>Ga0209698_10001519_pt1 | contig 26717 bp, 60 predicted proteins | sample LitLauG_LLR_2012_FD_187203 | JGI IMG/M metagenome (GOLD analysis project Ga0209698, IMG submission 187203) | Freshwater sediment microbial communities from Pennsylvania, USA - Little Laurel Run_MetaG_LLR_2012 (SPAdes) (version 2) | ecosystem: Environmental > Aquatic > Freshwater > Creek >... | reverse complement strand
TATGAAGAAGCTGACAAGATATCAGAAGTACAGCAAGAGCCTCGAGCTGCATAGCAGGATCCTTACAAAGCAGCGTAATGATGGCAAGAGCAACACAATGCAGTACATTGAGCTTATGAGACGTATATCATGGGCAATGGATATCGTAAAGGAACTTGCAAAATACGAAGATGTCCGAGTTCAAAGGGATCATTGGAGTAGGTGGAGAAGATAATGTACGATAAACTGATAAAGAACGTCAAAGGATTGCATGTTGCACTATTACGGGCAACGTACATTCGTGATGTAGAACAAAAGATCGTTGACGACGATCTGTACGGACGTATTGCGAATCAGCTTAATCGTATTACGCAGGATAAGCTTTGGAAGAAGTTGAAAAAACAGATGCATGACGATGCAAACGTAGAACAGCTGATTGAAATGATTGGTCAGTGGGAACAGTTTCGAAGAAAGTCGAAGAAGCGTCAATACGATGTTGAACTGATTATTGCAGGATATAATGATGAAGATGAGTAAGCTTGAAAGAATAATACGGCGGCGAGATAAGCTGCAAGAGACGATTCATTACCACGAATGCGTAATGGATGATTATTGCATTAAGGGACTACAACAAAACAAGATATACGATGTTGAAGAGCTGAGTCGACGAATAAAGGAACTGACAGAAGAGATGTTAATATTGAATCACTTTATACGAACAACTGAAGAGATCAAAGATGCACTTAACTAAAGAAGAGAAGCTACTAAAAGCAGCTCGTGCTGCCCATAATGTCCTGAGGACGAAGACGCGACCTGCCGACAGGCGTGAGCTCGGACCCCTAATATGGGATCTGTATCGTCGTCATCGTTTGGAACTGGAGAAGATTGATGCTAAGCAAGATTGAAAAAGCTACTAAGTCATACGAGCTTCATGCGCGTATTTGGCAATCAAAAGGTAGTATGAAGAACGTATCGGAGACCGCGTTCCTCGATCGACTATCGTACGAGATGGAAGTTTGCTTTGGAAAAGAACTAACGGATGAACTAAATGGTCAAGCCTACTAAAGCTGAGAAACTTGATCGTGCGTATAACTTTCATGGTAAAGTGTATATGCGTACGCATAACATTCAGGCAGGTGCTGAATATGATTGTGCGTTTCACGATCTATTGAGGTACGAACGAACTCGTGCTTGTCAACTGTATGGTAAGGAATATGAAAAACTAACGAAACGTTGAAAGAAAGTCAATGAAGCGAACAAAACTTGAAAAGCTATTTGCTTGTCAGCGTCATCACCAAAAGATGTACGAAGCTACGATGAATACTATGTTCTATAGTCCCGAACTTGCTGTACTGATTAAGTATGAACGAACGAAGTATAGCGATATCCTTAGGTCGAGAAAGAAGTAATGACCAATAAGCTGACGAAACAAGAGAAGATCAAGCGATCGTTATATCTGCTGAAACGCGTGATTAACAATCAGTATGGAATACGTGGAACTCATCCTGGATATCTACTTGAACGACGCGCTGCCTTGAAAGAAATTCTATCGCGAATGGCTTTGGAGAATGCTTGTGAAAAATGATGATTTTCCAAAACTCGAGAAATATAACGGATCGCTCGTCTGCCATCAACGGATCAGGTTGCTGACGTCAAACTGGGAGCTTATGGAACGTCTTCGATGGGAACAGGACCGTCTGTCGGATTACTTGTCGAGGAATGCGAAGTCGTTTAAAGACGTTAAAAAGCCAAACGGGAAAAAAGTTCCCCTATAGTACGAGTTGTAAAAATTGGTGAAATCGGGTATAATATGATGTGGGTTGTAAAATTGGCGAAATAAAAAATTGGGATTGTGAGTACTGTATGAACGGTTTCAACAGGAAGCGAGGAAGACTGGAAAAGCTCGATGAGAGTCGAAAGCTTCATTCGACGATTTACGGCAAAAGAGAGCTTGAAGGAACGACATATCCGTGGATGCACGAGCTTCGTGAACGAATAACGTGGGAAAGAACGAGAGCAAATGAAATATGGAGCAAATGTGAACGTGAGTAGTCGTCCGTTGACGAGGATTGAGAAGAGGCGTATGAGGCGTCGGCTAAGTAGCGAGCTTCATCTTCATGTATTGCTTCATGAGAATATTGCTCGTGTCCTCAATGACGAACTTCGTGATAGGATTCAGTGGAGTGAAGAAGTTGTAATGGAAGATGCATTTGATGCTGTGAAAGAACGATCGATAAGATGAACAAGAATGATAAAAGGATCAAGAGCCATGCGTGCCACATGCGAGTTCTTGATGATCAACGCCATTGTGCTTGTGGAGAGGAGATTGTACTCCTTGAACGCCTTGAGTATGACGAACAACAAGCAAATACAGCAATTGCAGAACAGCTTGGTCCTGGAATAACGATTACCGAATACAATAATGCAATGAAAGCACTAAATGACTTGTCCTCCTAAACCAAAGTGGCGTATCAAAGTCTCACGAAGTCTTGAGCACTACTACGACATTCGCTTACGCTCACAAACCGTCTACAATGACAATGATGAGCTTGGTGATCGTTGCGCATGGCTCGTTGCAAGGCTAAGAGGAATGACAACTACGGAGATGTATGATGACCCCGACACTAACTCTTGAACGAAGCCTGACACGAGCAGCTCGCTCATCAGGCCATCGTCAAATCAAGATTGAATATGCATTCGAGCGGATGTGTAAGAAAGCACAATTCATTCGTCGTCAGATTGAAAGCATGGTACACAATCCCAACCCTGCTTCGCCACGCTACCACTATAACGAGGAACTATGGCAACGTCTTGCTGATGATGTTAATGCGATCATCAAATCAGATTACAAGAATGCGTTTTTCTTTTGGGCTTCAACAATAACTCCAGAAGAGTGTACATCACAAGAAGAATGGAACGCTGTGTGCTCGATTCGAATAATAAAGGACTGCTGTACAGGCTATAGTGGTGTTGATGGTGGAATGTTGTGGGAACTATCAGGAAACGTTGATTGGATGCTTTCACGATGAGCCGACACATTGTTGATAAGATTAAGAGCACAATAATGCTTCTTGAAGTATGCAAGAGGGACAACAAACGGAAACGGAGTCATTCTGCTGTTCATCTTCATCGACTTGCTGAGATGATCACAGAGATCCGTAATCATAAGAACTGGTCAATGTACGTCGAAATGACAAATCTTAACGCCGTTCCTGACGCTGCTGGTTTCACGTTTATGGTGAGGCGACTACAAGAAATCGATCTTGACATCATTAAGACCGTTGCTGACCATTTATCAAAAAAAGAGGATTTGGGGAATGATTAGGGAAAAGAAGCTTCGTTGGCTTCACAAGAACACAGGAGCAACTGCTCAGCTGATTAAAATCGCTGACAATCGTGTTTTTACGGAAGGTACTATTGACATAGAGATTGCACAACGGGTCGCTGACGGCTTGAACAAAGTGATGTATGATGAGGATTGGGTAGAGTATGCAAACTGGTGTAGCAATAACCCTAACCCTGTATTGTGGAAGCACGTGGAATTAATTGAGGATTGGCATTCGTGGTTCAAGGGACATCATCCTGACTGTCATTGGTGGAAGCCAAATCACGTACTTCACGCATGGAGCTTAGTAGCAGATGCGGAATCACATTCCCGTTAAGTACAGATGCATGGTGAAACGAATCCTTGCTATTGATTCGTTCATTATGCTGTGCATTGATAAGTGCACGATTACTGATGGACAGCCTAAGGACGTCAACCAAATATTTGCTGATCAGGTTCATCCTGAACGAATTGATCAAGAACTACTGGAACGAATGGCAGATGACTTGAATGAACTATATGAATGGGAACTGTATCAAGAGTTTAAGGAATGGGTTATTAGAATGGCAGGAACATCAACGGCATTGAAGATAGGTAGTACATACGAAGCAATGCACAATTTGATTGTTGATATGGAACACTTTACGTCATCACAAGATGTAATAACAGGAGACAGAGTACGTGAGTACCTAACACACATATCGTGAGCTACAAGAAACACAAAAAGACGATGAAAGAAGCTCAAGCAGCATTGAATTGCTTGAACGTACTTGATCCTGAAAAACTCGATCAACAAGAAGAACTAATCGATCGTGCTATATACCATATTAATCGTGTGTTTAATTCAAAATACAATAAGAGTGTATTCAAGTGGGCATATGAAGCGACGGCGTTTGAACCAGACGATAAGCATACGTTGTACGAGTTCCTCGGTGCCAATGCAATAGATTCACTTGCACAAATATTTGATCAAGAAAATAATATAGCAATACCCATATGTGGTATTGGACGAGAGCAGATTAAATACATCGTTAAGGAAGTAAAGAAGGGTGAGCGATGGTAAAGATATCAAAATCAAAAGAGGATGAGATTAAAAATGATCGACGGCTCGCTCTCTATGCTCGACGTGTTAAGTTAAGGATACGACAACACAAACACATTGAGGCACATCGTTTCTTCAAAGAGATGTGGGAACAGCAATATGATAGACGAAACGATGAACTATTGCATCGAATGCTATACGAACAGAGTATGATACAGGAAATAAAAAAGCAGCTTGATGGAATCATATGAACGAGAAAGAAATAACGAGCTTTGCTGACAAGATATCAAAGCTAAGAAAAAGTGTACGCTTGCATTTAAGCTTCTTTCGAGATCATACACGTATAACCGAATATCAAGAGCTTCAAGATCGAATTGTAGCTGAACAAGCGCGAATGAAGAAAATGGATGATAGGTTTGCAGCAATGTTGGAACAATACAGCAAAGAGCAGAAAAATGGACAGCAACGAGACGAGAATAAAAAAGCTTGAAGGTAGTATTGCTACGCAGCTAAATCGTAATCTTTCAGGCAACTCTGATCCTGAGTTGGTATCTCGCGTCAATCGTGATATTGCTGAATTGCGGATGTTGAAAGAGCAATTGCTAATAGATCAAGCAAATGCAAGCGGAAGACCAACTATTGTGCAAAAGAAATTTGATTGGCAAGCATATTTCAGCAGCTTGAATGATCGTTGGAAAAAACGGAAATGATGTACGATGATGACGCACTCAAACCTCATCTTCATATATTGAAGAGAGCTCAATCGGTGTATAGCAATCTAATGATTGCAACAAAAGAAAGTCGTTCTGGTGTATTCAACGAAGAGAAGTTCAACAGGATCGCAAATGATATAATGATCATTCTTGGATATGAAAACTTCGATGAGCTGCACAGGTGGGTTGGTAGAGCATATGAGGAATTATTAAAGTCGGGTGATAACTGTCCACCAGCAACATATGAAGGAACAAAGTACTATAAGGAAGTGATAGCGTTCCACCACATCTACATGTACTTCAGTATTGGTGGAATATCAAATACGACTGGCGATCTTGCTATAACGTGGCTACATATTGGAAGATATGTAATGAACTTCAAATGAACAAAGTAGATAAACTAAAGCGACACACAAATATTGCTCGCATGCGCTTATTTGCACATGCAGAGGAACAAATACACTCTGATAAGCAATGCTTTACAGATTTGATCGATCATCTACGATACTATACAATTGAGTATATCAAACAAACAAATCATTGTGCCAGCTCAATGTATCTCGATCAATTAATTAATACTGCCACCAATATTGGTCCTGGAGAAATACCATATCGATATGAGACATATAAACATCTGCTTAACGATGAACTAACACATCATGTGCTAATACTTGATCAACGGATGCAAGAGATACGAAAACAGATGGCAAAGAGGACTGATGGTGAATAATGCTAACACGCTCACAAAAACTTGAGAAGCATTTTGAACAGCTTGTACGGCAGTACGATGTCAATGACTTCTGTCTATACAATCTCGAGTCGCTTGACAGGTTGAGGTGGGTGCTGATTCAATACATGAGAAAAAGCGATCATGACCTACCAAATCAAGGAATCGTTTCAATCATACGAATGTTGAGCAACTTCAAAACAGGTGCACCAGAAGGCGATCCCGACTTGCATAAACTGTTTACGTATTTGCTTGATGAGGATCTAATAACAGAGCTTGATCATTTACTAAAAGTAAAGAAAGGTGTGATACGATAATGTACTTTGTAAATTTTGAAACATTCAAAGAGGTGCTCAAGACGAGCAAGACGTTCCAGATATCCGTTAGCATTGAGCCAAAAGGATACGACGATAGTGCTGTCGTTTCGTCAAAGATCGACGTTAGTGAATTTGCTCGAATATACGAAGAAATAGAGGTCCTTCTAACTGCGAAGGCACCTCTAAGTATTTGGGGAAATAAAATGCTGCGAATGATTCCGTACGAATCAGTTCGTAGTGTTGGATTCACTTTTAGCTAAGCGCTCACTTTCTGCCAACAGCTTTGCATGAATGCTTTCGAGCTCCTTGCAAAGCTCCTCTTGAAGTCGCTTCTGCTCCTGATACATTTCAATAGCAAACTTCTCAGCAGCAGCCTTCAAATCATTCCCAAGCTCAACAAGCTCGACAGGCGCAGTGTAGAATAGTCCCTTTACAATAACAGTAGCAACTGTCATAATGCTCCCGTACGTTGTGAAGACGTTTCCATCGAACTGATATCCGAAATTCGTATACAGGACGAGTGCAATCATGATCAACATTGCAAGGTACGATACTGGAAGCCAGAACACCTTCATTGCTGAATATTCAGAAAGAAGGATTGGTCTGCAATCTTCTACGCTGCTTTTATTCCTCATAAACGAAACAATCTTTTCGTCTTTGACAGCATTAGACCACAGCTTGAAGCAGTAGTTGATGTTGTGGAAGCGGATAATCACACTAAGCAACAACCAGATCCCAAACCCAAGTGCACCATCGATAAGCAGTGTGTCTAAACTCATGGTAGAACCTCCTGTACTTGATCAGACTTGATTGTAATGCCGTTCTGTAGCTGGTAAAATGTTCCTGTAGGAACCTTGTACACTTTGATTATCCTACCAAAAGTGTTTTGAGTGCCACCACCGACACACTTACATTTTTCAACGACTGCCCTGATATTCGTGCCTTCTTTCAAAGGATGTATCACCATTTCAAACTCCTATTAGATTGGTACAGCCTTACGCTTCAACTTGTAAGGCTCTCCGATCACTATTTCATTGATCGTATTGTCGAACGTCTTGTACTGATATATCTTTTGATCAGTATGACAGACCATCGTTAGAGATGATACTTGATGTCGTGCTTCATTGAATCTTGCAGCAACAGCATTGATGAACGCTCCTGTGTCAATATAGATCTGTGATTGGTACTTGACAACATTCATAACAGGTGTGTGTCCACAATATGAAGGAGCACAATCCTGAACGATAGGACGAGTAGGATCCTTTGCACGAGCAGGAGCATCGTACATGATCATACTACGACCCCACAAGATGAATTCATCACGTGTGTTGTTTCGACTAACAAAGTCATCAAGTAGTAGATCAGCTTCTTCGTCGATGTATTGATTTGTGATGACAATGTTTGGATCAGGATGAACAAACTCAGCGTGCCACACGTGAAAACGAGAAGGGCTGTCCTTACCAACAACGATGATACGAGGAAGAACACAGATCAGTTCTGCTTTATTTCTCAGCCACAACGGATCAATTCCTTCAGACCAATCACCACCATTGTGTTGCCACAAGGAACGATTTGCATGAATCGTAAGAGGATCAGAACCAAGAACGCACTGCGATAACATCAGTTCGTGATTGCCAAGGACCATATGGAACCACGGCTCGTGGATCAAATTCAATGCATCAACACAACGAGGACCGCGATCAATAATATCACCAACGCTGAACAAACGATCCTTTGCTTTGTCGAAGTTGACGTGGCTCATCAGTGCTTCAAGATAATCCATACAGCCGTGAAGGTCGCCGATAATAAAATCGCGACCCTCAACGTTCTCCTCGAAGTACTGTATGTGCATCTGATCCATTTTACAACTCCCAACTACCATCTATGATTTATTGTCATTATGACAATAAAAACTGACACTAATACAGACACAATAGCAAGATTCCGTCTAAAGTCGCTACTGCGCAAATACAAATACATTCTCGTCTGCCACTTGAATGATTCTCTATGTGCTCTACAAGGTCTCCTACGATAGAAACCAGGCTCAAGTGCAGTACAATTCGTTTTTATCGCTGCCAAACAAATGTCATCTGTTATCAGCTCATCAGGAACTGCTTCTATCGAATGTCCATTGATCTTTACAGCAAGGAGACAGATATCATACGTTCTTTCGTCTGTTGGTACCTCTGTCAGAACAATCTCCTCTTCACGAAGAAGGATCATCCACGCATACTCAAGATGATCCCTTGCATCCTGATCAGGCAGACGGTCTTGATTGAACTGCCGCCTGTAATTCTTGATATACGTTCGCGCAGCTCGTACAACCTTGCTCTTTGGGATCAAGTTTATACGAGTGTCCACAATCCTACCTCATCTTGCAACTTGAAGATGCCGTTCCATTTGACATGCAGATAACAAAATTCTTGACGCCATCCTTTTCGATGTCAACCTTGTCGCTGATGCTGATAGCAAGAACGACGAGAACAGCAACAACAATGAAACACAACACTTCGAGAGCTTTCATATGATCCTCACTAACGGAACCACTTGTTGAGCACATCTGCATCTGTGCCAGGACGACTGCCTACGTTCAACGACTTCGAATCACCGTAGCAATTGAACTCGCCTTTATCAAATACGCACACGCCCGCAGCTATAATAGGCAGGCGCAAACGAAATGCAGTGGGCATGTGGGATTGGGAGTATGGGAACAAGTATCCCACCTCTACACCATCCTTCAAAACGATAACATATTTTGCTTTCATCGTCTATTTATTTGTTCAAGGCTTCGAATAAATCGACGTTTGCTTGTTGCCAAGCAGGCCATCCAGTCTTGTACTGCCATTGAAGAAAGGCATCCAGATTGTCAAAAGTGTGCTCTGCCTTCCACCAGTTATTTGTAGTATCAGGAGATCCCTTCACATTGAGTCCGATGTGATCAATGTGGACAACGTCCATAATGTCGAACTGGGTTGCCGTGATATCGACAATAGCGTACCCATCAACGAGAACAAAACAATGACGATTGTTCGCTACGATTACAGCATCGATCCCCTGACGCTGCAATCGTAGAAATAGTTCCGCAGAAGCAATCGCACACATGCCGCACAGATCATTGTCGTACATGTACTCGAGCTGCTTATTGATCTGCTCGGCCCACTTACGGGTCCTTTCAGCTATCTGGTACACCTTACGCGAGATCATCGATTGTCCCCAATCAACCGTTCATCTTCGTTTCTTCGACCAGCTCACGCCAGTCAGAACCGATCTTGTAGAACTGGCACACGTGCTTGACCATACGAAGGCTCAGTTCTTGCAGACGATCCTTGTTCTCGAACACGAAGTCGAGGATTTCAGTTGCTTGAGCAACCGAAAGGCTTTCCGATTGACGCATCGTACCCATGAACACGTGCTTGATCCACAGGACACGAGCACGAGTCGACTTCATTGCAAGATCAATGTACGTCGAACGCGACACAAGCGCACGGAAGTGAGGACCCATCTTGTTATCGACAGCAGCCTTCGCCTTCATGTCAAGGTTCGTGATGAACACACAAGAGCCCTTGAACACGAATTCGTTCGGGAACTTGTCGGTATCACCATTTTCCGTAGCATCGTCGTCAAATTCCTTACTACGAACATTGTAGACCCACGAGCTATTCTTCCGCCACGCGATCACACGTTCACCACCAGTATCGAGCGCGCTCTTGAGAATGTTGAACGCTTGCTCGTCATTGAAGATCGAATCGCAGTCGTCGAGAACAACAATACCACCGTTCCGAGCGTAGTACAGAGCTTGATACAGGCCAGGAGCAGAACACGTACCACGAATCATCGAATAGTCAAGACCATTCTCCTCGTGTTCAGCACGGATCTTCTTTTCGAGGTTGAACGTCTTGCCGACGCCAGGTGCACCAGAAACGATCATGCTTGGAATCGAGCCCATGATCATGCCATCAACCATACGCAGCATCACGCTGAAACGCTTCTCGATGCGAGCAAGGATTTCAGCATCAGACATACCAGCATCAGGATCAACCTGACCATATACGGTCGGAGCAGTTTGGACGATCATCGGCTTACCAGCAAGCTCGAGGACCTTTTGTTCGATATGAACAGGAATCGTGTCAGCCTTTACCAGCTGAGCAACACGCGCATACGAAAGACCGATCGCATTCGACATCGGTTGACGATACTTTGCACCGAAAACTTGCATACCGATTTGCTCGAATTGGGAACCATTCATTTGTCAGATCCTTGTTTGTTTGACAGTATGAGAATATTACCCTATAACGGGTAAAAAGTCAACAACTATTTTCGCTCGGAAGGGATAAAATTTACCCCGAGCAAAGCAAGAGACTTGAGAAACTCGTTAGCATCGTTGCGGATCGTCCACATACGGCAGACGCATTGCTTGATTGCATCGTCGACCCAACCTGTGAACAACGTTTCGTTGGTATCGATGTCGGAAACCTGAGCATAGATTTTCCCTGGCTGGGATTTGCTCGGTCGCACTTTCAATTTGACTGCACGCATATGAATCTCCGATTGAGAAGTCCAATATACGCGAATTTTATCAAAAGGTCAAGCGATTTTTAGCTGAATCTCATCCCTGCACAATACTTGTGGAACGTGTTGTTGTCGACGTTTGCAAACGGAATATAAAGTCGATATGCCTTTCCGTCGCTATTCCACCGTTGAAAACCAGCCTTGAGCCACGTAATATAATCCGTCGGATCCTTCATACGACCCTCACACACCTTTCGCGCATGATGTGCGAGATAGTCAGCTCGTTGATTATAAACCGTTCCAGCATGTCCTTTCAGCTTGACAAAACGTGATCGTGCAAGACACTTCATCATTCCGAGAAATACTGTCTTTCCATAGTGCTTAGTGCAAAACTTCTTGATTCTCTCAATGAACATTTCACGACGAGTTCCATTGCCATTTCCTTCGTGAAGAAAGAACTGATTGTAGCCGATTAGCTCATCGTCAACGTAGAAAGTCATTTCGTGAAATTGATATCCAAGCGACGTTGCAAACAGGATCGCCTCAGCGAATGCAAACATCTCGTGAAAACCTGATTCGTTCAGATGTACAGTAGTGTGTCCAAAATGCTCGTGATGTTCGTCATTGAACAGTGCAACAATGCCCCACGAAAGAATGGCACGCTTTTGCGCAGAAATGATTTTCGAACCACCGTCGCAATACAGAATGATTGAACGCATAGTGTCTCCAAAAGGAATGAAGGCACAGTACCTGATAAAGGGTAAAAAGTCAACAATTATCTGCTACGTGCAGCCCTTTTTGTAGACTTCTTTGGTGGTGGGGCATTGTAGCCCTTACCTTGCTGTTGCTGTGTGGCACCTTTTGCTTTCGGTGCATTTGCTTGTTGTTTACTTTTGAGTAGATCAGCAAGAACTTGTGCTGCTGTCTTCTTGACTGGCTCGTGCACACCTGTGCAAGGACCTTCACAATTACAATCTACATCTTGAGGTTGATCAGGCATATAGTTCTCCGTAAAGAACTATTTATTCTCGATACGGCTCAGCAAGATCACCCTTGTCGTCGAGAATACCAGCACGTTGAAGGAATGCAGTTGCTTTCTCAGGGGTGTCGAGATGTTTCTCAGTAAAACCTTTGATGCTCGCTGCTGACATAGGAAGCGTTTGCTTGAGACCGTTGATTCGACCCATAGCAGCAACGAGTCTGTTGATATGATCAGCAATCTCTCGTGCATTGATCTCGTCAGAACCAAATCCAACAAAGTATCCTTGCGGATCTTTGATAAACCAACCAACGCCTCTGTTTTCGTGGACTGTGTACATTCTCACCTCTGAATAAAGTCTGCACGTGCTGCAACGGGAACACAGACGGCAGTCGTACGAGTCGTCCCGACAGGAACACCATATTCAAGAGCCTTTTTCATGCACTCCTCTTTCGTGCTACCACCAGGAACTACATACTGTGGCTCATATCCACCACCGTGTATGTAAATCATAACAACAATCGCCCATACAGTAGTCATTTACTTTGCCTCCGGCTCACGTGGTGCACACATTGCGATGATAACGTAAATGAAAAACGTTGCAGGCAAGCACACAAGCCCACTAATACAGAACACGATTCGAATCAGCGTTGGGTCGGTATCAGTAAACTTTCCGATACCACCACACACTCCGAGCCATTTGCTGTCTTCATAGTTTGAACGATAGAACTTGTCCATTAATTTGTCCCCATCCATTTACCTTCCCAATACAGCGTATCGTCAATCAATCGCTGTACGACTTCGTCAAACTCTTTCTGTGATACAGTTCGCATGTCCCAACGATCACCGTATTCCTTGTACAGGATATCAACGCAGACCTTGTCAAGTTGATATTGTGCAGTAAGCAACTCTGCAGCCTTATCGCAAGCAGCACCGAGTGAAACTTGCAGATCGTCCTTCTGATCGTACAGATATGACTGTGTAGTCATATCACACCATTTCGTGTTCGGAGTCGTCCGCCTGGACAATAACAGAGAAAGGAGTATTTGCATCTTTTCCTGTCCCCATCTCAACGCGAACAACATCGGACGCGTAGCCATTGTCCAAATCAAGAACCAGAACTCGAGTTTCAGGTTGAGCCAAAAGCAGTTTCGCTAACTGGTGATTCGTCATTTCAATCTCCTTTATTCAGTACGCTTACTATCCATCAAATGTAGGGAAACGTCAAGCCTTCTTTGTCGGAAGCTTGACGAGACGATAGCCAAGCTTGAAAGCTGCCATCTTGAATGCTTGCAGGATGTGTTCGTCGGTTGTGGGACCATACCCACAGCTGCCGAAACCGAGTCCCTTGAAGTCGGTGTAGCCATCAAGAGCAGCGATCGTAATATTGTCAGCGTGAGTACACTCAACAACACTGCCATAACCGTGAGGTAGCTCACTGCCGTTCTGGTTGCAGTCGTGCATGTTCAGCATGATCTCACGACCGAGGGTTGGATCCTTGCTCCATTCGTGAGCACGGTCATTGTTCAGCATTACAACGGTACGATAACCCATCATTCGTCTCCTACAAAAACGTCAAGTTCACGAACATCATATCCCTTACAATCGTAATACACATCATCGTCGGGGTCCTTTGCAGCATGTTCTGCACGAAGACGAGCAACGTGCTTATCCGCAAGCTCCTGCGACACGCAAGCGAACAGGTTGGTGTGGTATGCATCTTCCCACTGACCACCATATTCGTATACAACGTATATCTTTCGAGTGCTACTAAGCATTTTCGATTCCTCTCGAAGTAAGGACATAACGAGCTGCACAAACCTTGATCTGACTTTCACCACGCAAGCCAGGATAGTCGTCGATGTACATATATTTCTTGTTTTCGGAGACTACTTCCAACAGATACACAGTACGACACTTTGCATACATGTCGACATGATCTTGAATCATTCGCTCATGCCCAGCACACAAGCTGGGATAATTGGAGAGATCAAACTTCATTTCTTGTCTCCATATTTGGCAAGCAGTGCAGCAAGTTGACGACGTTCCTCTTGCTCGCGATAGTTGACTCGTCGTGCTTCCCACTCTGCTTGACGAATCGCCTTTCGATCAGCAGCAGCTTGGATAAAATCTGCAACAGGAATCGCATTCGTTGCGACCATCTCGATCTCAACAACCTCTACCTGATGTTGCGTATAAGTATCACGACCCACGCTGCTCAGTTGTGTGAAATGACTGGACAGATCGCTGATCCGCTTCCAAATCTTTCCAACACGACCAAACCTAGGATAACTGCCGCCTTCGCTGTATGTTCCGTCTTTGCTGCGAATCTTGAAAAGCTTCATAACGACTCCTTATTCAGTAAGAATATCTTACCTCATATAGGGTAAGAAGACAACATCACAATCCCATCCAATGGGCAATAACGTAGAAAGGAAAAACCTTTTCCCACAAAAGGTGTTCAAGAGGAAAACTGAATGTAATCCCCAACCAGAACTGCCACGACGTAAGTAGCCCTTGAGCCTTGTGATAACACTTGACAATAAAGCCTTGATCGTCGACGTGCGTATGGCTCGGCTCTGACAGATCCTTTATTGTAAGCGGTCGTATGTTCAGTTTCATTTTATCTTCTTTCCGTAATAGCGATACCAATTTGGTCTTTGCGAAACTCTGTATGCAATCCGTTGGCGAATAATTGCTTCGTCCTCAGGAGTAGGAGTCCAATCGTTGAAAAAACCAGTCGGCCATATTGAAGTGTCAATATCAGGAAACTGAGGATCAAAACCACGAGCTTTCATCTCAGCGATCAATTGTTGATAACGCTTTTGAATATACAATCCCTTATCTTTGAAGAACAAGATATGTCCAGCGTTGAGAGTGTATTTCTTCGGGATTCGAGACTTATCGAGACCATTCTTCGAAGCAAAAGAACGACGAAGGTTCTGCGTCAGCAAACGGATCTCACGATACTCTGCGATCAAGTGCTGATCGTACAGCTCGTTCGGATTGATAATGTTTATACGTGTCATGCAAATACCTTCTTCTCGACATATGCAACTTCACGCCAGAACTTGTACAGATAGTCCTTTGTGTAAGCACCATTAACATATGCCGTAATACCATTATTATACGACAAAATAGCACCAGCCTTGCTCTTATTCAAAGACATATAATAGTGGTGGAGAATGTCTGCAGCAGCTCGGACTTGAGTATCGACATCACGAATGTCGTCCTCGCCAATCACATCGCTCCAAGTAGCAGGACGGATTTGCGTGAGACCGTATGCACGATCAGTGCTGAGCTGACTCATAACATCGACACGCCAACTTGATTCAATGCCAATAATCGTAATGATATCTTGTGCACGAGGAAAGTCTTTGTACTGGAATCGTTCGGCCGCGTCAAGAGCCTGCATAATCACACGCGTATCAGCACCAGGATATTTTGCGAGTATTGCATTTGCACGATTCGCACGTTCGATAAACTTTTGCTGTTGGAGTCGTGCTTCGATCTCTGCAGCCTTACGATCTTGTTCCTCTGCCTGCAGTCTCATTTGCTCCAGTCGCTCGTCAACACGATGTATTTGATATATCAGAGTTGCAACAAGAAAAAGAATAAGAGTAGCAAAGAAAGCTCGAACACGGCGTTGCATGATGTCTTGCGACATAGTTGACCTCTATTTAGGAATAGAATAGGTCGACTATACTCTATATTTGTTATTTGGTCAACGAATCTTTCTTGCTTCCGCTTTTCTGTGAGCTTGACGTGCTTGATCCTTCTTTGCAAGATCCTGCAACCATGTTGTATAAACGAGCTGCTTACGAACGTTTTCTCTTAGCTCTTGATATAGCTGTTCGTATCGTTCACATTCGTCCCTCAATAATGAACTAACGAAAATGTTATCAAGTATAGGATGTCCAAGCGTTGCAAGGATTCGCAAATATGCATTGTTCAGCGGCTCAAGGTCCTTGTTGGAGAAAGGCTTCATTCTTGTGATCTCATGTCTCAACATATCAAGATCGTGCAAACGAATGTCTTCTCCCTTTGATGGAAGTTTCAAGTCCTTTTGATATATCATCTTCTTATATTCGAGCAGCTGACGAAGCTGACGAATGCAAAGAAGACGAAGGCGAACCTGCTCTCGCTGCATATCAATCTTCTTCATTCCTGTATCCTCAAGCAACATTACCAACCTCGCTCATTCATTTGATCTTGCTTAATTAGCTTATCAAGATAAACATATTGTTTTTGTAAATCTTTGTACTTTGCTAATGCAAATTCAAAACGATGAACAAGCGGATCAAGGTCGCCAGGTTGTTTAGTTTCCACTTCCGCATCGTATTTCATACGAATACCTATATCTTTAGGTAAGTGCCTACGAAGCTTACTACCAGCAGCATCCCATCCTTCAGACTTTTCAAGAAAGTCTATCCAGCCTCTCATATCTGGAAGTGCAAACACGTTTGGTTTTAGAGGAGCATACGATCTACCAACAACTTGAACAACATCAGGATTACGAAGAATAGCCAACCTGATCATCATTGCGTGTTGAAACCAACGAGACATTTTTCTTCCAATAATTTTCTTTTGCTCTTGTGGTGTTGCAGTTATTTGAAGACCACGTGGAGCATGTGCTGGAAGAATAGTACCTTTTAACCTTTTCGCATATGGCTTTGCATGACGTGTTAATATGCGAATGTTAGTGAGTGATGTAAGACAGATCGAGTAAAGATCAATGATCGATTGTTCATATTTTCTATCAACAAAATACAGTTGCGACCTACGACGACTAATAGGAAGACTAACGGATCTCATTCCATGACCACCACGATCATGTAATCGACGCATCTCAGAATTTACATTTAGAAACAGATCATTCATTGCACCTGTAAAGCCATGATTGACAGCAGTTTGTCTAACACAATCTTGTGCCTTCTTATGGGCATCTTTTAACTTCTTCTTCCAATCGCTGATCTGTTTTTTGTACTGATCAAGCTGAATCTTATTCCTTCCATAAACGGAATTTGGATCAATTGCAGGAGCCTTGACTTCATTTAGCTTCATACGTACTTCCTTGCGAGCTCTTGATCGGTATTGATCTTTTGTTGTTGTGCAACATTTTGCAAATACTTACATTGCTTAACAAGCTGATTAAGTCGCTCTGCGTATTCGCGATACCGTTCTATTGCATCTTGATGTCTTGCAATAACGTTGCTTGAAGTTATTACGACCCCGCGCTTCATTTCCCAATAATCCTCACGGAGCCCTGGTGTGCGAGGTAGTCTATCCATTCCAATCCATTCCATTGGCTTTTCAAGTCCAGGAAGATATCCAGGATCGCGTTTCTCATTGCTATGTGCAATATTATTATTGCCAGCTATTTTAAACAACATACGCTTCAATGTCCACGCGTGCTCCAACACTCTTTTCATTAATTTTGTATTAGCAATATACTGCGCTTCTGCATTCTGTTCAACGTTTAATCCGCGTGGCTTAACTCGAGGAACATTAGCACCAACCAGCGCGCGTTTTAAAGGAAGAAGCTCCTTACGCATTTTTCGATACTCTTTTGCAAGCTTAATAGTTTCAGCTGATAATCTTTCAGCCTGAGCTTTCCCAGCAGGAACAAAAAACACTTCTTGTTTTGTTGAAGGATAAGAATAAACAATCACTTTACCAACTTTAGCTGAATCCAAATCATGGATCTTTTCAAGCTTGTTCATTGCGAAATAATAGTTATTTTTAAACTCTTTAATACTTTGACAAATACCAAGAGATACAGCAGCGCTTCCATTAATGTTTATTAAAGCCTCACTACCAGCAAGCGCCCACATTTTCGCTGTCCGCGCTGCAGTTTCTTTTTTCAAAAGATCATATCGAGCTTTCATACGCTCGTATGTTGTTGGCAGTCCTGCTGCAGCCTCTTTTAGCTTCATCGTGAGATTCCCAAATTAATCTTTCTTTGCTTTTCAATCTTTTCGATGTGCTTGTATTGCTTGACAATCGTTTGCATTTTCTTGCAATAGAAATGAAGCAACTGAACGCTATCGTCGCTTTCGCCAGGATCACGTTGATCGCACCAATCGGCATTTAACATTCGATGTGAACGTGTCTTTATCATATGAATAACACCACTTCTGTCTCTTGCATTTGCAAAACGTAAAAACGTAAGAAACTCCGGAAGCTCTGTTTCGCGAGCAGGATCTTTTCTACCATGGTTTTGTAAGTTTGGATCATTAAACGCAAGACGCTTTTTCAACTGCCACGCAACATTGAGAGTACGCTTGAATGCAACCATCAATTCACGCTTTTGTGCTGGTATATCTTGTGATACTTCAAAACCACGAGGTTTGTGAAGAACAACAGCACCCTTCAACTTACTGCGAAGGTTGTGATACTCAGAATTCATCTTCTCCCAAGGTGCATGTATCGGAGTGAAGTAATTGACAAGATCGTTTGCTTCGCGCTCGTGCTTTTTCGTGACTAAAAACGCCTTGTGCCACGTATGATATGGCAACTGAAAAGTAATAACACTCCCAGGATGTGCATTTCCATACTTACGAATCTCACCACCCTGCTCCCAAGCTTGGAGAGGAGTAATACCATCAGAACGCGTTCTTGAGAGAGGAAGTTCACGAAAAGACTCGTCCTGCAACTTGTCAGCAGTTTCGTATGCCTTCTTCGATTCTTTTTCGATATAATTTAGCTGCTTCTTGAGCTCAACAGAACGAGCACGCATGATATCGTACTTCGTAGTTGGCGTAGCGGTAGACTTTGTCTCAAACAACTTCATCTGGTTTCCTCTTTGTTGTCGCGTATTTATCGAAAATAGAGGGCACAAGGCAAGTATTATAAAACAAGGTTGGGAAAAAGTAAACAGCATAAATACACACATAATATAGGAGCAAGAAATGGTCTTTAAACTGATCGAACAAGCAGTCGTTGCAGATAAAACACCTGCTGTTGAACTATTCACGCACGTTCAAGCACAATTGAAGTCAAAGCGTCGTCTTAACATGTCGATGAAACAGATTGTTGAAAGTGTTAAGACAGGTTCGTTCAAGCATAGTAAGTATGTCAAGGGTGGAACATACGATCAGAATGCAAAGTTTTGGGATGGCATTGCAACAAAAGATCAGTATGATGATCTTGTAGAAGCTTCATTGTGTGGAATGGAAGACGAACAAGATGCTGGTGCTCGTTATGGTTTAACAGATAAAGACTATCGTGAACTTCAAGATGCTCTAATGAACGAGTGGTTCACAATGGGTCGTACAGGTAAAGCAACAGAGCAACAATGCATTCGTCGTGTTGTATCACGAAATCAAACAATCAATCAAATTGCTCAACATCTTCCATTAGAAGATCGTGAAATGTATTTTGAGTGGATCAAACAACAACTCGGTAAGTTCTTCAATGTACACGTGCAACCACAAAATCAACAACGACGTGCAGGTGATGAAAACGAAGAAAGTTGGGAACATCGCGATCAAAAGGACAGTGGAGACGATCCACATTGGGATTGGTCTCCTGATGACGATGAAACACAAAAGTTTCAACAAGATAAGCAAGCATTTCTTGACAAAGCAAGCCATGGTTATGGTATTCAAGCACCATCATATGCTGACATGAAGCAGTCATTCAAGCAGCACCTCGATCAAAATCCAAGACCAGATATTCAAAGCGAAGACGAAGAAGACGATCAACGTGCTATTACAGACGAAGACTACGATCGTTGGATGGAAGCTATTGCTCCTGGTGGTATTGCAGTCCCACAAAGTGAATTCATTAGTGCAGCACATGATCTTCTTGATGGTGATCACAAGATGGACATGGTTATCGCAACAATGTCTCCAGCTGCAGCACGTGCAACAATCGGCAAAATTACAAAGATCCTTTGGCATCAGTATGAAGCTGATCAAGCAAAGAAAAAAGGACACGCTGAGATTCACAAATCAATCGAAGATGAAGAAACAAATTGGTTGAAACAAGCAAATCCAGAAACACACTACAAGCGTTGGCTTCGTGAGATTATGATTTCTTGTAAGCAGTTTGGTATGAACCCAGACATTAAGAGAACGTTTGCTGATTGTGCATTTGATGTTCTTGATAATGATCCAGCTATTGATGTTGTTGGTAGCGATGAGAAGACAAAGCGTTCAATCGTTAATGCATTATGGAAGATGCATCATGCTGACAAAGCAATTAAGAATGCAAAAGTTGCTGCTGCAAAAAATCGTGTAAAGATTCGTAATCGAGGTGGTGCAGTAGAAAATGAAGAGAGTGGTTTTGCTCAAGACTTCCGCACAGCACAAGGCGTTGAAAATGAAGAAAGTGGGCACACATACAATGAAGCAGCAGTTCGCAATCTATATCAAAAAGCTATTGGTGCTCCTCCAAGAGACAGTTGGTGGAAAAAGTGGAGTCGTTCTACACCAGAACAAAAGCAACAAATATGGAACCACCTATCAAGTAAAACAAAAAGTGTTGAAGATGAAGAAACACATCAAGACCGAGTTGTTCGTGCTCGACGTCTCGGACAAATGAATTCATGGCATGCAACACAAGATGGTAAGCCAACTCCACCAAATCCACACATCCCAGGAACTCCTCGTCATACAGCATGGGAGAAAGGTGCTGCACGTGGCCGCCCTCAAGAAGACGAAGAAACAAAACCACAAGTTGGAATGGATCCACAAAGCATTCATAAGCGCATCGAACGTCTTGGATACTTAAATGCATGGCATGATCACATGGATAAGAAACCACATCGTGAGAATCCATATCCTGTCGGTTCAGCTCGTCATCGTGCATACGAAAAAGGACGTACTCGTTTGAAAAACTTTGCTGGTGCTCACGAGGAAGAAGAACAGAGTCGTGCAGAGTTCCACACACGTTTGTCAAAGGCTGCACAGACTGGTATTGAGCATGCAAAGCAAGCTGTCAAGAACTGGATGAAGACTGGTAATCGTGATTGGAGAGAACTTCCAAAGCACGCACCAACATCACCATTCGAAGATAGTCATGAGACAGAAGCATTCCGTCAAGCTTCTGATCGTACACTGAAGCACTTCATCGACAACTATAAGAAGTTGTAAAATGTTGCTTAATGAAGTCAAAGCAAAGCCTCAAATTACTCTTCAGATGCTGTATAAAAGGCTGAGGGCACTTGTTGCATACCGACATATGATTATGATGAAGAATGAATCTCTTCCAGGCGGAACAGCAGATAATCATCTTGATCTAATCAACATCAGACCAATCGCATTGACAATCGAACACTTAACAGACAAAGCAGGAATAAGACCTGAACGATGGCTTAGAATTATAACAAGCTTGGAAGATTCTATTTCTGTGATTAGTATGTGGGCTGATCCTTCTCTTGCAGAGGAAGTTGCTCGTCAGAATGAAATGATATCAACGCTGACACGAATGATCACGTTATATAAAACGCAGCAAACACGAATGAGTAAGCAGCAGGCTACTTCGTATAGTGATCAAGGACGATCAATATAATACCAACGATTACAGCAAACGTAAGACCACCCAACATACTCTTTGTATTGTCGCTCATCGTTATCTCCTTATGCAAACAAGTCTTCATTATCTTCACGATGGCCTTCACGGAACGCCATATTTGATTGTGTCTCACGAACTTCAACACGATAGCACCACAATCGTGCTGCTTCGCCAGGACCCCAATAGTCAGGAATGTAAACTCCATTGACGTACTTGTATAACATGTCAGCAAGTCCTTCACAACCAAGACGTGGTAGGATTGTTAGCTTCGCCATCTTCTTTGCCTCAAGCAACTTATACGTTTCCAGCTCTGGATCGTCTTGTGCTACAAGTAGTGTGTGATCAAACTGGCTCTCAAGAACATTCTTCAACTCTTTCAAACCACCATAATCAGCAGCCCAGTTGCGAACATCAAGATCATTCGTACCGAAGTAGAACTTCATACTGAATGCATAGCCGTGGATCAAGTTGCAATGCGAATCGGCGCGCCATTGACGGTATGCGACCGGAAATGCTTGATGATATTCTTTTGTAGATGTGAACTTGTATTGACTCATTACTTTCTCCTGTAGGTTAATGAGCGCAGAATTAGCAGGGATGAGCTCGTAAGACCTGTTCAGAGAGTATACTATGATTTATTAGTGTTTGTCAATGCTGTCGTCAACTTTGTTGGGTAAGTCTTGTAGTGGCTCGTGCATCTGGATATCAACACCATCAGGGTCTTCAACATCACTATCGCCATGACCCTTGAACTTGCCTGTTGCTTTACCGCCCTTTTTCATACCAGCCTTAGCAGCATTCAATTGCTCAAGCAGCTTAGGATTGAAATTAAATGAAAGCAATCTCGACTTCCCTTGCTCAACGATCCATATCTCAATTTCTCGTTTACCATCGGGTTGAACAGCAACACGAAAGTCAACAAGCAAAAACTCTCCCTTAGGAGCATGGTGATATGGTCGTCCAAGAATGTTATCGTAATTGATAGATGTAATAAACAAGATCAAGAACAAAGAAGGAATGATCAACCACTTAACAAAGTATTTTGTTGGTAGTTTGATAATTAGGAACGAGCAGAAACAAACAAGCAGCGCTTGAAAGAGGATTAGTGAGTTTAGAAACTCATCAGGGTGTTCAAACATTATTCTCGTCCTTGCAATGGTGGACCAAATGGAATAGTTGGCACACGATCTTCACTACGTGGATCAACATTGTGTCCAGTAAATTCACCGCCGAGTGCTTGTTCACCAACAAAGTGGTTTTCCTCTTCGATAATGTTAGAGACAGATCCATCACTTTCAATCGTAAAAGAAAATGCTGTTTGCTCTTCTTTATTCTTTGTAAAAATTAGCTCTTTGTGTTTCAATAACTGGAAAGATGGATTGATACGAAGAAGCTCAACAACGTTAGGAATTGGTTCTTTGTCGATCGGTTCAGGCGAACCAAGAGGATGTTGTTTTGCGTGTCGAGAGAACAATATAACATCAACAGTATACTTTCCTGGAACAAGTCCTCGTATTGATATAACTTCACGCCGTGAATTGATTTCTACCTCTTGCTTGCCATTGATGTAGTTGTTATTGAAACCAAGATCATCTCGTTCAAGGAACGCTGTTCCACCATCCTTGTAAGGATAACCAACGACCTTACCACTCGGTAATTGTAGCCACAAGTCCATATCATGAGGACTATTATCTGGCCACTGCAGAGTAATAATTAAATCGGCCTTCTGTTCAAGTGTCTTCTTTGCTTGTTCTTCTGCTATCAACATAAAACTCATAATGAACAACAAAACGAAAACCATGATAATATTGAACAACATATCGATAAACGAAAGGTTGTTGTTGTATAGATACGAATGATTAGAAGCTTTCTTCATCGTCATTCTCAAGAGCAATACCAAGATTTGACATTTGAATCTTTACCAACAGTGAACTTGCAAGTCCTGTTAGTGTTGTAATAATTGCTGTTGATATACTACCAGACGTGTTAATGATCACCATCTTAGCGGCACCGGCATCTGCGGGATTGAATGAAGATAGAGCAGATCCTGTCATTAAAATAAAACCAATAAGCGTTCCAATCATTCCAAGTCCCATCAACAATTCACTCGACAACCAACAAGGCTGAACATGAGAACGTAATTGTAAGTATTGAGGATCTTTATGTGAGAGTGTTGTTAGTTTATATGTTAACCAACCAATATAAGAAGAAATAGCAAGATAACATCCAAGCGTAAGAACAGCAATGTGTGATTGATCAATTCCCCACAACTTGAATAGTAGTCCTTTTACTGCAAGGATCGCCAACATAAACATACTGGCACAAAATATGATCCACCATCTCATTGTAGTAATGTTCATTGTCTGTTCTCCGTTGTGTTCTATTTACTTCAGTCCAAGCTCTTTCTTAATTTGCTGCTGCATATGTTCTGTTGGAACGTATCGGAGGGCGCCGCTATTTTGCTTGACCGCCGCGAGACAAATATCATATACCTGTAATAGTATCTTAGGAACATATTGAATAGCATACCCGTCTTGTTTAACAGCAGCGAGACAGATTTCGGGTATACGATCTTGAACAGGAATGCAGAACAAAAGATCCCCATCAAGACGAACGGCATCATAGTAAAATTGTTTTGTTTTTAGATGTTCGGGCATCATTTCAATAACTTCTCTTTTCTTTCTATTGTGAGCACGCTGAATTGCCTCAAGAGCAAGCTCCGTTGACCACATTGAAACGGGAATATGTCTAAGACTGATCTGATTGCCAGCAAACAGTATTGCATAAACGTATTTCATACGATTGATAAGCTCTGGATCATTACGATTGCTGGCAGTTTTGTACTTTTGGTACATCCATGCAGCGTGTTGAAGTTGTTTGACAGTCGGGCTCTTTAGAAGAGGTTGTGCGCTTGTAGCTTCAAAGACATCAATCAGCTGCATAGCGCACTCCTAAACTTATAGTACTACGACTTTCTTGATCTCACCACCAAAGTTTTTGTGATCACGAATGAACTTCAATGCCTTTTCAGCATCAACTAACTTTGTGTATACAACTGGATCGAGTTGCGTATCATCAGCAGGATTAACCCACTGAAACATATTTTGCATTGTATTTTCAGCGAGAACATATGATGACAGACGTGGGTGCTGAATGTACCATGCCTCATTAACCTTACGCTTTAACGCATAGTAAATCGTGCTTGCATGAGCTGCAGACATTCCCAACTTACCTGTTGCATGAGCGATGAACTCTTTACGCGAGGCATTCTTATTTGCATTCATCCAACCACGCGCTCCACCAGTCTTACTTGTTTCAACTTGTGGACGTCCACGTTTCTTTGCAGGAGCTGGAGTAGATTTCTTCTCTTCCTTCTTAGGAGCAGCTTTCTTTGCTGGTGCAGACTTAGCAACAGCCTTCTTTGCAGCTGGCTTCTCATCATCGTCTTCTGACTTGGAATGCTTAGCAACGGACGCAATATCCTTCTCAGGATCTACGTGTCCGACTTTGATTCCCTTCTTAGCAAGATCCTTATCTGCCTTAGCAGCAAGAGCACGTTCGGAAGCAGACATCCCATCATCTGAGTCGTCTTCATCCCAACTTTCAGTAAGTCCAGCAAGTTTACGTAAGCGATTTAAATTCATGAGCCAACCTCCCAATATCCTATTGATATTTATGGTTGTTCTCAAATACTTTCACTTTTTGTTATTTGGGCAATCGCAGCACGGACAACAGGACGATGAAGCTCACGTCCTTCCAGCTCAAACTCACTTGCTGTCATCCATCTGATTTCGCTTGTTTCGAATGAAAAAGGACCAAACATTGTAGGGTCAATAATCTTTGCAATATAGATAGTTGTGCGACCCATAAACGTACCGAGGAGTTCAATCTTCTCAACATTCTGTCGAAGAAGACCAACCTCTTCGCTTGCCTCACGAAGAGCTGCATCCTGTACTTCTTCACCATCTTCAACCTTGCCTTTACATATCTGCATTACGTCGCCACCAAACATAGCAAGAGACGGACGCATGAATAGCATCTTGATAGTTCCGTCTTCTATTGTGTACGGGATTACTCCAGCACGGAATACTTTTTTACCTTCAAACATCATGGTCTCATATCTGGTCGTTTATCGTATATCCCAACAATATTCTCAGCATTAGGTCCGAGATCGTGCAGATCGCTTGCAACATATCCGAGAAGAATCATACGGTTCATCATAACCTTCAACGTCTCTTCTTTTGTGTGATCAAGCAAAAAGCTATGCCACGCTTGAATCGATTGGATCTCATTGACAGGTGCAGGCTTTCCTGAATCTTCCCACAGCTTCAAATGCTCACACAAGTACTTATAGCGAGGATTAGCAAGTAGTGTATTCAGCTCCTCAAAAGGGATAACTTCCTTTGCTGGTTGTGGCTCTGGTTCAGTTGTACTACCAGGGATAATCTCTTCACGCCACGTAGCAAGCTTCTCAACTGCTTCACGCGTTGTCCCTTCACGCCTAATAGCTTCATCATACATCGTTTGTAGAAGCTGTACAGTAAATCCTGACGCAAGAGAACCAAAGATACACATATCGAGAACTTGAAGGATCTGTAGAGCTGTAGGCTCATCATCCCACTTCTTGATCAGTGGACGCATTGACACATCGAGTTGTGAATCTGGTGCCTTTAGTAGTGTATCTTTAATGGATTTGCTCATTGCTCTCTTCCTCAACGTCATCGACAAACATTACTTCTTTTCTCTTTTGTACAATCGTTTCCGTTATCTCGACGATCCGTAGATTTTCCTTAGCCCACAAGTACTGATCTTCAATCTCTTTCTCGAGAACTGCAATCAGCTGATCAGATAGGTGAGCTCTGCAACTATATAAAGCAATCAAAGCACTGCACGTCTCGCCCCACTCAGATTGATCGAGCGATGCGTATTGTTCCAGTAGTTGAATGTGTTTCACATTACTCTCCTTGCTTGATCTTAATGAACCATGCTGGCCAAAGGATAACGATCCCAAGTGCTGCTGCAGCTTGGCCGTGTGGTGTGTGTGGTTTCAAATTAAAACCTTTTCTGATCTTGATCGTAAGAATTACAGCACCAACGATGAACCAGACTATAATAAACAGTGGTATTCCTATCATTGTCTTTTCCTTACGCGAGTGATGCAAATAAGTGAACCTGCATTTGCATTCTGCAACCGTGTTCCATACAGTACTGTGCAACATACTCGTGGTTCAGTTGATTCTGTGGCAAATTCAACAAACCCTTCTCCCAAAAACTAATCACTTCATCAACCGTTGATCGTTCTTCAAGAGTGATTGTTCCTTGCTTTTCAGAACGTAGTAGCTTGATCTTTTGTGGAAAGTCGTTATAGATGTTCATTGGACTGATATAGATTTCTTTACCAGTCTGCTTCTTCCACTCATGTGCCCACTCTGGAATCGTGTTGTATGGACTGTCCTTATCTGCACTCATAACAAACTTCAAACAGTCTGCACGCTCAAGAATCAACTTTGTTGGTGCAAGATACTTTGTTGCAACACCATTCTTTTCTGCACACTTTGGTGAGCAGACAAGAGTAACTCCCTCTGGTACGTCTTGATTGACTGTTCC
>Ga0209698_10001518_pt1 | contig 26734 bp, 26 predicted proteins | sample LitLauG_LLR_2012_FD_187203 | JGI IMG/M metagenome (GOLD analysis project Ga0209698, IMG submission 187203) | Freshwater sediment microbial communities from Pennsylvania, USA - Little Laurel Run_MetaG_LLR_2012 (SPAdes) (version 2) | ecosystem: Environmental > Aquatic > Freshwater > Creek >... | reverse complement strand
CACGGGACTGGGGGTGCTGGGGGCAGCACTTCTGGGCAATCCGGGCGTAGAGGCCATGATCCGCCACCACGGCCTGTTGTATGCCGACCTTGCCGATCCGGTGGCGCTGCTGCGCGGTGCCGGCGATCGCGCCAGCCTCGCCGCGTTTTGGGGATACGCCGGCGCGGACGATCCGGCGGCACTGTCGCGGGCAAGCGTTGCGGCCTACAGCGGTCTCATGTCCGAGTCGCAGCAGTTCATCGCCGACATCGTGCTGGCGGCCTATCCGTTCACACGCCACCGCCGCCTGCTCGACGTCGGCGGCGGCGAGGGCAATTTCGCGATGGCCGCAGCGCGCAAGGCGCCGCAGCTTGCCGTGTCGATCTTCGATTTGCCCGAGGTTGCCGGCGTGGCGCGCGCGCGCTCCGCAAGGCCGGCCGCCTGGAAGCGCGCGCGCGCCACCGCGCACATGGGCAGCTTTTTCAGCGACCCGCTGCCCTCCGGCGCCGACCTTGTAACCCTGGTGCGCGTGGTGCACGACCACGACGACGACAAGGTGCGCATCCTGCTCGGCGCAATCCGCCGCGCCATGGCCCCGGATGCCGTGCTGCTCATCGCCGAGCCCATGGCGGGCGCGCCTGGCATGGGTCCCATGGCCGATGGCTACTTTGGCATCTACCTGCTGGCCATGGGCAGCGGGCGCGCACGCAGCTTCGAGGAACTGCGCGACCTGCTGCATGCGGCCGGGTTCACCGGCGTGCGGCAGCGCCGCACGCGCAATCCGCTGCTGGCCACTGTCGTCACGGCACGACCCGACCCCACGCAGTCGGGGGCCAAAAGTGTTAATTACGCTTGACAATGAAACGAGTAAGAGTAGATTGACACTCATGGTTTCGAACACATTGGAAGCGGCTCCCGTCGTCCCGGAACGGCTGCAGCGCCAGCGCGCGCTTGCCGTGGTTCTGGAGCAACCGGAGCAGCTCAGGCTCGCGTCGCTGGAGATCGACCATCCGGGTCCGGCGGACATCGTCATCGCCACCGAGTGGAGTGCGATCAGTACCGGCACGGAACGGCTCCTGTACCGCGGCAGCATGCCGCCGTTCCCGGGGATGGGCTATCCGCTCGTGCCCGGATACGAGTCCGTGGGCCGCATCGTCGAAGTCGGTCCCGAGGCCGACACCGATCTCGCCGTGGGCCAGCGCGTCTTCGTGGGCGGTGCGCGCTGCTACGGCCCCGTGCGCGGCCTCTTCGGCGGCGCATCGGCGCGCCTCGTGGTGCAACCCGCGCGGGCCATTCCGGTTCCGGACCATATCGGCGAGAAGGCCGTGCTGCTGGCGCTGGCCGCAACCGCCTACCACGCGCTGCACCTGCCGGGCGCGCAGCGCACCGATCTCATCATCGGGCACGGCGTGCTGGGCCGGCTGCTCGCACGCATCGCCGCCCTCGACACGGCGCACCCGGTGCTCGTCTGGGAAAACAATCCGGCCCGCGCCCAGGGCGCGGTCGGCTATACGGTGACCGATGCGCAGCAGGACACGCGCCGCGATTACCGCTCCATCCTCGACGCCAGCGGCGACGCCGCGCTGCTCGACAAGCTCATCGCCCGCCTGGCGCCGGGCGGAGAGATCGTCCTTGCCGGCTTCTACAGCGAGCCGCTGCACTTTGCCTTCGCGCCGGCCTTCATGCGCGAGGCGCGCCTGCTGATCGCTGCCGAATGGAAGCCCGATGACCTGCGCGCCGTGCTGGATCTGATCAGCACGGGCCGCCTGTCGCTGGACGGCCTCATCACCCACCGCGTGCCCGCTACCGAGGCAACGGATGCCTACCGGACCGCATTTGGCGATCCGGCCTGTCTGAAAATGGTACTGGACTGGAGATCGCTCGCATGAATCAAGCCACGACGCTGCCCCTCGAACAGCTCAAGCGTTCACTGCGCGCCGAAGCGGCCATCGAGCCCGCACCGGTTGCTTCGGGCGAGGCCACCAGCAAGACCCAGATCATCGCCATCTACGGCAAGGGCGGAATCGGCAAGAGCTTCGCGCTGGCCAATCTTTCCTACATGATGGCCCAGCTCGGCAAGCGGGTGCTGCTTATCGGCTGCGATCCCAAGAGCGACACCACGTCACTGCTCTTTGGCGGCCGTGCCTGCCCCACCATCCTGGAAACCTCGTCGCGCAAGAAGCTCGCCGGCGAGCCGGTATCGATTTCCGACGTGTGCTTCAAGCGCGACGGCGTATTCGCCATGGAGCTGGGCGGGCCGGAAGTGGGCCGCGGCTGCGGCGGCCGCGGCATCATCCACGGCTTCGAGACCCTGGAAAAGCTCGGCTTCCACGACTGGGGCTTTGACTTCGTCCTGCTCGATTTCCTGGGCGACGTGGTCTGCGGCGGATTTGGCCTGCCCATCGCGCGCGACATGTGCCAGAAGGTCATGGTCGTGGGCAGCAACGATCTGCAGTCGCTGTACGTGGCCAACAATGTGTGTTCGGCGGTCGAATACTTCCGCCGCCTGGGCGGCAACGTCGGCGTGGCCGGACTGATCGTCAACAAGGACGACGGCACCGGCGAGGCACACGCCTTCGCCAAGGCCGCGGGCATCCCCGTGCTGGCCTCGATCCCGGCCGACGACGACATCCGGCGCAAGAGCGCCAGCTATGAGATCGTCGGCCGCCCCGGCGGCCCGTGGGCCTCGCTCTTCGAGGCGCTGGCAGTCCAGGTGGCCGATGCGCCGCCGCTGCGTCCCAAGCCCTTGTCGCAGGACGAATTGCTGGGACTGTTCTCCGGCGATGCGGTGGGCCGCGATGTCACGCTGAGCCCGGCGAGCGACGACGACATGCGCGGGCGCGCTGCCGTCCAGAAGAAGTCCCTCGAAGTCGTCTACGACGCGGTCTGATCGCTCCATGGCATCCTCCCTCGAGACTGGTGTCGGCGTGTCCGGTGCGGCCGGTGTGCCAGCCGCAACGCCTGCCGCCGGCACGGCGCAGCGGGTCATACCGCTGGTGAGCGCCCCCGGCGAGGCCGCGGCCGCCAGCTGCAGCGGCGATAAGAAGGCCGTGCGCGCGGCTGCCGCCAAGGCCGGCGCCGGAGAGATACTCGAGCGCTATGCCGCCGACTATCCGGTGGGCCCGCACGATCAGCCCCAGAGCATGTGTCCGGCCTTCGGTTCGCTGCGCGTCGGCCTGCGCATGCGCCGCACGGCCACCATCCTGTCGGGTTCGGCCTGCTGCGTGTACGGGCTCACCTTCACATCGCATTTTTACGGCGCCCGCCGCAGCGTGGGCTATGTGCCTTTCAATTCGGAAACGCTGGTCACCGGCAAGCTCTTCGAGGATATCCGCGATGCCGTGCACCAGATCGCCGACCCCGAGCACTACGACGCCATTGTCGTAACCAATCTGTGCGTCCCCTCGGCCTCGGGCGTGCCGCTGCGCCTGCTGCCCCGGCAGATCCGCGGCGTGCGCATCGTCGGCATCGATGTTCCCGGGTTCGGGGTTCCCACCCATGCCGAGGCCAAGGACGTGCTCTCGGGCGCCATGCTCAACTACGCGCGCACCGAGGTCGAGGCCGGCCCGGTGCCGGCGCCGCGCACCGGCGCCAAGAAGCGCCCGTCCGTGGCCCTGATCGGCGAGGTGTTTCCGGCGGATCCGATGGGCATCAGCGCGCTGCTGCAGCCGCTCGGGATCGATGTCGGCCCGGTGGTGCCGGTTCGCGAATGGCGCGAGCTCTACGGGGCGCTCGACTGCGAAGTGGCCGCCGCCATCCATCCTTTCTACACTGCCGTGCTGCGCGAGTTCGACCTGGCCGGCCGGCGCATCGTCGGTTCCGCGCCGGTGGGCGTCGACGGCACCGCTGCCTGGCTCGATGCCATCGGCGTGGCGTTCAACGTGCCGGCTGAGCGCGTTGCCGAGGCCAAGAACAAGTTCCTCCCGGCCATCAAGGGCGCGCTGTCGGCAGCGCCCATCCGCGGGCGCATCACGCTGTCGGGCTACGAAGGCTCCGAACTGCTGGTGGGCCGCCTGCTGGTCGAAAGCGGCGCCGACCTCAAGTACGTGGGAACCGCCTGCGGCCGTACGCAATGGTCCAGGGCCGACTGCGAGTGGCTCGAGGCCCATGGCGTGCGCGTCCAGTATCGCGCCTCGCTGGAGCACGACCTCGCCGCCATGGACGAGTTCGAACCCAACCTGGCGATCGGAACCACGCCGGTGGTGCAGGCGGCAAAGTCGCGTTCCGTGCCGGCGCTGTACTTCACCAACCTGATTTCGGCGCGGCCGCTCATGGGCCCGGCGGGCGCCGGTTCGCTCGCGGCGGTGGTCAATGCAGCCCTTGGCTCGAAGGGGCGTTTCGACACCATGCGGGAATTCTTCGAGGGCGTGGGAACGGGCGACAACGCCGGCATCTGGGAAAAGGTCCCGGAAGCCAAGCCGCAGTTCCGCGAGATGCACCGGCGCCACCTGGAAAAGCAGGCCCGCCGGCGCAAGGCCGAGGAGATGATCTGATGCTGGTTCTGGACCACGACCGGGCGGGTGGCTATTGGGGAGCGGTCTACGCCTTCACGTCGGTGAAGGGCTTGCAGGTCGTCATCGACGGCCCGGTGGGCTGCGAGAACCTTCCCGTGACCTCGGTGCTGCACTACACCGACGCCTTGCCGCCGCACGAACTGCCCATCGTCGTGACCGGCCTGTCGGAAGAAGAACTGGGCCAGAAAGGCACCGAGCAGGCCATGAGCCGGGCCCACAAGACACTGGACCCGGAACTGCCCGCCGTGGTGGTGACCGGCTCCATCGCCGAGATGATCGGCGGGGGCGTTGCCCCCGAAGGCAGCGGCCTCAAGCGCTTCCTTCCCCGCACCATCGACGAAGACCAGTGGCAGTGCGCCAACCGCGCCATGCTCTGGCTCTGGTCCGAGTACGGCACGCGCCAGGTGCCGGCGTGCAAGCCGCGCGCCGTCGGCGAGCGCCCGCGGGTCAACATCCTGGGTCCGATGTACGGTTACTTCAACACCTGGTCCGACCTGGCCGAGATCCGCCGCCTCATCGAGGGCATCGGCGCCGACGTCAACATGGTGTTTCCGCTGGGTTCACACCTGCAGGACATCGAGAAGCTGGTCGACGCCGAGGTCAACGTCGTGATGTACCGCGAGTATGGCCGCCTGCTGGCCGAGGCGCTCGAGCGCCCCTACCTGCAGGCGCCCATCGGCCTGGACTCGACCACGCGCTTCCTGCGCTCGCTGGGAGAACTGCTGGGCTTGGATCCCGAGCCCTTCATCGAGCGCGAGAAGCACACCACCATCAAGCCCGTCTGGGACCTGTGGCGCTCCGTCACCCAGGACTTCTTCGGCACCGCCAGCTTCGGCATCAGCGCCAGCGAAACCCACTCGCGCGGCATCCGCCATTTCCTGCAGGACGAACTGGGACTGCCCTGCAACTTCCACTTCGAGCGCCGCGCCGGGGTCAAGCCCGACAACGACGCCATCCGCAAGGCCGTGCGCGAAAAGACGCCGCTGCTGCTCTTTGGCAGCTACAACGAGCGCATGTACCTGTCCGAAATCGGCGGCCGCGCGGTCTACATCCCGGCATCGTTCCCGGGAGCCATCATCCGCCGCCATACCGGCACGCCGTTCATGGGCTATTCGGGCGCCACGTACCTGGTGCAGGAAATCTGCAATGCGATGTTCGACGCACTGTTCAACATCATTCCGCTGGGTACCGAGCTCGACAAGGTGGAGGCCACCCCGACCCGCAGCCAGGAAGAGCTGCCCTGGGATGCAGAGGCCAAGCGGGCGCTGGATGCGCTGCTGGAAACCTACCCGGTGCTGCTGCGCATTTCCGCTGCCAAGCAGCTGCGCGACGCCGCCGAGCGCGCCGCGCGCGCTGCCGGCGCCACCGTCGTCAAGCCCGAGCACCTGGGTTCGCGCGATGCCGCCGGTGCGGCGGGTCGCCGCGACCGGCAGCCGGCATGAGCATGTATGCATTCGAATCGATGGGCACGCCCACCTGGTTGGCGGGCGTGCCCATCAATACGGCCTTACGGCCGGATCTGTACCCTGCCGCGGGGGTTGCGCGGCGCCGCCGAAAGGCCCTGAAGGAGGATAACCACCATGTCTGAACGAAACGGCTCGCTTTCGGGCCTTACCGAGCGCGAAGCTCAAGAGTTCCACAAGATCTTCATATCGAGCTTTCTGGGTTTCACCGTGATTGCAATCATCGCTCACGCTCTTGTGTGGAGTTGGCGCCCCTGGTTCTGAAGTCGGCGTCTAGGAGATTTCTATGGTTGTTTCCGGATCGACTCTGCATGACGTAGCACGTGGGGAACACTCGCTTTCGTTCTCCGCGATCTTTGTTGCAGGTTTCGCCGTCGTTCTCGCACTGGCCATCGTCGGCATCCTGCTGCGGCTGGATTGGCGATCGTGGCTGCCCGGTGCCGAGAAGCGCGGTTCGCTGGTTGGATCGGTTTCGGCGGCGGTTTACAGCTTCATGTCTTATTTTCCCTAGGAGGTTTACCAAATGTGGCGTATCTGGACGTTATTTGACCCGCGCAGGGCGCTGATTGCTCTTGCAGTGTTCCTGGCCGTGCTGGCATTGCTGATTCATTTCATCCTGTTGAGCAGCAACCACTTCAACTGGATCGATGGTCCGCACGGCAGCATGAAGGCTGTTTCCTTGCAGGCGGCACCGGTGCCGCCGGCGATGAAGTAAGACCTTGTCTCGGGAGTAGCGGGTTCCGCGCGGGGCTCCGGGCGGGCCCGCGTCCCGGACAGGGGTAATGCGGGAAGTTTGAGAATTCAAGAAATGGGTCGGGACGCGCTAGCCGCAGCAATGGGCCGGTTCCGACAGCAGGGATGCGCGCGGCGATGGCGGGGCCATCGCCCGGATGCGGTCCTTTCGCGGAAGGTAAATAGGGGGAGCAGCGATGTCGATGCTGAGCTTTGAAAGAAAGTACCGCGTGCGCGGCGGAACCCTGATCGGGGGAGACCTTTTCGATTTCTGGGTCGGGCCGTTCTTTGTGGGATTCTTCGGTGTTACCGCTGCGTTCTTTGCAGTGCTGGGAACCCTGCTGATCCTCTACGGCGCCTCGCTCGGGGACACGTGGAATCCCTGGCGCATCAGCATCGCGCCGCCGGACCTGAGCTACGGGCTTGCGCTGGCGCCGCTGGCCGAAGGCGGGCTCTGGCAGATCATCACGGTCTGCGCGCTGGGTGCCTTCATTTCCTGGGCGCTGCGCGAGGTCGAGATCGCCCGCAAGCTGGGAATGGGCCTGCACGTTCCCTTTGCGTTCAGCTTTGCGATACTGGCCTACACGACCCTGGAAGTGTTCCGGCCCTTGTTGCTGGGCGCCTGGGGCCACGGCTTTCCCTACGGAATTTTCAGTCACCTGGACTGGGTCTCCAACACCGGCTACCAGTACCTGCATTTCCACTACAACCCGGCGCACATGATCGCGGTGTCGCTGTTCTTCACGACCACGTTCGCGCTGGCGCTGCACGGCTCGCTGATCCTGTCGGCAGCCAACCCCATGAAAGGAACGGCGGTGCTGACGCCCGAGCACGAGAACGCCTACTTCCGCGATTTCATCGGCTACTCGATCGGCACGCTGGGTATCCACCGGCTGGGCCTTTTCCTTGCGCTGGCGGCGGTATTTGCCGCGGCCGTCTGCATCATCATCAGCGGACCGCTGTGGACGCGCGGCTGGCCCGAATACTGGACGTGGTGGCTCGACATGCCCATCTGGCGCTAGTCGATCAGGAGAAATCGAGATGGCCAATTATCAGAATATCTTCACGCAGGTCCAGGTTCGGGGCCCCTTTCACAAGGGACCGCCCATGGAGCCCGGTGGCAGCCCGTGGAAGCGCGTAGGGCGGCCCCGCTTCATCACGCTGCTGGGCCGCTTCGGCGACGCGCAGATAGGCCCTTTCTACCTGGGCTTCCTGGGCCTGGCCTCGATCGTCTGCGGCTTCACGGCCTTCGAGATCATCGGCCTGAACATGTGGGCGTCGGTGGGCTGGAGCCCCATCCAGTTCGTGCGGCAGCTGCCGTGGCTGGCACTGGAGCCGCCGTCGCCGGCCTGCAGGCTGCACGTGCCCTGCGGTCTCAACGAGGGCGCCTGGTGGCAGCTGGCGGGCTTCTTCCTCACCATGTCGCTCCTTCTCTGGTGGCTGCGTACCTATCGCCGCGCGCGCGCCCTCAAGATGGGAACGCATGTGGCCTGGGCCTTTGCCGCCGCAATATGGCTTTACATCGTGCTCGGCTTCATCCGTCCGGTGCTGGTGGGCAGCTGGAGCGAGGCAGTGCCATTTGGCATCTTCCCCCACCTGGACTGGGTGGCGTCATTTTCGCTGCGCTATGGCAACCTCTTCTACAACCCGTTCCACGCGCTGTCGATCGCGTTCCTGTACGGTTCGACGCTGCTGTTTGCCATGCATGCGGCCACTATCCTGGCCGTAAGCCGTTACGGCGGCGAACGCGAAATCGAGCAGATCACCGATCGCGGCACGGCCGTGGAGCGGGCAGCCCTTTTCTGGCGCTGGACCATGGGGTTCAACGCCACCATGGAATCCATCCACCGCTGGGCCTGGTGGTTTGCGGTGCTGTGCCCACTCGTGGGCGGCATCGGCATCCTGCTGACCGGAACCGTGGTCGATAACTGGTACCTCTGGGCGGTCAAGCACGGCTATGCCCCCGGATACCCGCCGATCGAGCCGCCGGTCATCGATCCGGCCACCATACCGGGAGCCGGGCAATGAACGCCGGTCCCGCGAATCAACCCGCCCTGCCGCCTTGCGCGGCGGCCACCCAGCAGCTGTGGAGGTGACGCAATGAATGGGAAAACGTTGAGCCGGCTTGGCGCGCTGCTGGGCATCGGCGTCCTGCTCGCCGCTTGCGATATCGATCGTCCGCCTACGGAAACCATCCAGCGCGGCTTCCGCGGCGATGGCCAGGTGCAGGTGACCAATCCTCGGGTCTATGCGGCGGCATTTGCCGAGCAGCAGATTCCGGACTCGGCGCCGCCCGCTGATCCGGACGGTCCGCGCGCCAAGGACGTGTTCGAGAACGTCCAGGTGCTGGGCGACCTGAGCACCACGCAGATGGTCCGCGTCATGGTTTCCATGGCGGCCTGGGTCACGGGCGGCGAAGGCTGCAGCTACTGCCACGTGATCGAGAATCCGGCGCTGGACGTGAAGTATCCGAAGGTCGTTGCCCGGCGCATGCTGCAGATGGTGCGCTATATCAACTCCCACTGGACGGACCACGTAGCCCAGACCGGGGTGACCTGCTACACCTGCCACCGCGGCAATCCGGTTCCCAAGAACCTGTGGTTCGCCAATCCGGTATCGACACCATCGGCCACCTTCACCGGCTGGCATGAGCAGCAGAACTCCACCCTGCCCAGCTATGTTCAGCCCGGCAAGCTGCTGCCCTCTGCGGCACTGGGCGCCTTGCCGGTGGATCCGTTCAGCATGTACCTGCAGGGCAGCGAAAACATCCGCGTGCAGGCCCTCAATGCGCTACCCATGAACGGCATGGGCGCCTCCATCCAGCAAACCGAATGGACCTACTCCCTGATGACGATCATGTCCAAATCGCTGGGCGTCAACTGCAACTACTGCCACAACACGCAGTCCCTGCAGTCGTGGAAGGAAAGCAGTCCGACGCGCGCCACGGCCTGGTATGGCATACGCATGGTGCGGTCGCTGAACAACAATTTCGAGGCTTCCATCGACAAGGTGCTGCCAGCCAACCGCCATGGTCCCATGGGGGACAATCCCAAGATCTATTGCGCAACCTGCCACAACGGCGTGTTCAAGCCGCTGTACGGCATCTCCATGCTCAAGGACTTTCCGGAGCTCAAGGGTGATCCCGAGCAGGTGCAGGATTACCTGACCTGGAAGACGCCCCAGCCGCCGCCCGCGGATTACCTGAAGGCGCAGGCGGAAGCGCAGGCGCAGGCAGTATCCGCCGTGGCCCCGGCAAGCGCTCCGGCGCCGGCGGTGGCGCAGTAGGAACGACCTAATCCACCGGTGAGCGCCCAGGGCGCCCACCGGTGCCTCTTTCTCTCGCGCCGTGCCAGCGGCTGCGAGCTGGGTAGAAGTTCAGCGCAGCAAGCCGCTGATCGCCATTGCCCCCAGCCCCTCCCCACAGCGTGGGCGAGGGGAGATTTTCCTCCAGACGCTGCTTGAGCTGTAGGACAATCGCCCGGTGAACAACCCCGGATCCACCGCATGATCAAGCTGCTCTTCGCCTTGCTCGCCGCCGGCAAGCTGGGAAAAGTCCTGCTCACCGGCGGGACCATGATCATTTCCGTTTTCGCCTATTCACTGGTTTTTGGCTGGTGGTATGCGCTGGGGTTCGTACTGCTCATTTTCGTGCACGAAATGGGGCATTACATCGCCGCGCGGCAAAAGGGTCTCGATGTCGGTGCGCCCACGTTCATTCCGTTTGTCGGCGCCTGGATCGACCTCAAGCAATTACCCCACAACGCCGAGGTCGAGGCCTATGTCGGCCTGGGAGGCCCCCTGCTGGGCACCGTGGGGGCGCTGGCCTGCTATTTCCTGTCGCGCAACTACGGCAGCAGCCTGTTGCTGGCCGTGTCGTACTCCGGCTTCTTCCTGAACCTCTTCAACCTGATTCCGCTCTCGCCGTTTGACGGCGGCCGGATAACGGCCGTCCTGAGCCCGCGCATCTGGCTGCTGGGCGCGCCCGTGCTGGTGGGCATCTTCCTGCTGCACCCCAACCCGGTTCTGATCATGATGGGAATCCTGTCGATCCCGCAGGTCATGAAGGCCTGGAAATATGATCCGGCTGCGCCGGAGAACGTGGCGTATTACGGCGTGAGCAGCCAGAGCCGGTGGACATACGGCGGCGCCTACCTGGCCCTGCTGGCATTTCTGGCCATCATGACCCATGACGTGCACGAGATGCTCGGTCCGCAGGGACGCGGCGGCTGGAACTGAGCCGCCCTTGCCGTTAGCGTGCCCTTCGCGGCCGCGCCCCGCAGCTTGCCCGGACACGCGTGGGCAGAAAGCCCGCTGCCCTGCTTATGCCGCTAAAGAACAGCCGGCGCGCCGCGTGCCGGCACCCCTTCGGGTTCGCTCAAGAGGCGTGACACTCCGCGGCTGTCGGGCGGCGGCTCGGACTTGCCGTTGCGCCGCGTTGCCCAGATCCAGAGCGCGTCGGCGCGTATGGGCAATACCAGCACGATGTGCTCGAGTATGGCCAGCGCCAGCAGGGTTGCCAGAAGCAATGCGCCCACGTTCTGCTGCGGCGTCGCATTGATCGCCAGGGCGTGGCGCACCAGGGCCACATCGGCTATGGCGGCAGCAACGATCGAAACGGGCAGCAGCAGGTTGACTTTGCGCTTGCCAAAATAGGAACCCAGGTGCGCCAGGCGCCGGGGCAGCAGTTCCACCGCGGAGTTGCGAACGCCCAGGAACAGGTTGAGCTTGGCGCTCTCGCGCATGATCCACAGCAGGGTATAGGTGCAGGCCGCCGTCGGATTGGGCTGGTTCCAGCAAACAGCGGCCACGAGGATGCCAAAGCCGATCAGCGCAAGCTCGTGATAGAGCAGGGCCATGACCGCCTGGCCGAAACGGCGCAGGCCGCCGCAGTTGCGCACGCTGGGCTGCAGCCGCGGTCCGGTGACCAGCCCGGTAAGAAAGCTCAACTCCAGTGCGCCCCACAGGCCGATGCTGCTGGCAAATGCCAGGTAGGCGCCCGAGGGCTGGGTGCTGCTGCTGGACTGCACGACCCCGAACAGCGACAGTATGCCGGCCGCAAAGATCACCGACAGCGCCCCCTGGGTGCGGTCGCGCACGGCGCGCTCGGCGATAAAAACCAGGCCGGTGCCTATCCACCACGAGAAAACCGCGAACGCGATCGGCGACAGCGCGTCGTTCATCGAACCGCCTCCCCGGGCCGGACTACCAGGCCGGCGCGAGGCGGATCTGGTCCGGCGTCGCGTTCGGCTGTGTCGGCAGCAAGTACAGCCGCGCGAAGGTTGCAACCGCGGCGACGGTGAGCGCGCCGCGGCGGATGGTTGAGAACAGTCCGCCCTGGCGCTTGAGTTCGCGCTGGCGCTCGGTGATGCGGAACAGGCGATCCAGGCCCGCGCGGAATGCCGGATGGTCGATGTCGAGCGTCATCGGGAATACCTGCTTGGTTATTTCCGAGGTGATGTGCAGGACCTTGATGTCGTAATCGGTGGGGTCGAAGCCCATGGCCTGGTGCAGCTCCGGCCGCATGTGGTCGCGAACGTACATCGTGGCGTAGACGGCCAGCAGGAAGAAGCGTATCCACAGCCGGTTCACGCCGGTAAGCAGCCCGGGATCGCTGCGCATCATGATCGCGAAGGCCTCGCCGTGGCGGAACTCGTCGTTGCACCAGGATTCGAACCAGCGGAAGATCGGGTGGAAGCAGCGGTCCGGATTGCGCTGCAGCTGGCGGAAGATGGTGATGTAGCGGGCGTAGCCGATCTTCTCCGACAGGTAGGTGGCGTAGTAGATGAACTTGGGACGGAAATACGTGTAGTCCTTGGTGCGCTTGAGGTTGCCCAGGTCGATGCCCAGGTCGAAATCGCGCAGGCAGCGGTTGATGAAGTTGGCGTGGCGGGCTTCGTCGCGGGCCATGTAGCCCATCAGGGCCTTCATGTCGGGGTTCTGCACGTTCTGCTTGATGTCGTTGTAGAGCACGCAGCCGGAAAACTCGGCCGTGACCGAGCTGATGAGAAAGTGCAGGAACTCGCGCCGCAGGCCTTCGGGAAGCGCCTGCACCTCGGCCTTGAACTGTTCGTCACGCTCGAAATGGCTGCGGTTGACATCGCGCTCGAACTCGGCAAACAGCGCGTCCCACTCGCTGCGCAGCGGCTGGAAATCGAAGCGGTCCATGGCTGCGAAATCGGTCTTGTAGAAACGCGGACTGAGCAGCGAGGCATCGTGGGCCAGCTTTGACGCGTCCTGGGCGTTGGCGATGGTTTCGGTTGCATCCATGTGGTGCTCTCCTGCGTCAGCGGGTAGGTGCCTGCTGCGGCAAGCCTGCCGCCAGCTGCGTGTTGACAGGGTCTGCCGCCGCCTGCGGCGGCGTCAGCCGGGGTGCCGTCAGCGGCGAAGTGGTGATCTCGTGTGCCGGCGTGTTCGGCCCGGCGGTCAGCAAGCGCGCGAACGCACCCGAGTTGGAGGGACCGAAGGCTTGCAACTGTATCCGGCGTGCGGTCGCCGGATCGACCAGGGTCAGGCTGCCGTCGGCGTGCAGCGCAAGTTCGAAGGGCACTTCCTGGCCCAGGCCGTTGCGGCGGCGCTCGCGTGCGAGGCCGCGCAGCGTGGCGCGCATGAATCCGTCCGAACCCGGCCGCAACTCGTCGATCTTGAGGCCGGTGCGCGCGTCGATGACATCGATGCCGCCGGCGCCGATGCCGTTGCTGCCGCCGGCAACGTGCTCGACGAAATACAACTGCCGCTCGGCCCGCACCGCCGATTCGGCCTGCAGGGCGGTGCCCAGCCCCAAAAAGCGGGCGCCGGCGGTGGCAAGCAGTGCGAACACGGCAAGCCCCGCTGCGGCACGCAGGGGCCAGTGGGGGAAGGGTACGTTTTCGAAGGGTTCGCTCATGGTTGCTTTCCTGTGCCCGCGGCCTGCATCAGGCCGCCGCGCCGTATCCGTGGTGTCCGCCCGGCAGGCCATTGTGCACGTTGCGCGCCGCTGCCGCGGGCGCTGCCGGCGACATTGTGCCGTGTGGGGACTCGTCCGCCGGTTGGGCAATGGGCGCACCCGCGGCTGCCCCGGACGCCTGCGCGGCGTGCGCCGCCTGCAGCGCGTCGGCCAGTATGCGGGCCACGCGCTCCGGGTCGGCGAGACTGCGCATCATCGGCTCGGGCTTCTTGAGGCGCCACGGACGCGCATGGGGCCACAGGTGCAGGTAGGCCAGATGCGGACCGTCTTCCAGGCTGAGCGGCACGTCGCCGCAGCCGTCGCCGCGCAGAGCCAGCGCCGCCGCCTCGATGCGCCGCAGGGGCAGGTTGATGGTCAGCGGCAGGGCGATGCCGATGCGCAGGAACACCCGGCGGGTGGTCACCGCGTAGGTCGTGGTGCGGCTGCTCAGCCATGCCAGGAAAGCCAGCAGCAGGCATCCTACGGCGCCCGCAGCCAGCGGCGTGGCTGCACTGGTCAGGGGCTGGCCATCGAGCTTGTCCAGGACCGCGGTAACCGCGGCCAGCAGCACGAAATAGGCTGCCACTTCCCGGATATGAAAGGCGTGGCGGGCCAGCGAGGCCCACGACGGCGCGCCCTGCCACAGGACGCGCTCGCCCGGCGGCAGGTCTTCGTGGATGCCGGCGATGCGCTCGGCCTGGTTCTGGCTCATATCAGGGGTTCCCGCCGCTCGGCCGTTGCGTACAGCGTTCCGCCACCGTAGTACCCGCAGATCTTGTCTTCCTCGAGCAGCGTGATGCGTTCGGGTTCGCGCAGCGCGGGAACCAGGGCGAACTGGCCGCCCAGTATCGAGTCGACCTGCACCTTGTGGTTCTTCACATTGGCAAAGGTGGTGGGCAGCAGCACCCGGCGCGATCCGGTATCGACTTCCAGGTAGCGCATCACGCCCTCGGAACGGTCGATCCACATGTCGACCACCGTGCCGCCCTGTTCGCCGTCGGCACCAAATACCGGCTTGCCGCGCGGGTCGCGCGAGCCCTCGACCACGAAGAAGTCCTTGGCAACGCGCATGGGCACGATCTTCAGGTCGCCATCGTAGGTGAGGTCCGGTTCGTCGTGGCGCTCGGCATAGGCGCCGGGTCCGACGCCGTCGAGCATGGGGTTGCCGGTGGGCTCGAGCGGCGCGCCCGGGAAGCCGGCGGTCGGCACGGCGGCGATGGGCCGCGTATCGCGCCGGTCGTTGGGCAGGGAATGCGTGCCGCCGTGGGGCAGCTTGTAGGTCTTGGGCTTGGGCAGCGGCGGCCAGCCGACCACCTTGACGCGGCCCCCCGAGCGGTCCGTGCGGTCGGAGTCGAGCGGATACCCCTCGCGCTTGTTTTCGCGATGCAGATAGAAAATCAGTCCGGCAAAGAACATCCAGAACATGTACAGAACCACCTGGGCAACGTCCAGGTAGCCACCGATATTTCCCGCGCCTGCTGTACCTTCCATCGTCATCTCCTCACGAAAGTGTCGACCAGCCGGGTTCGGTGGCCAGTCCTAGCGGTTTTTTCGACCGCGCATTTGCCAGTTCCTGCACGCCGCCGGCCACGCGGCTTGCCAGCGGGCCAATGGCTACCAGCGTGGCAAACAGCAGGCCGATTTCCAGGTGATAGACAACCTGGTAGCCGGTGGCGGGTCCGTCCATCGCGGCGCCCAGCGCCCCGCTGGCGGCCATGTTGCCGAAGTAGTCGCGCAGTGCGCCGCCCAGGGCAATTCCCAGCCCCGCAGCGGTTGCCTGAACGGCGCCCCAGGCGCCGATCGTCATCCCGCCGAAGCCGCCGGCGTCGATTTCCATGGTCGCGGTCAGCGTTCCCATGGCGAAGAGCCCACCGCCCAGGCCCACCAAGGCGACGCCGGTGGCGAACACGAGCAGCGAGGCGAAGGGTGCGGCAAATATCACGGCGAGGAAGCCGGTGATGCCGATCAGCGCGCCGTAACCGGCGACCCGACACGCATTGACGGAGCGCGCCAGGTAGTGCGCCGAGAGCGCCAGGCCGGCAAAGGCGCCGGCTGCAAGCACGGCGGTGAGCCCCGAAGTGGTTCCGACCGCGAGGTTCAGGACCTGGCCGCCGTAGGGTTCAAGGATGACGTCCTGCATGCTGAAGCCGGCGGCGCCCAGCGTCACCGCGACCAGCAGGCGCACCGAGCGGCCACGGCTCTTGAATGCCTGCCAGGCATCGGCAAAACGCGTCGGCTCGGCCTCGACCGTCTCATCGCTGGGGCGGCGTGCCTCCTGCTTCCACAGGGCCACCACGTTGAGGGCGAATGTGGCCAGCGCAGCGCCCTGCACGACCTGGATCAGCCGCATGGTGTTGAAATTGGACAGTGCCAGCGCAAAAACGCCGCTCGCGCCGATCATGCCGACGAGCAGCATCACGTACAGCAGCGCGATGACCCGCGGCCGCGATTTTTCGGGAGCCAGGTCCGCTGCCAGCGCCAGGCCCGCGGTCTGCGTGGTCTGTATTCCGGCACCGACCAGCAGGAAGGCCAGCGCTGCGGCGACGTGACCTACCCACCCCGGCGCACGGCCCATTCCCGATAGCAGGATGAGCGAAAAGGGCATTATGGCCAGCCCGCCGAACTGCATCATCGTGCCCAGCCAGATGAAGGGCACGCGCCGCCATCCCAGGGGCGAGCGGTGGGTGTCCGAACGAAAGCCGATGAGCGCGCGAAACGGCGCGGCCAGCAGCGGCAGCGCCAGCATGAGCGCCACCAGCCAGGAGGAAACGCCCAGTTCGACGATCATCACGCGGTTGAGCGTGCCGATCAGCAGGGCCGCCGCCATGCCGACCGAGACCTGGAACAGGGACAGCCGCAACAGCCGCGGCAGCGGCAATTCAGCCGTGGCCGCATCGGCGAAGGGCAGGAAGCGCGGGCCCAGGCGCGTCCAGGCCCGCGACCACGAACGCGGGTCGCGAACGTTGAACCGGTGCCGTCCCGGCGCGACTTCAGCGTCCATGCACGAGTTCCAGTGCCTGAGAAATATAGAAGCCACGGTTGACGCGGCGTGTACGTCCCACGCGCCAGTCGGCCAGCGCCGGCGACTGCGTCAGGTGGCGGGTGATCCGCCCGACCGCCACCGGCTCGATCGCCGGCGCGCGATCGGCCCGCGGGAACAGCTTGCCCACCGCGTGCATGGTGGCCAGCACGGCGGTGCGCGGCGCAAACGTGAAGACGATGGACTCGCCGGTGCGCTCGGCAAGCGTACCCAGGACGCGGGTAATGTCGTCAACCGCGTAGTGAATGAGCGAATCCATCCCCACCACGTGATCGAATCGGCCCAGCCCCGGGTCGAGCATGTCGCCCACCGTGAAGCGGATGGCCGCCGGGTCGAGGTCGGCCGGCAGCCGCTCGCGCGCCAGGCCCACGAGCGTCGCGGAGAGATCGATGGCCACCACCTCGGCGCCGCGCCGCGCCGCCTCGAAGGCCAGCATTCCGGTGCCGCATCCGGCATCGAGGATGCGCCGGCCATGCAGGTCCTCGGGCAGCCAGGAGAGCAGGGTGGCGCGGATTTCGTCGCGCCCGGCGCGCACCGTGGCGCGTATGCCGCTCACCGGGGCATCGGTGGTCAGGCGCGCCCAGGCATCGGCCGCCGTGCGGTCGAAATACGATTCGAGCGCCGCGCGGCGGCGCTGGTAGGTCGTGGCGGCGGCAATGGCCGAACTCATGGTCGCCCTCTCACTCGAAACCGAGCAGTTCGAAGATGTCGCGGTCGCGCATCGGATTGGCCGCGACGGGGTCGGTGCCCTGCCACAGCGCTTCGGCCAGCCGCAGGTATTCCTCCTGCACGGCCACCATCTCCGGGGTCGCTTCCATCTCGAAGAGCGTGGCCTTTTTCAGGCGGCTCTTGCGGATGGCATCGAGCACCGGGAAGCGCGCCATGGTCTTGAGGCCCACCGCATCGTTGTAGCGGTCGATCTGCTCGGTGGCATCGCTGCGGTTGGCGATCACGCCGCCGATGCGCACCTTGTAGTTCTTCGACTTCGCCTGGATGGCGCCCAGGATGCGGTTCATGGCGAAGATGGAGTCAAAATCGTTGGCCGTGACGATCAGCGCCCGGTCGGCGTGCTGCAGCGGGGCGGCAAAGCCGCCGCAGACCACGTCGCCCAGCACATCGAAGATGACCACGTCGGTGTCATCGAGCAGGTGATGTTCCTTGAGCAGCTTTACGGTCTGCCCAACCACGTAGCCGCCGCAGCCGGTGCCTGCCGGCGGCCCGCCCGCTTCGACGCACATCACGCCGTTGTAGCCGGGAAAGACGAAATCCTCGGTGCGCAGCTCCTCGGGATGGAAATCCACCGTCTCGAGGATGTCGATGACGGTCGGAACGAGGCGCTTGGTGAGCGTGAACGTGGAGTCGTGCTTGGGATCGCAGCCGATCTGCAGCACCCGCTTGCCCAGCTTGGAAAAGGCCACCGAGAGGTTCGAGGAGGTGGTGCTCTTGCCGATCCCACCCTTGCCGTATACCGCGAAAACCTTGGCGGTGCCGATGCTCACGTTCGGGTCCAGCTGAACCTGCAGGCTGCCCTCGCCATCCGGGCGCTTGGGAAGGCTGCGCCGGAGCTCGGATATCGGCACGGTGGAAATTTCATTCATGCTGCGAACCTCTTTTTCGTTGCGTCTCTCGTTGCGGCGGGGCCCGCCCCGCGTCTGTCGCCGGCCCGGCAGCCGCCTCAGCGGCCAAAATGGGCCTTTGCCTCATATAGTGTCTCTACCGTGATCGCCGACACGCCCCGCTCGGCAGCGAACCGCTCCGTATTGCGCTTTGCCTTGCCGCGCACGAAGAAGGGGATCTTGCGCAATTCGCGCTCCCCCTCGGGCGTCCAGCCCGCGGCAATTTCCTGTTTAGCCGCCTGTTCGGCGGCTGCCGCCACCGGGGCCGATACCGCGGCTGGCGGCTGCGCCGCCGCCACCGTCTCGTCGGCCGGATCGGCCACGCGTTCGGCATTGGCCGCAGGCCTTCCGGTCGCCGGCAGGTGCGAAGCCGGCGCGTCGTCGTGGAACTCGAAGTCGTCGCGGAACATCTGCAGCAGGTGCTCCTCCAGGCCCATCATCAGCGGCTGCACCCACGAATCGAAGAGCACATTGGCGCCTTCGAAACCCATGACCGGGCTGTAGCGCGCCGGGACATCCTGGACATGCATCGGCGTGGAAATCACGGCGCACGGGATGCCCAGGCGCTTGGCGATATGCCGCTCCATCTGCGTTCCCAGGACCAGTTCCGGTCCGGCGGCGCCGATCGCCTGTTCGACTTCGAGGTAGTCGTCACTGACGAGCGCCTCGATCCCCAGCCGGCTGGCGGCATCGCGCACATCGCGGGCGCGCTCGCGGCTGTAGGTGCCGAGGCCAACCACCTCGAATCCCATGGTCTCGGTGGCGATGCGCGCAGCGGCCAGCGCGTGCGTGGCGTCGCCGAATATGAACACGCGCTTGCCCGTGAGGTAGGTTGAATCGACCGAGCGGGCGTACCAGGGCGCGCGGGACTGCGACGCCGACAGCCGGGCCACGCCCGGGTGCTCGTCGCCCAGCACGGGGCGCGGATCCACGCCCGCCAGCTGCGCCACCTCGGCAACGAAGTCGCGCGTGGCGTTCATGCCGATGGGCACCGTCTGCGTGTAGGGCATGCCGAAGGCGCGCTGCAGCCACTGCGACGTGGGGCGCGAGACCTCCGGATACAGGTCAATATTGAAACTGGCGTCGGGGAGTCGCCGCAGGTCCTCGACCGTGGCGCCCAGCGGCACCACCGCGTTGACCTCGATCCCCAATTGCGCGAGCAGCCGGTCCACTTCGACGATATCGTCGCGGCAGCGAAAACCCAGCGCCGTCGGGCCCAGGATATTGACCAGCGGCGTCTTGCGCGGCGCCGGCGCCGGGACGCAGGCGCGGTCCGACAGCACGGAGCGCACCATCTGATACAGCGTTTCGCTGGCGCCCCAGTTCTCCTTCTTCGAGAAGGAATTGAGTTCCAGTCCTACCACCGGCACGGGCAGGCCCAGGGTCATGCCCAGGGTGCCGGGCTGGTCCTGGAGCAGTTCGGCCGTGCACGACTCGCCAACGAGCATCAGGTTGGGCTGGAAGCGCGTATAGGCCTCGGCAACCGCCCGCTTGGCCAGGCCGGCCGTCTCGCCGCCCAGGTCGCGCGCCTGGAAGGTCGTGTAGGTGACGGGCGGGCGGTGGTCGTAGCGCTCGATCATCGTGAACAGCAGATCGGCATAGGTGTCGCCCTGCGGCGCGTGCAGCACGAAATGCACGTCGCGCATCGACGAGGCGATGCGCATTGCGCCGACATGCGGCGGTCCCTCGTAGGTCCAGATCGTCAGTTGCATCTTCTGTTCCGGCGGTCGCTAGACGGTTAGCTGGGAGCGGCGCCGCAGCGGGCGCGCGCAGACGTCGGCAAGGTCGGCCGCCTGCTCGTAGCCGTGGATCGGCGTGAACACGAGCTCGATCGACCACTTCGTGGCAAATCCATCGGCCTCCAGCGGATTGGCCAGGCCCAGGCCGCAGATCGTCAGGTCGGGGCGCGCGGCGCGCAGGCGGTCGAGCTGTCGCTCCACGTCCTGGCCCTCGGACAGGGTGATTCCCTCCGGCAGCAGAGCGAGCTCCGGCTCCATCATCATGCGGTCCAGGTAGGGCGTGCCGACCTCGATCAGCTCCATGCCCAGCTCGCGGTTGAGAAAGCGGGCGATGGGAATCTCGAGCTGCGAATCGGGCAGCAGGAACAGGCTCTTGCCGGCGAGCCACGCGCGGTGGCGCGCCAGGCTGCGGGTCGCGCGTTCCGCCGGCCCGCTGAGCACGGCGTCGCGGTGCGCATCGCTCACGCCCCAGGCCTTGCAGGCGGCGCCCAACCAGGCACTGGTTCCCTCGGCGCCGATGGGGTAGGGCGCCGCGACGACCCGCGCGCCGCGGGCCACCAGGGCACGTACCGTGGCGCCGTTGAAGGGCTGCGCCAGCAGCAGGTCGGTTCCCGGACCCACGGCCGGCAGCGAGGATGCGCGCCGGCCCGGCAGGAACTGCACGGGACCTATGCCCAGCGCGTTGAACATGCGGCGGAACTGGTCCTCGATGACATCGGCCAGGCAACCGACCACCATCAGCTGCCGGGCATCGGTGCCGGGCAGGAAGGGCACCATGGAGAGCAGCGCGTTGTCCTCGCCCTGGGTGAAGGTGGTCTCGATACCGGAGCCGCTGTAGTTGAGCACGCGCACGTCCGGCATGAGGCGCGCGCTGAGGCGCTCGGCCGCCTTGCCCAGGTCGAGCTTGATCACCTCGGACGGGCAGGAACCCACCAGGAACAGCGTCTTGATCTCGGGGCGCCGCGACACGAGCTGCGTGACCACGCGGTCGAGCTCTTCATTGGCATCGGCAAGGCCGGCCAGGTCGCGCTCGGTGAGGATCGCCGTACCGAACCGGGGTTCGGCAAAGATCATCACGCCGGCGGCCGACTGGATCAGGTGCGCGCAGGTGCGCGAACCGACGACGAGGAAGAAGGCGTCCTGCAGCTTGCGGTGCAGCCAGACGATGCCGGTGAGCCCGCAAAAAACCTCATGCTGGCCCCGTTCGCGCAGCACCTTCAAGGGCGCCGGCGCGGCACTTTCGCGCTCGAGCGCGATCGGCATCACCATCTGGTTCACTCGGCCCCCGATGCGGCGAGCCCGCCACGCGTGCCGGGAACGGCCATCGCCGACGCATGTGCGCCATGCACGTGGGCGGCGGCCGGGGCCTCGTCGGCCGGCGGCTCGAGCCGGGCGCGGCGCAGCTTGAGGATGAACTGGGCCGCATTGATGGCGTAGGTGCTGTAGGCCGCCAGCGCCAGCAGCATCTGCTCGCGTTCGCCCAGCGAGCCGGTCAGCAAGGCGATCAAATAGGCCGTGTGCAGGGCGATCACGACGAAGCTGACCATGTCCTCCCAGAAAAAAGCGGGCGCGAGCAGGTACTTGCCAAAGACGTCGTGTTCCCAGAGGCTGCCGGTCACCATGATGCTGTACAGGGCCACCGTCTTGCAGACGATCGAGATGGTCGCAGCCTCCCAGCCGCTGCCGGTGAGCAGATAGCGCAGCACCAGTGTGAGGCTGACGAGGAAAACCCCGAACTGAACGATAGCCAGTACGCCCTGGACCTTGGTCCAGACCGATGCATCGCGCCTGCGCCGCTGCTCGCGCGTGTAGAGCGGCACGCGCGGCTTGCGTTTGGTGCCCTGATTCAGGTCCATTCAGCCACCTGACGACATTGTGAAGGTCAAATCTAGACCTTGACACTATTAAGTGTCAACACAAATTTACGTCAGAGGCTATTGACATGGGTACGGGGCAGAGGTCTATATTGCCCCCGTTGGTGCTTCCGGAAGCGCAGCATGCGCGGCAACACGGTCCCACCTTCGCCGTTGCAGGAAACAGTCGGGGTAAAACATAACAATAACCCCTGCTGCTTGGAGGTCGGCTTTGCGCGGTCCGGGAGGAGGAGATATGGTCGAATCGGGGCGGCATCTCATGGATGCTGGCGCGGCGATTGGCGAACCGTCGGGCTTGCGCTGCCCGCCGTATGACGGTGCGCCGCTCGATGGTGATCCGGCGGGCTTATGCCCGTCGCGGCTCGATCCGGGCCTTGATCGGCTGCGGCTGCTGGTGTCCACCGTCGAGGCGCAGATCATTCCGCGCCTCGTCATCGCACACCGCACAAGCGCGGGTGCACCGGCGGCTCAGGATATTTCAGCCCTTAAGCCCCGCCATGAAGAGGTTGAAGACTGCGTAAAGCTGCTGCTCGATCCGGGGGCCGGTCCCATCGTTGCGTACGCCGAGGCCCTGATCGCCCGCGGGGTCACGCTAGACTCGGTCTACCTCGACATCTTTGCGCCGGCCGCCCGCCGCCTCGGCGACATGTGGGATCACGACGAATGCACGTTCACGGACGTGACCATCGCGCTGGGCCGCCTGCAGCAGACCCTGCGCCGTTTTTCCGCCCACTTCCGGCCCGAATCGATGGATGGCAGCCCGTGGCGGCAGGCGCTCTTTGCCGCGGTTCCCGGCGAGCAGCACACCTTCGGCCTGTCGATGATCGTGCAGTACTTCCTGCGCGCCGGCTGGGATGCCTCGATGCTGCCCAGCCCGGCGGGAGACGAGATCGTGCGCCTGGTCCAGCAGGAAAACATCGCGATCGTCGGCCTGTCGATGAGCCGTGACAGCCACGTGCCGGTCCTCAAGGCGCTGATCACGCGCATACGGGCCTGCTCGTGCAATTCCGGGCTGCGCGTCCTCGTCGGCGGCGTGGCTTTCAGCGAGCGCGCCGGACTTGAGGCGGAGGTCGGCGCCGACGGAACCGCAACTGATGCCCTGCAGGCTGTCAACCTGGCTCAACAACTGGTATCGTAATGCTGGAGTTGAATCGCGATTTCCTGACTCGTAACCATTCCCGGTTAGTGGCAACGGCGCCACGCCAGCCGTATTTGGGGGAGCGTTTTGTCGCAGTCGTTCCGTTTGCCGGGAAAGAGCTTCGCGGGGTTTGATGCCGAGTCTGCGTCTCGGGTCATCGCAGCGGCATCAGACCTGGCGCTGGTACTGGACGAGCGCGGCCTGATTCGCGATCTGGCGGTCGGGAGCGAGGAACTTACCGACGACAGCTACGAGGAATGGATTGGCCGCCCCTGGCTCGACACCGTCAGCGTGGAAAGCCGTCCCAAGGTAGAAGCGCTGCTGACCGGCGCCAAGCAGTCGGCGCCGCCCCAGTGGCGCCAGGTCAACCACCCGTCCACGCGCGGCGGGGACATTCCCATCCTGTATTCCGCCGTCAAGCTGGGCAAAGGCGGAAGTGTCATAGCGCTCGGGCGCAGCATGCGCAGCGTGGCCGCCCTGCAGCAGCGCCTGGTCAACGCGCAGCAGTCCCTGGAGCGCGACTATGAATTCGTGCGCCAGGCCGAAACCCGGTACCGCATGCTGTTTGAACTGGCGCTCGAAGCCGTGCTGATCCTGGAGGCCGGCTCGCAGAAAGTGGTTGATGCCAATCCGGCCGCGGCGCGGATCCTGGGGCAGGGCGTGCGCTTCATGATTGGCCGGACCTTTCCCGAGGGCTTCGACGAAGCAGGTACCCGTGCCATCCAGGATCTCATCGGGTCCATTCGCGTATCGGGGCGTGCCAGCGAAGTGGTCGTCAGGCTGGCGGGCGACCCGCGGCGCTTCCAGGTTTCGGCATCGCCGTTTCGGCAGGACAATGCCACGCACATCCTGCTGCGCATCGTTTCGCTCGATGGCAACGAGGCCATGAGCGACGAGGCCACGCGCAGCCGCCTGACGGCAGTGCTCGAGCGCCTGCCTGACAGCTTCGTGCTCACCGATACCAGCGGCCGCGTGCTGACCGCCAACCGGTCCTTCCTCGATCTGGTGCAACTCACCTCCGAGGGCCAGGTGCGCGGCGAACCGCTGGAGCGCTGGCTGGGCCGCTCGGGCGTGGACCTCACCGTGCTGCTGGCAAACCTGAAGGAACACGATTCCATACGGCTGTTTTCCACCACCGTGCGCGGCGAGTACGGCGCCACCTCCGATGTCGAGATCTCGGCGGTCACCGCGCCCGATGCCGATCCGCCCTGTGTTGCCTTTTCCATGCGCTCCATCGCGCGCCGCCTGCCTGAAAAAGGCGTGCCCGGTCGCGAACTGCCGCGCTCGGTCCAGCAGCTCACCGAGCTCATCGGGCGCGTGCCGCTCAAGGACGTCGTGCGCGAAACCACCGATGTCATCGAGCGCCTCTGCATCGAGGCGGCGCTCGAGCTCACGGGCGACAACCGAGCATCGGCTGCCGAGATGCTCGGCCTGAGCCGCCAGAGCCTCTATGTGAAGCTGCACCGCTACGGCATTGCCGAGGCCGTGTCCGGAACCGGCGAACCCACCAGCCAGTAGGGGCGCCGCTTGGGCGTCCCGGCATGCGCGCAGCGTTGCGCCCGCCAAGATCCCGCGTCTACGCAGCTGGGGCCCCACCGAAACGATGTCAACGTTGATTGACATTTTAAAGTGTCAGCTGTAGCCTGACGCGCATGAAGTACCCCGCCCCCGCTACCGTACTTGAGCTGTTCAAACCCGTCACCTGGTTCCCGCCCATGTGGGCGTTTGCCTGCGGCGTGGTTTCGGCCGGCGTATCGCTTGCCGACCACTGGGCGCTGATGCTGGCAGGTATCGTGGTCGTCGGGCCCATGGTGTGCGCCACCAGCCAGGCGGCCAACGACTGGTTCGATCGCAAGGTGGACGCCATCAACGAGCCGACCCGTCCCATTCCCTCGGGGCGCATGCCGGGCCGTTGGGGACTTTATATTGCGCTCGCGTGGACCGCCATATCCCTGGCGGCCGCAACGGTGCTGGGAACCTGGGGTTTTTATGCCGCCATCTTCGGCCTGCTGCTGGCCTGGGCCTACAGCGCGCCGCCGTTGCGCCTGAAGCAAAATGGCTGGTGGGGCAATGCCGCCTGCGGTCTGTGCTACGAGGGGCTGCCGTGGATCACCGGCTGGGCAGTGATGGTCTCGGGCGGCAGCTCTCCCGTGCGCATGCTGGCGGTTGCCGCCCTGTACAGCATCGGCGCGCACGGCATCATGACCCTGAACGACTTCAAGTCGATCGAGGGCGATACCCAGGTGGGCATCGGTTCGCTGCCGGTGCGCCTGGGCGTCCATGGCGCCGCCCGTGCGGCCTGCCTGATCATGGCCGTGCCGCAATTGGTGGTGGTGGCTTTGTTGCTGGCATGGGGATCGACCACGCATGCGGCCTTCGTCGCGGCGCTGCTGGGCGTGCAGCTGGTGATGATGCGCCGTTTCCTCTCGGATCCGCGGCGTTTCGCGCTCTGGTACAGCGCCACGGGCGTGACCCTTTACGTTTCCGGAATGTTGATCAGCGCGTTTGCGCTGCGCCAGGGAGCATGAAATGCTGAATCCGCAAACCAATCCGCAACGCAAGGCCGGCGCAGGAGGCATCCATCCGGCAATGGCGGCGGGGCCCGCCGTGGGCGCCGAGGGCGAGATCTACGACGCCGTGATCATTGGCGGCGGCCCGTCCGGGTCCACGGCGGCCACCGAGCTGGCGCGCCGGGGACGGCGCGTGGCCCTGGTGGACAAGGCCGGCCGGATCAAGCCCTGTGGCGGTGCCATACCGACCGCGCTGATCGAGGAATTTGCCATTCCCGAGAGCCTGCTGGTGGCTCGCGTCACGGCCGCACGCATGGTCGCGCCGTCGCGCCGCGAGGTCGGCATGCCGGTATCGAGCGGTTTCGTCGGAATGGTCGACCGCGAACACTTCGACGAATGGCTGCGCAATCGTGCCGCAATGGCGGGCGCCGAGCGCATCACGGCCAGCTTCGAGAAGGTCGAGCGCGTGTCCGGCGAAACGGCTGCGGCCGGGGCGCCCAAGGCCGCTGCGCTGCGCGTGCACGTGCGCGGCAGCGACGGCGTTGAGCGGGTGCTGCGCGCCCGCACCCTGGTCGGCGCCGATGGCGCCAAGTCCAAGGTGGCCCAGCAGTGCATCAGCGGCGCCGACAAGACCAAGTACGTGTTTGCCTATCACGAGATCATCGCCTCGCCGCCGGCCGGCGCCGACGGTTTTGACGCCACTCGCTGCGACGTTCATTACCGCGGAGAAATCTCGCCCGATTTCTACGGCTGGGTTTTCCCGCATGGCGCCACCACCAGCGTCGGATCGGGCAGCGCGCAGCACGGCTTTTCCGTGCGCCGCGCAGTCGAGGCTCTGCGCCGCGACACCGGCCTTGCAGAATCGGCCACGATACGGCGCGAGGGCGCACCCATACCCATGCGGCCGCTCGACCGCTGGGACAATGGCCAGGACGTGCTGCTGTCCGGCGATGCGGCCGGCGTGGTGGCTCCGGCCTCTGGCGAGGGCATCTATTACGCGATGGCCGGCGGCCAGTTCGCGGCCGAGGCCATCCACGACCTGCTTGCCACCGGCGACGCGCGCTGCCTTGCCAATGCGCGCCGCCAGTTCATGAAGCGTCATGGCCGCGTCTTCTGGGTGCTGGGCATCATGCAGCGCTTCTGGTACAGCAGCGACAAGCGCCGCGAGAAGTTCGTGAAGATCTGCGCCGATCCGGACGTCCAGGAA
>Ga0209698_10001517_pt1 | contig 26736 bp, 28 predicted proteins | sample LitLauG_LLR_2012_FD_187203 | JGI IMG/M metagenome (GOLD analysis project Ga0209698, IMG submission 187203) | Freshwater sediment microbial communities from Pennsylvania, USA - Little Laurel Run_MetaG_LLR_2012 (SPAdes) (version 2) | ecosystem: Environmental > Aquatic > Freshwater > Creek >... | reverse complement strand
CTGATATGGATTTGACGCTCTACGGCGTTGGCGTCTGGGCCACCACGTTGGTGTTTGGACGGGTGGGCGCGATGATCATGCTGTTGCCCGGTTTCGGCGAGCAGGCGGTGCCGTCGCAGATGCGCCTGGCGTTTGCAGTGCTGGCCGCAATGGTGATCGCCCCTTCGCTGGCCGGCCATATCCCGCCCCCGGCCGCAAGCGCGCTCGCCATGGCGGGGCAAGTGACCCAGGAGGTGCTGATCGGGGTCATGCTCGGGGGGGCGGCGCGGATGCTGATGTCGGGGCTGGCGACGGCGGGACAATCGATGGGCCTTGAACTTGGATTGTCGTTTGCGCAAACCGCTGACCCCACCGCCGGACAGGCCGGGCAATTATTTTCTGTGTTTTTGAGCTTGCTTGGCGTGACGCTCATCTTTGCGACCGGCCTCGATCACATGTTCGTCGCTGGAGTTGTGGGTTCCTACGACCTTATACATGTGGGCGCGCCAGCGCCGGTGGGGGATGCAGCCCAACTTGCGCTTAACACCGCCTCGAGCGCGTTTCGAATCGGTTTTCAAATCGCTGCGCCAGTGATCGCTGCTGGGCTCATTTTCCGGGTTGGCTTGGGCGTGTTGGCCCGGCTCATTCCCACCATCCAAGTATTTTTCGTGGCCTTGCCGCTGCAGATCATGGGCGGGTTTATGGTGATCGCGCTCGGATTATCCGCCGGTATGCTGATTTGGCTCGACAGCCTGCAGCAATTCGCGACTTGGCTCAGGTAGCGCCATGGCGGCAGATGATGACGAGCGCACCGAAGAGCCGACACAGCGAAAGCTCGAACAGGCGCGTGAAAAGGGCGACATCGTCTACACCCCCGAAGTTGGCTCGGCGCTGTCGCTCATAGCAGCGACCTGCGTGGTCGCCTTCCTGTCTGGGCCGATCGTGTCGCAAATGGCGCACGGCTTCATCGGCTTTTTGGCGATGCCCGACCAGTTTTCGTCGGACCCCGCGGCATTGCGGGCGATTGGCGCAGGCGTGGTTTTCAAAGTGATGGGCATCCTGGCGCTTGCAGCCTTAGCGCTCGCCGGATCAAGCATTGCCTCGCGCTACCTGCAGGATAGGCCAACTTTCACGGCCGAGCGTTTGTCGCCCAAACTCGACAAACTCAATCCTGTGCAGGGCTTTGGACGGGTATTCGGCAAGGCCGCGTTCGCCGGGTTCGCCAAGGCGTTTGCAAAACTGGTGATCGTCGGCGCCGCGCTCCTGTGGGCGCTTTGGCCCCATGACGCGACCCTCGAGCGCATCTCGCTGCTGGATCCAAGCGCGATCTTGCCGTGGGTGCAAAAGCGCGCCGTGTCGTTGATGATCGCGCTGGCCAGCGCTGCGGCGGTGCTGGCCATAGTCGATTACATCTTCACCCGCCAATCTTACATGAACCGGCTGAAAATGAGCCGGCGTGAAATCAAGGAAGAAATGCGCCAGAGCGAAGGCGATCCGATCGTCAAAGCCAAGCTCCGGCAAATCCGCAGTGAGCGCTCGCGCAAGCGCATGCTGGCCGCCATTCCCAAAGCCAGCGTGGTGATCACCAACCCGACCCATTATGCGGTGGCGCTGCGCTACGACCAGGACACCCCAGCGCCGGTTTGCGTGGCCAAGGGCGTCGATGCGGTCGCTTTGCGCATTCGCGAGAGCGCCGAAGAGCACCGTGTTCCAATTGTGGAGAACCCGCCGCTGGCGCGGGCCTTGTTCGCCACCGCCGATCTCGACGCGCCGATTCCGCGCGAACATTACGAGGCCGTCGCCAAGGTAATCGGATTTGTCATGCGCCTGGCGCGCCGGCGCCGGGTTGCGCGCACAGTGTTGTAACGGAGGCGAAACCATGACCGATGCAATGGCGACAGCGCCGCACCGTGCCCCTGAGGGCGAATCGCGATCAAAGGAAAGCCAGCTTAGGCCTTGCAATGACTGATCAGGTTCAAACTCCACTGCCGCGCAGCGGCGGGCGGCTCGATCCGCTCCAGATTGCGTTTTGGGGCCTGGTCGCCGTCGGCATCGCTGCGGCCGGCGTGGCGATCACCGCTGGACCGATAGTCGGGCAAGCGAGCGCGGTGCTGCTGGTGTTGGTGCTTGCTGCGGGCATGGTGCTGTTTGTTTGGATGTCGCGCGGGCTGGGCCGCAAATTCGGGCCGTTTCCGGAGCGCGGCGTGATTGCTGCGGCCGCGCTCAACGCCGGCAAGAACGATTTCGACATGTTGGAGGCGCTCGACGAAGCGGCGATGGTCACGGATCGCTCGCTTTCGCCGCTGACCTGCAACATGGCCTACGCAACCTTGGCCCAAGCCGCAGACATGATGGGCGGCAGCGATCGCCCGCCGATGCTCAGCCGCCTGTTTGGCGCCGACCCCATGCAGTCTGCGCCGATGTTTCGCCTCGCCCGCGCGGCTGGCAGCGGCCAAACGCGGCGCGAAGAATTGCCCGCGACCGGCAGTTTATCGCCGGATGGAAGGCTGGCGCGCTACCAAGCCAGCGTGGCGCCGATGCCGAGCGGGCATGTGCTGTGGCGCTTGCGCGAGATCGGCGCGGGTGCACGCGAGGATAGTGATAACGAGGTTCATCAGGTATTTCTGGACGACGCACCGGTTGGTTTCTTCGCCGCGAACGCTGATGGCGCGATCGTTTATATGAACCGGGCGCTGCGTTCGGTGCTGGGGGTTGGCGACGATCCAACGCCGTTAAAGGTAAAAGATATCGCACGCGAAGATCAGTCGCGTTTTCTGCGGCGTGATCGCCGCAGTTTTGGTCCCCAGCGCGGGCGCATCACGCTGAGAAGCCGCGACGGCATCGACACCCATGCGCCGACGCTGACATTTTGGCCCACCGGCGACAGCGATGGGGCGGCGCGCACCATGGTGTTTCTCGGCGATACCGATGCGACGGCGGTCGCGCCGCCGGCGGGGCGCGCTGCAGATGCTGGCGCTGTCGATGGCATGTTCGCGCTGGCGCCTTTTGGCGTTGCCTTGCTCGATACCTCCGATCCGGCTTCGGCGGCGCTATTGGATTCTAACGCGGCGCTGATGGAGATGACCCAGGGCCGGGCAGCGCCGGGTGCGCCGTTCGCGGAATTGTTCGAGGCTGCCGAGGGGCTGGCGGCTCTGGCCCAGCGTTTGCGCCAAGCGGCGAACGAGCCGGTCGAGCTGATGCTGGCGACCTCGCCGCCGACTGCGGTGCACGTGCATTTTGCCCGTAGCCCCGACGGGCGGGGGCTTGCCTACGTTTTGAATGTCACCCAACAGCGCGAGCTGGAGACGCGCCTGGCGCAGTCGGAGAAGATGCGCGAGATCGGCGAACTCGCCGCCGGGGTTGCCCACGATTTTAACAACCTGCTGACGGTGGTGATGCAGACGTGTTCGTATCTGCTGCGCCGCCACCCCGTCGGCGATGCCGACTATCCGCTGCTTCGCGAGATCACCGACAATGCAACCACAGCTAAGGAATTATCGGAAATGCTGCGCGCCTATGCGCGGCAACAAACTTTCGCGCGCGAGATTTTCGAAGTTGGCGACTTCGTCGGCGCGCGCCAGGAATTAATCCGCCGCGTGGTGGGCGACGCCATCAAGTTCGAAATCCGCCATGGCCGCGACTTGCCGTTCGTCAAGGTCGACAAGACCCAGCTCGAGCGGGTCATCCTCAATCTCGCCACCAACGCGCGAGACGCAATGACCCCTAAGGGCGCGGGCATGGCCAAGGATGGGCGTCTGACCATCCGCACCTCGCGGGTGACCGCCGAGGAGGCGCGCGCATGGGGTCACAATCCGATCGAGGACGGCGTCTACACGCTCATTGAGGTGGAAGACACCGGTTCGGGCATCAAACCGGAACATGCCGCCAAAATCTTCCGCCCCTATCACTCGACCAAGGAAGCCGGCAAAGGCACCGGGCTCGGCCTGGCGACCAGCTATGGCATCATCAAGCAATCGGGCGGTTATATATTCTTCGACACCAAGCTCGGGCGCGGCACGACGTTTCGGATTTTCCTGCCGGCTTATGAACCCACCGCCGAAGAACTTGCTGAAATCGCCGCCAAGGAACGCGCCCTTCTGGCGCCGCCGACCAAGGATGTCGCGGGACGCGGCAAGATATTGTTCGTCGAGGACCAAACCGCGGTTCGCCGCTCCATCGTCCGCAATCTCAAAGAGTGCGGCTATGAAGTTGAAGAAGCCGAGAACGGCGAGGACGCGCTTGAAGTGATGAAGCAAAAGCCGGGCGGGTTTGACATCATCATCTCCGATGTCTCGATGCCGATCATGACCGGGCCCGAGATGCTTCAGGAGGCGGGCGCCGACATGATCGGCGCAGCCAAAGTGCTCTTCCTCTCAGGCTATGCCCCGGAAAGCTTCAGTCACATGCTTGAGCAATATCCGGTGCACTACATGTCAAAGCCGGTGACCATGGAACAGCTCGTGGGCCGGGTGAAGGAATTGCTCGCCGCCTAGGCAAGGCTAGCGCCGGCTTTGTCCAGAGCGTCGAATTCATCGTTGGTAAGCTCGATTGCTGCGGCGAGCGTGTTTTCTTCGAGGTGCTTGCGCTTGCCGGTGCCGGGGATGGGCACCATTACGGGGCTGCGCTTCAGCACCCAGGCGAGCGCGATCTGTGATGGCGCGGCGCGCTTGGCGGCGACTATTCTTTCGAGCGCGCCGCCGGCGCGCGCGAGATCGCCGGCAGCAAGGGGATACCAGGGGATGAAGCCAATGTTGTTCTGGGCGCAATAGTTCAACACCGCCTCGCTCTGGCGGTTGGCGAGATTGTAGAGGTTCTGGACGGTTGCGACCGGGAAAACCTTCTGTGCGGCTTGGATCTGGTCGACGGAAACTTCGCTTAAGCCCGCGTGAGCGATAAGGCCCTGATCGAGCAATTGGCGGATCGCGCCAAATTGTTCGCCCGCGGGCACTTTGGCGTCGATGCGGTGCAGTTGCCAAAGGGGAATTTGCTCAAGGCCCAGGCGCTTTAGACTGTCTTTGGCGTCGCTGATCAGCTTTTCGGGTCGTCCATCTTGGCCCCATTGCGCGGGCCCGGCGCGGGTGAGGCCGCCCTTTGTGGCGATGAGCAGTCCCTCATAAGGATGCAGGGCTTCGCGGATCAGCTCTTCAGAAACTTTGGGCCCGTATGACCATGCGGTGTCGATGAAATTGACGCCGAGTTCTGGAACGCGTTTGAGAGTGGCGAGCGCTTCGCGGCGGTCCTCGGGTTGGCCCCATATGCCCGCGCCAGTGACCCGCATGGCGCCAAAACCCAGACGGTTTACTTCGATCGCGCCGCCGATTTTGAATTGGCCCGAGCGCGCCGCGAGCGCTCTATCGAGTGCAGCAGTGGTCATTGCAGATGTCCTGAAGTGCGCCGACCCGGAAGGGCGCGCGCTGGACATGGGCGCCAAGCCAAGGCGCTGCAAGCAGGCAGCTAGCCGTCGCTGCCGGTGTTGACGACGCGCTGGGCGCGCTCCTCGGCAAGGATCGCCAGTTTGCGCGACGGCGGGTAGACGACAAGGCCGCCATCCGGGGCTGTCACCAGCACAACCCGAGGATCAACGCTTTGCGGTTTGGCCGGCTCGGCGAGGCCCGCTGAGTGCATGCGAAAGGAGGCCCGCGACTCGCATGTGTCGGGCAGACCGCCTTTGGGCGGTATTGGCGCCAGCGAGGATCCTGTCGAAGCCATGCGAACAGCCCTTATGTTCGTTTTCCCCTCGAAATTTATTAAGCCGCCTCGGGCGCGCGCAAAAGTTTTGCGCCGCAGCCAATGTTCTACTTGTGTTCTGGGAACAAAGGCGGTACAAATGAGTCCTGGTCGACGGGGCGCCGGCGAGCGCAGTCGGACTTGATGTCGCCGGGTATGGACTCGACCTAGAGGAGTGTGAGCGATGGCTGCCCTGAAGCTTGTTGAGAAACACATGGAAACGGACAAGCAAAAGGCTCTGGCTGCGGCCCTGAAGCAGATCGACACTGCGTTTGGCAAAGGCTCAGTCATGCGCCTGGGCGAACACAAGGTCGTGGAGATCGAAGCGATCTCGACCGGCTCGCTCGGCCTCGACATCGCGCTTGGCATCGGTGGCCTGCCGCGTGGGCGCATTGTGGAAATTTACGGCCCAGAGAGCTCCGGCAAGACGAGCTTGGCGCTGCATTGCGTGGCTGAAGCGCAGAAGAATGGCGGCGTGTGCGCATTCGTAGACGCCGAGCATGCCCTCGATCCGATTTATGCGCGCAAGCTGGGCGTCGACCTTGATGATCTTTTGGTTTCCCAGCCTGACACCGGCGAACAGGCGCTCGAGATTACCGATACCTTGGTTCGGTCTGGCGCGATCGACGTGCTGATCGTGGATTCGGTCGCAGCGCTGACGCCGCGTGCGGAAATCGAAGGTGAGATGGGTGACCAATTGCCTGGGCTGCAAGCGCGGCTGATGAGCCAGGCGCTTCGCAAACTCACAGGCTCGATTAACAAGTCGAAGACGCTGGTGATCTTCATCAACCAGATCCGCATGAAGATTGGCGTCATGTACGGCAATCCGGAAACCACCAGCGGCGGCAATGCGCTGAAGTTCTATGCCTCGGTGCGTCTCGACATTCGGCGCATCGGGACGATCAAGGAACGCGACGAGGTGATCGGTTCGGAAACTCGCGTGAAGGTCGTGAAGAATAAGGTTTCACCGCCGTTCAAGCAGGTGCAGTTCGACATCATCTATGGGGAGGGCATCTCCAAGACTGGCGAACTGATTGAATTGGGCGTCAAGGGCGGCATCATCGATAAATCCGGCGCTTGGTACGCTTATGGAGGTCAAAAGATCGGCCAAGGCAAGGAAGCCGCTCGGCGTTTTTTGAAGGAGCATCCCGAGACGGCTAACGCGATCGAAGACGCGCTGCGCTCCAAGACCAGTGCGGTGGCGGATGCGATGTATTCGCCGCCTGATGAAGGCGAAGAAGAGAAGGATGCCGCTGACGGCGGTTGATGGACGCGGTGGCCCACCCGGGCGGTTGATGACCGTTCGCGTTTGGTCGCCGTTCGCCGGCCGGTTCGGGGGTGCGTAGCCGACCCGACCCATGCCCTGGCCCACTTCCGGCCGGCCGGCGAATTGAATGAAGTAAAATGCCGACAAGCGCGACGAACAGCGCGTGTCGCTGATCAATTTCAGGTATTGCCGACAATGCAAGCATTGCGAGATCCCAAGCGCTTTATGAGCGTTTGGGATTTTCGGTGTGGTCAGCGGCGCCGGTGAGGGGCGCGTTTTTGTAGGCGGGCGCGATAGCCATCTGTTTGTGGACGCAACGCCATCGCAAGACGCTTGACTTGAGGGGTGGAGCATCGCGGCTGTGGCATATGGAGGCGTCGCGTTGGCGCACAATGTGTATGGCGCAGATGCGGTGGACGCGAACCTGGCCGCGGCCGAGCGGGCGCCTGCCAAGCTGACAGTCTCGCCCCCAAGGCAGATTGAGGCGCGCGGGATGCTTTGGGGACCTTGACGGGCATCTTCGGGAGGTGGCGTGGAAGCCCCATTTTCCCATGGGGCCGGGGCGTGCTGATCGGGGGCGTGTTGATATTGCCGCCTTGATGGGCGAAGGGGGGCGAGCCTTTGCGAGGAGCGCTCCTGGGGGCCTAGCGCTTGGCGTGCTGCACTGCGCTGCCTATACCAAGCTCGCACCAATCTTGAGCATAGGGACCAATGGCGAGCGTCAACGACATCCGTCGGCAATTCTTGGAATTCTTCCGGTCGCGCGAGCATGCGCTGCCGGGTTCCTCTTCGCTGGTGCCCCAAGACGATCCCAGCTTGCTGTTTACCAATGCAGGCATGGTGCAGTTCAAGAACTACTTTACGGGCGCGGCGAGGCCCCCGTTCCCGCGCGCGGCGACCAGCCAGAAGTGCGTGCGCGCGGGAGGCAAACATAACGATCTCGACAATGTCGGCTACACGGCGCGTCACCTGACCTTCTTCGAGATGCTCGGCAATTTCTCGTTCGGCGACTATTTCAAAGCCGGCGCGATCGAAGCGGCATGGACGCTGATCACCAAGGATTTTGGGCTGCCGAAGGAAAAGCTCTTGGTCACCGTCTATCACGATGATGACGAAGCAGCCGCGCTTTGGAAGAAAATTGCCGGCCTCGGCGGCGACAAAATCATTCGCATTTCCAGCAACGACAATTTCTGGTCGATGGGCGATACCGGGCCGTGTGGCCCGTGTTCTGAAATCTTTATTGATCGCGGCGAGCGCATCTGGGGCGGCCCGCCGGGCTCGCCTGAACAGGACGGCGATAGGTACCTCGAGTTCTGGAATCTCGTGTTCATGCAATACGAGCAATTTTCAGACGGGCGCCGCGAGAGCCTGCCGAAGCCTTCGATCGATACCGGCATGGGGTTGGAGCGCATGGCCTGCGTGATGCAGGGCGTGGAATCGGTGTTCGAGACCGATCTCTTCCAGACCCTGATCGCAGCTTCAGAGGAGCTCACCAAGACCAAGGCCGAAGGCGACCAAGCGCCGAGCCATAGAGTAATCGCCGATCATCTGCGTTCAGCATGTTTCCTCATTGCCGACGGCGTCAGCCCCGACAAGGAAGGGCGCGGCTATGTACTGCGCCGCATCATGCGCCGGGCGATGCGACATGCGCACTTCTTAGGCAGTAAAGAACCGCTGATGCACCGTCTGGCGCCGACGCTTATTGCCGAAATGGGCGAAGCCTATCCCGAGTTGGAGCGCGCGCGGCCGGTCATCCTCACCCAATTGCGTGAGGAGGAAGAGCGCTTCCGCCGCACCCTTGCAAACGGATTGAAGTTGCTTGACGAGGAAGTCGCGCGCCTAAAAGGCGGACAGAAATTCGACGGCAATGTCGCCTTCAAGCTGCATGACACCTACGGTTTCCCACTCGATTTGACGCAGGACATATTGCGCGCCAGGCGCATTGACGTCGATGTCGAGAGCTTCGATGCGGCGATGAGGGCCCAGCAGGAGGGCGGCAAGGAAAGTTGGACGGGCGGCGAAATCACCGACAATCCGGCAATCTGGCATTCGATCTTGGAACGCACGCGCGGCAATGAATTTCTAGGCTACGGCGCTGAAGCTGGAGAGGCGAGGCTGGCGGCAATCGTCGCGCATGGCGCTGAGGCGCATCAATTGGAGGCGCCCGCGCAGGCCCAGCTGGTGTTTGACCGAACGCCTTTTTACGCCGAGAGCGGCGGCCAAGCCGGCGACCATGGGCTCATCAGCTTTGCGAACGGCGCTGAGTTTGTGGTCGAGGACACCCAAAAGCAGGCAGGCGCCTTACACGCCCATGCAGGCAGGCTCAGCAAAGGCGCGATCAAGGTCGGCGACAAAGCAAAGCTTGAAATCGACCATCTGCGCCGAGCCGAGATCCGCGCCAATCACTCGGCGACGCACTTGTTGCACGCAGCGCTACGCAATGTGCTGGGTCCGCATGTGACCCAGAAAGGCTCGCTTGTGGAAGCTGATCGGTTTCGTTTCGATTTCAGTCATGGCCAGCCCATGACGCAAAGCGAGATCGAGCTGGTCGAAGACGAAGTGAACGCAGTGATCCGCCAGAACCTGGAAGGCGTGGTCAAGGAGATGGCGCCGGAGGCGGCGATCAAACAAGGGGCGCTGGCGCTGTTCGGCGAGAAATACGGCGAATCGGTGCGGGTGCTGACGCTTGGCCAAGCACTTGGCGCCAACGGCAAGCCTTATTCGGTTGAACTGTGCGGGGGCACCCATGTGCGCCGCACGGGCGATATTGCGGTCTTCTCGATCCTCTCCGAAAGCGGCGTGGCGGCCGGGGTTCGCCGTATCGAGGCTGCAACCGGCGCCGCGGCTCTGGCGCACCTGAAGGCGCAAGCCCAACTTGCCAAGACCATTGCGGCAAACATCAAGGCCCCGCTGGCGGAATTGCCGGAGCGCGTAACCCAGCTTCACGATGAGCGCCGCAAGCTCGAACGCGAGCTTAGTGAGGCCAAGAAGAAGCTGGCGATGGGGGGCGCCTCGGCTGCCAGCGTCGCTCCCGAGAGCATTGCCGGGGTGTTTCTGCTTGCGCGGGTGTTGGAGGGCGTGCCTGCAAAGGAGCTGCGCGGCCTGATCGACGAGGGCAAGAAAAAAGTAGGCTCCGGAGTTGTCGCTTATGTTGGCGTCGAGGATGGCAAAGCGGCGGTCGCGATTGGGGTGACCGACGATCTTAAAGCCAAGGTCTCGGCGGTTGATTTGGTCAGAGCTGGTGTTGCAGCCGTAGGCGGACAAGGCGGCGGCGGGCGCCCTGACCTGGCCCAAGGCGGCGGGCCCGAAGGCGCCAATGCGAAAGAGGCGATCGAGGCTATTCGCACCGCGCTCAAAGGCGCGCTCGCGGCGTGAGCGAGGTAAGCTATCGCGACGCCCGTGCAGAAGACGCCGGGGCGATCGCCGAATTCGCGGCCCGCACATTTGTCGACACCTTCGGCCATCTCTATCCGCGTGAGGATTTATCGAGCTTTTTGGCCGCGAAGTTCGGCGCTTTGATCCAAGCCAGAGAAATTGCCGATCCCGGCGTGCGCTATCGCCTGGCGTTCGGCGATGGCGCCATCGTTGGGTATTGCATGATGGGCGATGTCGACATGGAGGTCGACGCCGCCAACGGGCTCGAATTGCATCGGCTCTATGTCGACAAACATATGAAGGGCTCAGGCGTTGCGCAAACGCTGATGGATGATTGCCTCGCATGGGCGCGCAGCAGAGGCGCGCGGAGGCTTTATCTCAGCGTCTGGGAACACAATCATCGCGCGCAGGCGTTCTACAAAAGCTACGGCTTTGAACATGTCGGGGAGCACAAATTCATGGTCGGCGCCACCGCCGATCGTGACTTCATCTGGCGGCTTGTGCTCTAGCGCGGGCATCGCGTCCGCAACGAAGTAACGTCTCGGAAACCAAATCAATCGTTTTTGGGCGACTCGATTCGGTTGTGGGGGCGCCGATATGACTCAGAACGATGCTCTGGCCGCTTATCTCGGGCCGGAGATCTTTGCGCGGCTGGAATGGAGCCGTCTGAACGAAAACCAGCGTGACGCGATTCTCTCTGTGTTCCGAGTCGGATTGGGCGCGGGGGCCCAGTCAGGGGTTGTGTCGATTGTGGATTGCGTGCTTGGGCGGGGCAGGGTGCTTGTCTGCGAAGATGGCACGCGCTGGCAGGCGCGCGATCGCGACGATGCCGAACTCATCGAAGATTGGGGCGTGGGCGCTTTGGTGGCGATCCATCGACAACTGATCTATCGCCTCGACCCTTACCAAGCGGCAGAGGTCGACCTGCTGCGGCTTTGCGCCTAGCCTGACGGCTCGTTCCGGAGCCGCAAACATGCCTGACTTCACCACAGTCAAACTCGAGATCGCCGACAAGATCGCCACGCTGACCTTAAACCGCCCTGACCGGATGAATGCGTTCACCGAGGACATGGCCCGCGACATGGTCCGCGCCTTCGACGAAACCGACGCCAACGATGCGGTCCGGGTTGTCGTTGTGACGGGCGCGGGGCGGGCATTCTGCGCGGGCGCGGACCTCGGCGCGGGCGGGGCGACGTTTGACTATGAAAGGCGCCTCGCAGCGCGCGGCGTCGAGGACAAGTTTGACGCCGCCCGCGCGCGAGACGGCGGCGGCATTGTGGGCTTGCGCATTTATGAAAGCACAAAGCCGGTGATTGCTGCGATCAACGGGCCCGCGGTCGGGGTTGGCGCGACCATGACGTTGCCCATGGATATCCGCCTGGCGGTCGAGGGGGCGAAGATGGGTTTTGTGTTTGCCCGACGCGGGATCGTTCCCGAGACGCTGTCGTCTTATTTTTTGCCGCGGCTGGTGGGCGTGCAGACCTCTATGGAATGGGTGCTGACCGGGCGGGTGTTCACCAGCGAGGAAGCTAAGGAGCGCGGGCTCGTGCGCTCGCTCCACAAGCCTGGGGAATTGCTGGACGCCGCTTACGCTCTCGCCCGCGAAATTGCCGATAACACTGCGCCAGTGTCAGTGGCGCTGTCGCGGCGAATGTTGCTCGACATGCTGGATGCTGACCATCCCATGGAAGCGCATCGTTTGGAGAGCCGCCTGGTGGTCGCGCGCGGACGATCCGGCGACGCCAAAGAGGGCGTCACCTCGTTTCTGGAGAAGCGCCAGCCGAATTATCCAGACAAGGTGTCGAAGAATATGCCCCAGCCCTATCCGTGGCGCCCGACGCCCCCGTTCAGCGAATAGGACTACTGAACGCGCCGGTACTGGATGAAGCCGTAATGTTTGGCGACTTGGTCGTAGAGTTTGCGCGCCGTCGCATTGGATTCGTGGGTTAGCCAATAGGTGCGCTCGCATTTCAGCCGATCGGCCAAGGCGTAAACCGCTTCGATGAGCGCGCGGCCAATGCCCTGTTTGCGCGCGCCGGGCTCGGTGAAGAGGTCTTCAAGATAGCAGAGATTGCCTACCGCCCAGGTGCCGCGATGAATGACGACGTGCACCAGCCCGATGAGTTCCTGGGTTTGGGTGTCTTGCGCCACCATGCAGAACATCGGTTCGAGCGGATCGTTTAAGCGCGCCCAGGTCACCTCGATGGTCACCGCCTCCATCTTCGCCTCATAGAAGTCGAGATAGCCGCCGAAGAGGTGTTCCCACCCCGGGCGGTCCTCATGCCTGAGCTCGCGTACGATGAAAGCCATTGTGCTTGTCATTTTCGGTTCGCAGCCACTTTTGTCCATCCGCTGCGTGCTGCGGTTGAGTGAGCCGATGGGCCCCAACCGCGAGCGCGAGCAGATGATCGAATGGCAAATCCTTCACGCCTGTTGCGCGATTTTGCCGGCCATGGCTCAGGAAAACGCACTCTTTTTGGGCTCTGGCTCAAGGTTTCTGCGCCTCTGCGCGCGTCGCAAAACGCGCCCGGTCAGGTTCCCGCGCCGGCAGTGGCGCCCAAAAGCGTGAGCGTTAGCGGTGTTGCGCCTGGCGCGCCAACCGGCTTATTTCGCCGTGGCCCGATCAAGATTGGCGCTGATGGCGTCAAGGAAGCCCTCGGTGGTCAGCCACCTTTGCTGATCGCCCACCAATAGCGCAAGATCCTTGGTCATTTGGCCGGCTTCGACCGTGTCCACCGTGACCTTTTCCAGCAAGTGCGCGAAGTCGATCAGTTTTTGATTGCCGTCGAGCTTGCCGCGGTGAGCAAGTCCGCGGGTCCACGCAAAAATAGACGCGACGGAATTGGTGGACGTCGGATTGCCTTTTTGATGTTCGCGATAGTGGCGGGTGACAGTGCCATGGGCGGCCTCAGCCTCCATGGTCTTGCCGTCTGGGGTAATCAGCACCGACGTCATCAGCCCCAAGGAACCGAAGCCCTGCGCGACTGTGTCGGATTGCACATCGCCGTCGTAGTTTTTGCACGCCCACACATAGCCGCCCGACCATTTGAGCGCAGAGGCCACCATATCGTCGATCAGGCGGTGCTCATAAGTGAGCTTGCGCGCCTCGAACGCGGCCTTGAATTCGGCGTCGAAAATCTCCTGGAAGATGTCCTTGAAGCGCCCGTCATAGGCTTTGAGGATCGTGTTCTTGGTCGACAAATAGACCGGCCAGTTCTTCATAAGACCGTAATTGAACGACGCGCGGGCGAAATCCCTGATGCTCTCGTCGAGATTATACATAGCCAGCGCCACGCCGGGGCCGGGCGCTTTGAACACTTCCTTCTCGATCACGGCGCCGTCCTCGCCGACGAATTTGACGGTGAGCACGCCTTTGCCGGGGAATCTGAAATCGGTGGCGCGGTATTGATCGCCGAACGCGTGGCGCCCGACGACGATGGGCTGCGTCCACCCTGGCACCAGGCGGGGCACATTTTTGCAGATGATCGGCTCGCGGAAGATGACGCCGCCGAGGATGTTGCGGATGGTGCCGTTGGGTGATTTCCACATTTCCTTCAAGTGGAATTCCTTCACCCGCGCCTCGTCGGGGGTGATGGTGGCGCATTTGACCGCCACCCCATGTCTTTTGGTGGCGTTGGCCGCGTCAATGGTGACTTGGTCGTTGGTGGCGTCGCGATGCTCGATGCCGAGATCGTAATAGTCGAGCTTCAGATCGAGATAAGGGAAGATCAGCTTTTCTTTAATCAGCTTCCAGATGATCCGCGTCATCTCATCGCCGTCCATATCGACGACCGGATTATCAACCTTGATCTTGGCCATGCTGTCCTCGCGTTTGCCGGCGCGGGTCCTAGCAGCTTGGGCCGCTTAGGCAAACTGCGGCGCTCCGCGCAGGCTTGGGAAAAATGGTCCCCACCGGCTTTGCGATTGCGCTCAAGATCCTGCGCGCGACACGAGCGACCGGCGATGGGATCAAGCAGCCCCCAAGGGCGTCTGGCGCGGCGTTAGGCGTAACGCCTCCCAAGCTGGCAAATGACCGGGCGACCAGGGCCAAAACACAGCTATGATCCAAAGTTGAAAGATGACGCGCGCCCGAAACATGCCCCCGCCGATCGAAGACCCATGGCCGGCGGTCTGTCTGGTTCGGCCCCAGATGGGTGAAAACATCGGGGCTGTGGCGCGGGTATTGTTGAATTTTGGGCTGGTGTCGCTGCGCCTGGTGGCGCCGCGCGACGCTTGGCCAAATCCTAAAGCCGAAGTGGTGGCGGTTGGCGCTGACCGTGTGCTGAAGGGCGCCAAAGTCGAGTGGCGCCTGGAAGATGCGCTTGGCGACGCCACCTTGGTGATCGCCGCGACCGCGCGCCCGCGGGATTTGGAAAAGCCGGTGTGGGGTCCGCGCCAGGCCGCACAGATCATCCGCGCAGCCATTGCGCAAGGCGAGCGGCCGGTCGTGATGTTCGGTCCTGAAGCCGCGGGCATGGAGACCGACGAAATCGCGCGCGCCGACGCAATTGTGACGCTGCCAGTCAATCCCGGTTTTGCGTCGCTCAATCTGGCCCAATCGGTGGCGGTGTTTGCCTTCGCGATCGCCGAGGCGCGCCAGAGCGGCGACGCGCCGGCTTGGTTCAAGCACGAAAACCCAGCCGCCGCGCAAGCCGATTTGGAATCTTTTTTTTCCCACCTTGAAAACGAACTGGAGCGCGGCCGCTTTTTTCACCCTGAGGACAAGGCGCCGTTGATGAAGCGCAATTTGCGGGCTCTGTTTTTGCGCGCCCGGCTGAGCGAGCAGGAAGTGCGCACCTTGCGCGGGGTGATCAAGGCGCTGACCATCGGGCGTGGCGGGCGCAAGAAAGATGACACCTAGGAAATGATTTTGAACCCGCGGCCGATTTAGTTATCCACAACGCCTCTGCATGATTACCCAAACCAAATCTCGCCCGCGAAAGGCGCCCGCGAACGCTGCATCGAGCGCGCTCGTCCCATGGGGCGGCGAGGTGGTGGATGTTGACCGCTTCTGGGCCGAGAGTTGGGTCGATCTTCTGAATCGCCAAAGCTGGTTTGCCAAGCGATTGAAGATCATGGCCTCGCCCTGGTTCGTCGATCAGGATGCTGGCCTCATCCGCTTTGCGCGCAAGGACGGGGGCGAGGTGACCGCGCCGGTGCAAATCATCGGCGCCTGGAACCCGCGCACGCAAATATTTCGGTGGGCGTGGGATCATCCGCTGGTGAAAACCCGGCTGCGCGCTGACGCCGAGCGCACCCGATGGTTTGGCCAGAAGCACGATCTGCCGGAACTGACCGAACGTGCGATGCGGATGAGCGAGAACGACGCTTGGCGTTTGGTTGCGGTGGCGATGAAGGTGAACGGGGCCCATGCGGTCTATCGCGGACCGACCGAGGGCCCGGTTATTTTCATGACCCTCGGCGCGCCGAAACTGCGCAAGCCAAACCAAGCCTGATGGCGTTCTCTCAGCGCCGATAGCCAGGCAAGCGTCGATGGGGGGCGCCCAAGAACATTTATGGCGTGTGGGCGTTTTGCTGGAGCTGGTCGAGCTGGGCGCGGATATGGGCGGCTTCACCCGGCGAGTTCGCCAGCGCAATCGCGCGATGGAAGGCTTCGCGCGCTTCGGCCTTGCAGCCGAGTTCCAACAGGAGAGCCCCGCGCATGCCGTGAAAATAGAAATAACCATCAAGGCGCTGGGCTAAAGGCTCGATCAACAGCAGCGCTGGCGCTGCGCCTTGGGCCTTTGAGACCGCCACCGCGCGATTGAGCGTCACCACTGGCGAGGGCTGCAGCTGTTCAAGTAGGGCGTATAAGAGTTCGATTTGGGTCCAATCGGTGTCAGCAAAGCTCGCAGCTCGACCATGTAGCGCCGCGATCGCTGCCTGGATTTGGTAAGGCCCGCGGCTCTTGTGGCGCAGCGCCTTGTCCAAGAGCGCTAAGCCTTCGTCGATTCTTTCGCGGTCCCAGAGCGCGCGGTTTTGATCCTCGAGGAGAATGATTTGACCCTGGGCGTCAAAGCGCGCAGCCGAGCGCGCGTGCTGCAAAAGCATAAGCGCCGCAAGGCCGAGGATTTCCGGCTCGGACGGGAAAAGGCCCAACAACAGCCGTGCAAGCCGAATGGCCTCGTCGCAGAGCGCGGCGCGCGCGATCGCGTCATCGCTGTTGACGGAATAGCCTTCGTTGAAGAGGAGGTAGAGCATGGCCGCTACTGCAGCCAGCCGTTGGCTGCGCTCGATGGGGCTGGGGGTCGTAAAACCCACGCCGGCCTTGCCAATGCGGCGCTTGGCGCGGGTGATGCGCTGCTCCATTGCAGCCTCACTGACCAGGAACGCGCGTGCGATCTGAGCAAGCGAGAGGCCAGATACGATACGCAGCGCCAGGGCGATCTGCTGGGTCGCCGGCAAATCGGGATGGCAGCAGATGAACAGGAGGCGCAGCACATCGTCGCGATAGTCTCCAGCGTCGATTGCCTCAGCGATATTGGCTTCCGCGTCGCTGAGGTCGGAGAGCCGGTCTTCCTCCGGCAGCTGTTGCTGCTTGGCGCTGCGGCGCTTGGCGTCGATGGCGACATTGCGACCCACAAAGATGAGCCACGCGGCCGGATCGCGCGGGGGCCCGTTCTTGGGCCAGGCCGTCAGCGCCTTTAGGCACGCCTCCTGGTAGGCTTCTTCTGCAGTATCGAGGTCGCGGAAATAGCGCAGCAGCGCGCTCACCGCTTGGGGCCGCGAAGCGGCCAGCGCGGCGCCCATCCACGCAATGTCTGTCAATTGCCCGGTCCTTGGGCCAGCTGATCGTTATTGAAGAGGCGCACCGGTCGAATTTCGTAGGCGCCTCCCGGATTGGCTTGGCCGAGCTCGCGGGCAATCGAGAGGGCCTCTTCGAGGTCGTCGCAGGCAATCACGTAAAAGCCCAGCAGCGCCTCCTTGGTCTCCGCGTAAGGTCCATCAAGAACCAGGTCTTTTTCTTTCACCAAAGTCGTCGCCGCAGTGGTGGCCATGAGACGCAGTGATGGCCCGAGTTTGCCGCGCTGCCTGAGCTTCTCGTGCACGAGACCCAGACGCGCCATCACCGTCTCCTCGTGTTGCTTAGACCAGGACATGACCGCAGCTTCGTTGTTGTAGCAAAGAAAGGCATAGAGCATCGAACCCTCGCGAGCCGTTCAAAGGACGCATGACTATGCTCCGCCCCGACCAGGGCGGGAGGGAAATTTTCAGCCAGACCCCCGCGCCTTGGCTTGCCCCTCAACGCGCCGATGGGCGCGCCCAACGCTCAAAATCGCTTGGAGCTTGCGCTACTCCTCAAACCCGCGAGGCGGGGCTTTCGCTAAGCTCCCCAGCTAAGCGGGCGCCCGTCCCACCAATTCGTGTCCCTCGCCGGCTATGATTTCGACTTCGAAAATGGCGCCCTCGGCGATTGCCCCTTCGCTATCAACATAGACAACCCCGTCGATTTCCGGCGCGTCGGCTTTGGTGCGGCAACTATAGGCCAGGGCCTCCTCGTCCCAGCCGTCATTGATGACCTCGACGGTTTTGCCAATCATGGCCTGGCCGCGCGCATGCGCGAGCGCGGTTTGCGCCTCCATGAAGCGGTCGTAGCGCTCATTGATCTCTTCTTGATCGAGCTGGCCTGGCAGGTCGTGCGACGGCGCGCCTGCAACGTTTTCGTATTTGAACACCCCGGCGCGATCGATCTCGGCGGCCTCGATGAAGTCGAGCAGGGTTTCGAAATCGTCTTCGGTTTCGCCCGGGAAGCCTACGATGAAGCTTGAGCGGATGGCGAGCTCAGGGCAGGCCTTGCGCCACGATTTGATGCGATCGAGAACTTTGTCCTGGTTGGCGGGGCGACGCATAGCTTTGAGTATGGCCGGCGAGGCGTGCTGGAATGGGATGTCGAGGTAGGGGAGGATTTTGCCCTCGGCCATAAGCCCGACGACTTCATCGACGTGGGGATAGGGGTAGACATAGTGGAGGCGCACCCAAGCGCCCAAGTCGGCGAGCTCCTTGCAGAGATCAAAGAACTTGGCGCGCACCATGCGGTCCTGCCATTTGCTTTGCGCGTATTTGATATCAACGCCGTAGGCGCTGGTGTCTTGGCTGATGACCAAAAGCTCCTTCACGCCGGCCTTTACCAGCGACTGCGCTTCCCTCAACACCGCGTTCGCCGGGCGCGAGACCAGATCGCCTCGGATGCTGGGAATGATGCAGAAACTGCATCGATTGTTGCAGCCCTCTGAGATCTTCAAATAGGCGTAGTGGCGCGGGGTCAGGCGAAAACCTGCTTCAGGCACAAGATCGATTTTCCGATCGTGCGCCTGCGGCAGGTGCGTGTGGACCGCTTGAACCACGGCCTCGTATTGATGGGGGCCGGTGACTTCGAGCACTTTGGGGTGGCTTCCGCGAATGAGGGTTTCCTCTTTGCCCAGGCACCCGGTGACGATGACTTTGCCGTTCTCGGCGATCGCTTCGCCGATGGCCTCGAGGCTTTCAGCTTTGGCGCTGTCGAGGAAGCCGCAAGTGTTCACCACCACAAGGTCGGCGTCTTCGTAGTTGGCGCTCAATTGGTAGCCTTCCGAGCGCAGACGCGTAATGATGCGCTCGCTGTCGACGAGGGCTTTGGGACAGCCGAGGCTGACCACGCCTATGGTCGGGGCTTTGGTCATGGCGGCGGGCTTCTAGCGCAAACAGGGGCCGATCCCAAGCCGGGTCGCGGAAAACCAGCTGCACGACCCCACCGGTCCCTTAAGCGAGCGCCGCAGGCGAGGACCTGAGTGCCAGGGCGGCTCAAACCGCGCCAGTTCGGCAAAGCCCTCCCCAGTTTCCAGCGCAGACGCCTTGACGGCCGACAGAACCAACCAAATCGCGGCCTATGCAAAGCTCTCAAACTGGCGTTGCGTCGGCGGCGGCGATCAAAGCGTAGGCGCCGGTAACGCTTGGGAAAAACGCGCGCACTCAAGAAAGTCCCCGCCCCGCTCCACTAAAGCGCGCTCGGCGTCGGTTAACAGCAGCCAATCGGCGGCCTCAGTGAAACTATGGCACAGTTTCACCGTGCTCGACATGCCCTCCTTGGCGTCCTGACTGAGCCAATAAGCGAGCTGCGCTTTTGGTTGGTCATCCTCACAAAGCCATGCCGCGCGGCGAAAGATCTCCAATCCCAGGGGTGTAAAGAGCTTGCGATAGTCTTCAAAAAGACCGTCCAGATCCTTGAAGCCAATGGCGCTGAAATCGCAGCTAGCGCGAACAAGGTTGAGCGTATCGCTGCCCAGAATGTGCGGTTTCTCGGCCTGATATTTGGCCAGCGCGGTGAGTTCGCCGAGCGTGATCGCCCCGCTGAATTCGCACAAATTGAGTTCTAGCGCTTCGTTTCGCCGAAAAATGACGGTCAAGGGCCGATCCTCTGGCCTTCAGCGTCTGCGCGGACCGGGGTTTACAATTGGTTAAAACGCCCGAGCCGATTTGCAGCGCCGCCGCTAGGGGCGGGCTCAGGTCTTCAGCGCGGGGCCGGCTGGGGCAGGTCCTTGGCGGTTTCGATGGCGGCGCGGAAAGCGACGGGATTGGCGATGTCGGGAATGACGATGGCGTCGACGCCGGTGCCCTCGATGCGCAGGTGGCCGTAGCCAAAAATCTGGCCGAACAGGCTCTGTTCAAGGCGCACGCCCTCGATGTTGGGGAGAGCGATCTCGTTGGTGCGCAGGTTTAAAAGCCCGAGCTTTTCGACGAACCGGTGCGAAGTGACGGCGATCTCGGTAGTTGAACGCCGGATCATCATGGTCACAAAGATCCAAACGCCGATCGCCAGCCAACCGAGGACCAATAGCGCCAGCCACGCTTTCACGGTGTAAAGCCAGTGAAAATGCGCTGTGGCGATAATGCGCTCCTCGGCCCCCAGCGACCTTTCGATATACGTGCGCATTTGGGCTCCCAGAACTTGGGCAAGACCAAGTATTTGACTTCCCCTGAGGCTTCGGTCAAAAGCCCTCGCTTTCTGCGGGCTCTCTGGGGCCCACGCGGAACCACGCTGGGCGACGGGCAAACCGCCAGGGCAGTCGTGACCTCAATGTCGAGGTCGCCGGGCCCCGTCACGGGAAGAAAGCGCAAACTGCGCATGACCAAGCGTATCCAAGCCAAATACAAATCCGACCGTCGGTTCGGCCAAAATCTCTGGGGCCGGCCGAAATCGCCGGTCAATAAGCGCCAATATGGCCCCGGCCAGCACGGCCAGCGGCGCAAGGGCAAGACCTCGGACTTCGGTCTACAGCTGGTGGCCAAACAAAAGCTGCGCCTCTATTACGGCAACATCACCGAAAAGCAGTTCCGCAAGACCTATGAGGAAGCGGCGCGCCGCAAAGGCAACACTGCTGAAAACCTGATCGGCCTGCTGGAGAGCCGGCTGGACGCTATGGTCTATCGCGCCAAGTTCGCGCCGACCGTGTTCAGCGCCCGCCAATTCGTGAACCATGGCCACGTCAAGGTGAACGGTCGGCGCGTGACGGTGCCTTCGTTTCTGGTGAAAGCCAACGATGTCATTGAGGTTCGCGACAAAGCCAAGTCGATGGCCATCGTGCTGGAAGCCTTGCAAAGCCAGGAGCGCGACGCCCCGGAATATATTGAGGTCGATCCCAAGGCGATGACCGCCAAATATGTCCGCGTGCCGCAATTATCGGACGTGCCATATGCGGTGCAAATGGAGCCGAACCTGGTGGTCGAATACTACGCCAGCTGAGCTATTCGCCTCGGTGGCGAAAGATCGGAGGCCCTCCCTTGCGGAGGGCCTTTTTCTTGTATGCTCGCGCCCCATGACCAAGAAATGGAAAAGCATCGACGAACGCGTGCGCATAGCGCCCGGCGAAAAAGCGATCCTAAAGGACCGCGATACGGTTGGCGGCGACTTATTCCCCGACCGCAAGCAAGCCGAAGACCAGCTTATCGAGGACGCCAAGGCGATCGATGCGTTGCAGGACAGGTTATGGGCCGAACGCACACGCGCGCTGTTGGTGGTGCTGCAGGGCATCGACACCTCCGGGAAAGACGGCGCGGTGCGTCACGTCTTTGGATCCTGCGGTCCCCTTGGCGTCAGCGTAACTGCGTTCGGCATACCAAGCAGCGAGGAGGCGGCGCACGATTTCTTGTGGCGCGTGCATCTGGCGGCGCCGAAGAAGGGCATGCTTGGGGTTTTCAACCGTTCCCAATACGAAGATGTGCTGATCGTCAAGGTCAAGCGCCTCGTTGCCCCCGATGCGATCGAGAGGCGCTATCAGCAGATCAACGAGTTTGAGCGCATGCTGACCGAGAACGGCACCACGGTGCTCAAATTTATGCTCCACCTTTCCAAGGACGAACAAAGGCAGCGTTTGCAGGAGCGATTGGACAAGCCGGCGCACAACTGGAAATTCAACGCCGGCGATCTCGAGGACCGCAAGCTGTGGCGCGACTACGAAAGGGCCTACGAAATCATGCTGGAGCGCTGTTCGACCCAATACGCGCCTTGGCGCGTCATCCCCGCCGACAAGAAATGGCGGCGCAATGCGATCATCGCCGCGATCGTGCGCGGCGCTTTGGAGGAGATGGACCCGCAATATCCAAAACCGGCTTGGAAGCCTTCTGACTTCAAGATCGAGTAGCTACTTGCCGGCCCCGTCAGCCTCGGTCCTGATGATGCCCAGCGAAATGACCCGTTTGATGGCTTCGTCGGGGCCGATCTTCATGGGTTTCAGCGCCGCGCGCGGCAAGTAGAGCAAATATCCCGAGGTGGGGATTGGCGCGTGCGGGACAAAAACCGCGGTCAGATCTTCACCAATATCGTGGACGATTTCCGCGGTGTTTTCATTGGTGATGAAGCCAATTGTCCAAACGCCCGGCATCGGAAACTCCACCAGCACCGCCTCTTTAAATGAGGTTCGCTCCGGCGCAGCGACTTGGCGAAACACTTGCTTTGCGCCGCCATAGATCGAACGCACCAGCGGCAGATTGGCGATCACTTCATCGGTTGAATCCACGACCCAGCGCCCAACCAGGTTGCCCGCCAGCGCCCCGATGATGGTCAGCACAATGACCGCCATGAGCACCCCTGCGCCGAAGAAATTTGGCGCGTAAGGCTGCAAGCTCGCCGGAATGAGCGGTGCGACGTTGCCGTCGACGAAGTGCACGACGATCACAATAAGCCAAGCTGTGACCACGAACGGCAACACCACCGCGACGCCGGCCAAGAACGAATTCCGTAGCCAAGCCAGGAGGTTGAAACGGCGGACAGCGCGCAGCGGGGAAGTCATGGGGGCGATGTAGGGCATAGCGGTGGGTGAAGGAAGCCGGCCAAGCCCTAGCGCCGGCGTTGCGCCCTCACTACTTAGCCTGCCATGTTCGGTCATAAGAGCACGCTTGTCTCGGCGTCGCGCCGGCGCGGCCCCCGGGACGCTTTTTCAGAAACTGTGGTTCGTGTGGTGGACGCGATCGGCCCTGCGGTCATCAGCGTGCGCCGCACCAGTCGAACGCGCGACCTTTATGATGGCGCGGGCTCAGGCGTCATCATTTCGCCGGACGGTTATGCGCTGACCAATAATCACGTCGTCAAGGGCGCAGGGCGCGTTGAAGGCGTTCTCCACGACGGCAGTGTGGCCGGCGCTGAAGTGGTTGGCACAGATCCTGACACCGATTTGGCCTTGCTGCGGCTTTCAGGACGGCGACACCAACACGCGGTGCTCGGCGATTCCGACGCGTTGCGGGTTGGCGAGCTGTCGATCGCCATCGGCAACCCTCTGGGCTTGCAGGCCACTGTCACTGTGGGCGTCATTTCAGCGCTGCGCCGGACTTTGCGCGGCGAAAGCGGGCGGTTGATCGAGGACGTCATTCAAACTGACGCGGCCCTCAATCCCGGCAATTCGGGCGGCGCGCTGGTGGACGCCGACGGCGCGGTGGTCGGCATTAACACAGCCATTATCGGCGGCGCGCAGGGCATTTGCTTTGCAGTGCCAAGCAACACTGCAAAATCGGTCGTGCCTGAACTTATGCGCAATGGGCGGGTGGCGCGCGGCTGGTTTGGCATAGGCGGACAAACCCAGGAATTGTCGCGCGCGCTGGTGCGGCGCATTGGACTGGATGTTGAAAGCGGGGTGTTGGTGGTTGCAGTGTCGAGCGGGGGCCCCGCCGCCGCCGCCGGTCTTGAAGTTGGCGATGTGGTGCTGAAACTGGAGGGCCATCCAACCCCATCGGTGGACGCGGTTCACAAATTGCTTACCCGCGAGCGCATTGGCCGGCGGGTCGGGCTGGAGGTGCTGAGAAATGGCCAACCGATCAAGCTCGAGCTTGCGGTCACGGAGCGGCCGGAGGAGCTAAATCGGGCCTGAACGCGGCCTCAGGCGGCCAGCGCCACGCCCTTCTCGGAGAACAAAGTCTTCAGTTCGCCGCTCTGGAACATTTCGCGTACAATGTCGCAGCCGCCTACGAACTCGCCTTTGACGTAGAGCTGCGGGATGGTTGGCCAGTCGCTGAATTCCTTAACGCCCTGGCGGATGTCCTCGTCGGCCAGCACGTCCACATCAAAATAGTCGACCCCAAGATGGTCGAGAATTTGCACCACCATATTGGAGAACCCGCATCTCGGGCGCCCAGCGTCGCCCTTCATGAACAGCACGACGTCGTGGCCGGCGACCGCGTCGCGAATGACTTGCAGGGCTGCGTCTGACATAAGGGTGCGCTCCAATAGGCGGCAGGTAAGCGCCCAGCGGGCCCGCATCAAGCTGTTTTTGGCCCAGTTTCTAGCGCCAGCGCATGTAGCGCCCCACCCATCGCGCCTTTGAGGGCTGCATAAACCATCTGGTGCTGGGCGACCCGGGTCAGGCCAGCGAAAGCTGCTGCCCGGACCACGGCTTTATAATGGTCGCCGTCGCCTGCCAAATCCTCGATTGTGATGTCGGCGTCTGGAAAAGCCGCGCGCAGCAGCGCTTCGATCTGCTCGCCCGCCATTGCCATTACTATCCCTCCTTGGGGCCGGCTCGCCCGGGCGGAGAAGGCCGGTTACGCCGCCGCGGCGTCGCTCTAGACACTTTTTCGCCGCAAACAAAGCATGCAGAACCCCATGACGATCACGAAAGATTTGATTGCAGCGACTGGGTGGATATGAGCATCAGCCGCCGCTTGAGGCGGAGGGCCCCTTGAAGGGGGGGCGCTTACTGCGCGGGAGACGTTGACAAGAGCACCATTTCCGAAAATTTAGAGTGCTGGCGTCAAGAAAGGCCGACCGGACAACAAGACCGCGAATGCGGCGGCCCGGATCGGAGTTGATGGGAGGATGCAAACGGCGAGCGCGGCTCGCACCCATGCATCAGCTTATCAACGCGCAACCAACTCGATTTCGCGAGCTTCGTCGCACGCGCAATGCAAGCGGCGAACTCTAGGGACAACACCGATCAGGCAGGCAAAAGGGCAAACCGACAATGACGTTGATTAATTCGCTGTTGATGTTCGCACAGCAAGGCGCGACGACCGCGACCACAGCCGCTGCCCCGCCGCCGGCGCCAGCGCAGCCCTCAGCCGCCGATCTCGCGGCCGCCAAGCAGAACGGCGCGGCCGCTTCAGCGGAAGCATCGGGCCGCCAAGAGGTCGGCCTCATCGATCTTGTAAAACAGCTCAACGCCGTTGAGCTCGGCGTCATGATCATCTTGGTGCTGTGCGCGATCTACGCGCTGGCGCTGCTATTTGAGAAAATCTATGTGATGCGCAAGGCCGCCAAGCAGACGCGCGACTTCCTTGCGGCGTTTCGCAAGGCCAACTCGGTGCAGGACGCCGAAAACATCGTTCGCAAGCTGCCGCAATCGGGCATCAAGGCGATGTTCGACGCCGGCATGGCCGAAGTTCGTCGCACCCAAGACCTCGGCCTCTACGCCATGCGTGACGCGCGCGATCACACCATGCAACGCGTGGGTTCGGCGATGACCACCCGCGAAAACGAATATCTGGAAGACCTGGGCTCAAGCATGACCTTCTTGGCCTCGATCGGCGCCAACGCGCCGTTTATCGGCTTGTTCGGCACGGTCTGGGGCATCATGGTCGCCTTCGTCGGCATCGCCAAAACGCAAACCACATCGCTGGCAGTCGTCGCCCCAGGCATCGCCGGCGCGCTGCTCGCCACCGCCGCTGGTCTCGCCGCGGCCATTCCAGCGGTGCTCATCTACAATTTCGCGGCCAAGCAAATTTCCAAGCAAGGCAGCAAGCTGGACGACTTCCTTGCGGAATTTATTGCGCTGGTGTCGCGCGACATGGACAGCCGCGCCGGTTGATGCACTCGCAACATTGGAGGTACGCCAATGGCGGGTAAATTAGCTGGGTCGGGAAAAGGGCGTGGCGGCCTTGACGTCAACGCCGACCCCAACGTCATCCCGTTTATCGACATCATGCTCGTGCTGTTGATCATCTTCATGATCGCAGCCCCCATTTCGAGCGTCGATATTAAGGTCGAGATGCCGAAGTCGCAGATCGATCCATCGCACCGGCCGCCCCGGCCGACATGGATTTCGGTCAAGGAGGACAATGCTGGGGTCCAGTATTTCGTTATGAATGACGAAGTCCAAGTCGCTGATCTCGGTCAGAAGACCTACGAAGCTTGGGAGCGGAATTCGCCCGGTGTTGATTTCAGGAATGACTGTCAGATCCCTGAGCATCCCAATGCGGCGTGCCGCATTTACATCCGCGCGGACGCCAACACCCAGTACCGCAATGTCGTGCGGGTGATGAACCGCCTGCAGGACAGAGGCTTTATGCACATCGCCTTCGTGGCCGAGGATCGGAGGTAGGCGATGGCTGGCAAAGTTGGAGGCGCCAAAGGCGGGCCGGTTTCCGAACCGAACGTCATCCCTTTTATCGACATTTTGCTGGTGTTGTTGATCATCTTCATGGTCACCGCGCCTATCCCCACGGTCGACATTCGCGTCGATCTGCCGCCGCCCAATCCGATCAACCAGCCCGAAGAGGGCAAGCATCCGACCATCGTCGGGTTGCGGGAGAACCCGGGCGGCGCCGGCTTTCAGATGTTTGTTGATGACGAAGTCGTGACTTTGTCCCAACTGGGGGATCGAACCCTAGATCATGCAATTCGGAACAATCCCGCGATTGATGTGCGCGACATTTATGCAAAGGCGCGGATCTTTGTGCGGGCGGACCAAAGCACCGCATACGGAAACGTGGTCGACGTGATGAGTAGACTTCAGGAAGCCGGCTTCGTTCAGGTTGGCATCTTCTCTGAAACAGCGAGCGAGGGCTAAGCCGATGGTACGCCTTCGTCTTATTTCCTTGGTTGTCGCCGCGATCGTGACCTCGGCGGTCATCTATATGGCGGTGATGCACAAATTCAGCGCCATCACGGACATGTTCGACGACACCCAAGCGGTAAAGGTCGAGAT
>Ga0209698_10001516_pt1 | contig 26740 bp, 22 predicted proteins | sample LitLauG_LLR_2012_FD_187203 | JGI IMG/M metagenome (GOLD analysis project Ga0209698, IMG submission 187203) | Freshwater sediment microbial communities from Pennsylvania, USA - Little Laurel Run_MetaG_LLR_2012 (SPAdes) (version 2) | ecosystem: Environmental > Aquatic > Freshwater > Creek >... | reverse complement strand
GGCTTGGGCTCCCTCCAGAAGGAGGAATTCGAACAGCACGCGGTCGCCGTGTTGCGGGACGCCCCATTCGCGGTCGTGATAGAGAATTGAGAGTTCGTTGCTGGCCCAGGTGCAGCGAATGACATTCTTCGTAGGAAACCTCTGACCAGGTCTCATAATCTCCACTCCTAAAGTAATCCCGACGAAATGAGGGACACGATGTATTTCCCAACTCCTGAAGGAGCCTTCGATACTCAGGCGTTCGCGACGAGAAATGCTTGACAACCTGACTGAAAAGAGTATATTGTCGCTGAGTTCAGCCGTATTCACCACCTCCTTCCCTAAGTGAAGTTCGACTGACCAGACCCCGGTTTTCCAGACCTAATGCCACCATGGCATCGATGTGGGGTTCGCATGAGCAAAAAACCGAAACTTCCCTCCGAGAAGAAAGACCTGGTCATTACTCCAGGTGGGCCCAGGGCAAAGAACCAAGTGCATGCTCTCAAGCCTGGTGAGGCTCTCCGACGGAACCAAGACGGAACCTTCACCGTTGTTCCAACCGAAAGACCTTCCGAGAAGTGAAAGGAGTACCGTCGATGAAAGATGAATTAGTCCTAACCCCGGGCGGATTCCGCCCAAAATCGCAAGTGCAACAGATCGAGTCAGGTCACGCCCTTCGCATATCCGCGACCGGCATGATCCAGAAGATTCATCGCTCCGGCAAGGTAGTCGCTGAATTCGGCCAAATTGCTCACCAGGCGGTTGGCGAACCTCTAATGCCGAAGAATGTTTCCATGCCCGTTCCGGCAAAAACGGCCGCCAAGGTCCCTACGTTCGGTAGCGGTTGGATTTCCTACGCTTACTGGAGCAACAACACGGGAAATGCCATAACGTCTTTCTCCACAACTTGGGTAGTGCCGCCCGAACCATCCACCCAATCCGGGCAAACCATTTTCCTCTTCAACGGGATTCAGAACTCGGCGTGGATCTACCAGCCGGTGCTGCAATTTGGGCCTTCGGCGGCGGGCGGCGGCAATAACTGGGCGGTGGCCAGTTGGTATGTTGATAGCGCCGGCGGAGCCTATCACAGTCAACTGGTCCAAGTGAATCCGGGCGACACTTTGGTGGGAATCATGACCCTCACCGGCAGTGGCCCGAGCGGCTTTGACTACGAGTGCGTGTTCCAGGGCATCGCCAACGCCAGCCTACCTGTACAGAACATCCAACAGCTCACCTGGTGCGCCGAAACCCTGGAATGTTACGGCATCACCAAATGCTCTGACTATCCCGCGACCCAGGAGACCGCCTTCCGTGGCATCAGCATCCAGACCGGCGGAGTCAGGCCAACCATTGCCTGGACCGCCGTTGACGCCGTTAAAGATTGCGGACAGAACTGCGTCGTGGTCAGCAATTCCAATACGAATGGCGAGGTGGACATCCTCTACGGAACCTCCGCGGCGATCGTGCTCGGAGGGGCAGCCACCGTCGGTGCCAACGCCGACGGCCATCTCGAAGTCTTTGGCAACGGCACCGACCATGCCCTCTATCACAATTGGCAGACGTCGCCCGGCGGAGGCTGGTCAGGCTGGAGCTCGCTGGGTGGCCGACTCACCACCGATGCTGCGGTAGCGCTTAACCAAGACGGGCGTCTGGAAATCTTTGCCCGTGGCACCGACGACGCCCTTTATCACGACTGGCAGACTTCGCCCGGCGGGGGTTGGTCGGGCTGGAATTCGTTGGGCGGATCCATCACCAGCGATCCCAGCGTTGACGGCAACCGGGACGGTCGCCTCGAGGTCTTCGCCCGTGGCACCGACAATGCCCTCTATCACAATTGGCAGACTTCGCCCGGCGGAGGCTGGTCGGGATGGGTCTCGCTGGGTGGCGTGATCACCAGCGACCCCATCGTTTACCACGACGCCGATGGCCACCTGGAGGTCTTCGCCAGAGGCACCGACGGCGCCGTGTATCACATCTGGCAGACCTCTCCCGGCGGAGGCTGGTCGGGTTGGGCATCGTTGGGGGGCGTGGTCACGAGCCTCTGTGCGGTCACCCAGAACGCCGATGGCCGTCTGGAGGTCTTCGCCAGAGGCACCGACAACGCCATGTACCACATCTGGCAAACCGCACCGAACGGAGGCTGGTCAGCTTGGTATTCGCTGGGAGGTGTCATCACCAGCGATCCGGTAGTCAGCCGCAACCATGACGGCCGGCTGGAGGCCTTCGCCCGAGGCACCGACAACGCCGTGTATCACATCTGGCAAACCGTACCGAATGGTGGCTGGTCGGCATGGGCATCGCTCGGCGGCATCGTCACCAGTGACATTGACGTTGCCCGCAATGCCGACGGCCGTTTGGAAATCTTCGCCAGAGGGACCGACAATGCCCTCTATCACAACTGGCAGACTTCACCCGGCGGTGGCTGGTCGGGCTGGAGCTCGCTGGGCGGAGTTCTGACCACGGACCTGCAGGCCGTGGCCTGAGTACTCTCAACCGCGAACGTTCACCACAAAGGGCACACGGAACGAGCAACGCCAGATTCGGTCTGGCGTTGCTTTTTCGAAAGCTGGGATTCAGGCTGTCCCGTTTGGGATTCTGTGAACCCAACACCGGTGTGGTCCAATCGATTCACGCCGCTTGCTTGCCGGCGAGAGCGCCGTCGATTTTGCTCAACTCCTCGGCTGAGAACTTCAGGTTCTTCAGCGCGGCCACGTTGTCGTCCACCTGCGACACTTTGCTTGTACCTACCAGCGCGCTGGTTACGCGGGGATCGCGCAGCACCCACGCCACGGCCATCTCCGCCAACGTCTGTCCGCGCTGCTTGGCGATTTCATTCAGGGCGCGAATTCTGGCGAGCTTGTCTTCGCCGATGTCCTTCTTCTTCAGAAAGAAATCGCGGGCGGCGCGCGAGTCGCTGGGGATTCCTTGCAGATAGCGATCCGAGAGCAATCCCTGGGCCAGCGGGCTGAAGACGATCGCTCCCACGCCTTCTTTCTCCAGCACATCGAATAATCCCTGCTCGGGATCGCGGACGAACATGGAATACTTCGGCTGATGAATCAGGCAGGGAGTTCCGAGATCGCGCAGGATATTTACCGCTTCGGCTGTCTGCTTGGCGTTGTAGGCGGAGATGGCGGCGTAGAGGGCGCGGCCCGAGCGTACAGCCGTGTCGAGCGCTCCCATCGATTCTTCCATCGGCGTGTCGGGATCGGGGCGGTGATGATAGAAGATGTCGACATAGGCTAGGCCCATGCGCTTCAGGCTCTGATCGAGGCTGGCCAGCAAGTTTTTACGCGAGCCCAGATTCCCGTAGGGGCCGGGCCACATATCCCATCCCGCTTTGGTCGAAATGATCAGTTCGTCGCGGTAGGGGAGGAAATCTTTTTTCAGGATTTGCCCGAAGGTCTCTTCCGCCGATCCGTAGGGAGGTCCGTAATTGTTGGCGAGATCGAAATGGGTGATGCCGAGATCGAAGGCGCGGCGCAGCATGGCGCGAGAATTTTCGAAGTGATCGACTCCGCCGAAGTTGTGCCACAGTCCGAGCGAGACCGCGGGAAGTTTGATGCCGCTGCGGCCGGAACGGCGATAGTGCATGGCGTCGTAACGCTTGTCATCGGCTAGGTACATGACGATCTCCCTCGGCGCCTAAAGGCGCATTCATTCGGCGCAATTTTCGGCATGCCTGAAGGCATGCCCTGATACGAATCTTCTTGATTCGAACGGAGTCTTTTGGGACGGCAATTATTCTACGGGGTCAATCGTATTTTTCGTAGCGGATCGAGGTCCGATCCCAACCCAGGGTCTTCAGCAACTCGCGGTTGGCCTTGATCATCTTGTCGAGACCGCAGATGTAGGCGTGCATGTCGGTTCGCATTCCCACGATCTCCCCCAGATGTTGCTGCACGTATCCTCGCAGGCCTTTCCAGTGATCATCGGCGCGACTGAGAGTCGGGAGAAAATGAAAGTTGCCGTGTTTTGCGGCGAGTTGCTCGAACTCTTCGCGATAATAAATGTCCTGCTCGCGGCGCGCGCCGAAGAGCAGCCAGAACTGGCGTCCCTGATGACGGTCTTTTTCTGCCAGAAGCCAGTGAAGTATGGAGCGGAAGGGGGCGATGCCGGTTCCGGTGGCGATGAACACGGTGTCGCGCAGGGGCGGGCGCAGGATGAAATCGCCGAACGGGCCTTGAAACGCGATCTGTGCGCCCACGTCGAGATTGCAGAGATAGTTCGACATGAATCCGTCCTGCACGCGATTCAAGCAGAAGGCGACGCGGCGGTTCTCGGACGGCGGAGAGGCGATGGAATAGGCGCGGGTTATCTCTTCGCCGTCGGGAGTATTGGCTTTCACCGAGAGCCATTGGCCGGGTACGAAGCCGAAACGCGGGACGGCGCCGACTTCAAGTTCAAGGTGTTTTGTGAAGCCGGAGAGCGCGATGGAGCGCAGCACGCGGGCGTCGAAGGTCTTGTACTGGGGCATCGCCTATTTAGATGATTACCACCAGTCGCAGGACGCTGCGGCTTTGCATACTGGTCCCGCTCGAGGCCCTGCTGAAGGACGAAGTTGTGGTGATGCCGAAATAAAAAGGGTACGCCCTAATTTGCGGCCAAGGATAAACGACTCTAAAATATGACCATGGTACAATGACTATGAACATAACGTTGGAGGGACGGCATGAAAACGATGGCGGCGGGTTCGTTTAAGGCACGTTGTCTTGCGGTGATGGACGAGGTGCAAGCGAAGCGCGAGACGATTGTGATCACGAAACGGGGCAAACCGGTGGTGAAGCTGGTCCCGGCAGACGCGGAGAAGGACGATATTTATGGCTTTCTCAAGGGCAAGGTGAAGATCGTAGGGGATGTCGTCTCCCCCGCGCTTTCGCTAAAGGAGTGGGGCAACCTCGCGTGATTCTCATCGACACGCACATAGTACTTTGGCTCACGTCCGAACCGGAAAAGCTCTCAAAGAGGGCGAAGGACGCGCTCGACGAAGCGCGCCAAAATGGAGATGGCATTGCTGTCTCCTCCTTCACGCTCTTGGAATTGACGATTCTTTACGGCTTGCGGCGCATCCAGTTGGCAATGAGTATTGAATCCTTTCTGCACGAACTTGACCGCAGATTTGTGGTGCTGCCGATCAACGCCCACGTTTGTGCGCGCATGCTGTCATTGCCCGCGGGCTATCCGACAGATCCGGCGGACCGGGTGATTGGGGCTACAGCGCTGGTGGAAGGGATGGGCTTGGTCACGGCGGACCGAGAGATTCGGCGGGCGAAGGTGGTAAGAACGATTTGGTGAAAGTTGCCCGTACTCAGTCCTAGAGTTCGACCACTGTGGACGGGTTTCCTGTATTCGAAGAAGGCGAGATATGGAGGGCAGAGGTTCGCGGAGGATAAGAGGTCGGCGCTTGCGACAGTTGAGTATCGATATGTCGGCCCCAGATTGCAGGCAAGATGAGTGTAATCGTCTTGGTAACAACAGCTACGGGAAATGAGTCACCGTTCTGTCCCCGAAGTGCGGATCGAGGCGTCCGCATGGTTCCAAAAGCGTATACTGACGCGCTGGTCGATATCCTGAGCCCGAACAACTGATCCCTAGATGCAATCTGTACATCAAGCGCGCCGGGGCATTCTGGTATTCATGATGGCGCTCGCGGCCACGACGTTGGTATCGATATGGCTGAGGCAGCTTGTTCGGTGGCCCACCTTGGCAACCGTTGCTTTCCCAATGCTGATGACGACGCTTCTCTCCTATTCCCCAGCCCTCGCATCTCTGATTGCGAGGATGATCCTTGGCGAAGGTATCAGGGACGTCTCCTTTCGGTTACGCGGGCATTGGACGGCACAAGCTATGCTGATTGCGTGGCTCTGGCCTGTGTTTGGCGGATTGGGAACGTACGGAATCGCATGGCTCGGAGGACTCGCCCGTTTTGCCTGGACTTCGATCGGGTCTGAGTATGGCACGTGGGGACCGGAGAATCTGCTCGGCCTTTCAATTGCGGGAATGCCCGTCTTGCAGGGGTTCGAGCTTCGATTGCTTACATCTCTATTTTTCTCGATTCCTGCCTGCCTGCAGAGCTTTGGTGAAGAAGTCGGCTGGCGAGGGTATTTGCTAACTCGCTTGTTTGACGCGAAGATACCGGCTCCCATCTTCTGGAACGGTCTGATTTGGGGTCTGTGGCACATCCCGTTTTTCCTAGCCTGGGAACCCAGCCGGAATCTGCCCGAGCGACGTTCCATCGCATTCTTCTTTTTCGTGGCTAGCACCGTCGCTCTCGCATATCTGTTGAGTTATCTTCGGCTGCGGTCTGGGAGCATCTGGCCGGCAGTACTCGCGCACGCATCGGGTAATACGATACTCACATGGGCATTCAACGGATTCACCGTGGCGAATCCATTCTTGAAGGGAGAACTCTACCTCTTGAGTACGGGCCTGCCAGTTTTGATATTTCTGCTGGCGCGACCGGCGTGGATCGTCCGGTATTGGCCGCGGCGCAGTGGCGATGACGACGGCAGTATCGCTTCTAGTACCAAGCTTTCATGCCCCAGTTGACGATAAATCCCGATTTCACTCGTTGAGTGCGCAATCGTTGTTGCCGTCAGCGAGAGGATTGTAGCGAATCTCTACTCTACCGTCACCGACTTCGCCAGATTCCTTGGCTGATCGACGTCGCAGCCACGACGAACGGCGATGTGATAGGCGAGCAGTTGCAGCGGGACGATCTCCAGAATCGCCGAAAGTTCATCCGGCGCTGGGGGAACGAAGAGCACATGATCGGCTTCTTCGGCGATTTCCTTGTCGCCGGTGGTGGCGAGCGCGATAACTATGCCGGAACGCGCTTTTACTTCTTTCAGGTTCGACATCGTTTTCTCGTAGCGCACCATCGACTGCGGACTGTTTACATCGCGCGTGGCGATGATTACCACCGGCAGATTCTCGTCGATCAGCGCATTCGGGCCGTGTTTCATCTCGCCTGCTGGATAACCCTCGGCGTGGATATAGGAAATTTCCTTGAGCTTGAGCGCGCCTTCGAGGGCGATGGGGTAGTGAATGCCGCGTCCGAGGAATAGAAAGTCCTGGGCGCGGACATAGGTTTTCGCCAGGTCATCGCAGGCTTCATCGTGGGTGAGAATTTGCTCCAGCTTGCCGGGGATGAGCATGAGTTCCTGGACAGCGGCCTTGGCTTGTTCCGGTGTCATGGTGCCCCGCACCTGTGCCAGATACAACGCGAATAAATAAAGAGCAGTAAGCTGTCCCGTGAAAGCCTTGGTTGAGGCCACGCCGATTTCGGGGCCGGCGTGCGTGTAGACAGTCCCCACGGCTTCGCGTGTGATCATGGAGCCGACCACGTTGCAGATGGCGAGCGTCTTCGAGCCTTTGGCCTTGGCTTCGCGCTGGGCGGCGATGGTGTCCGCTGTTTCGCCCGACTGGGAAATCAGCAGGGTCATCGTGTCCGGCCCGAGGATCGGATCGCGGTAGCGCCATTCGCTGGCGTAATCGACTTCGACCGGCACGCGGGCCAGGTTCTCGATCATGAATTTGCCGGCGAGTCCGGCGTGCCAACTGGTGCCGCAGGCGGCGATATTGATTTTCTTCAACGCCTTGAACTCGGCTTCGCTGACCTGCATTTCGTCGAGAAAGATGGCGCCGGTATCCTGCGAGACGCGGCCTAGCGTGGTGTCGCGGACGGTGCGGGGCTGCTCATAAATCTCTTTGAGCATGAAGTGCTTGAAGCCGCCTTTTTCCGCCATGATGGGATCCCAGGTGATGCGCTGCGCCTTGCGCTCCAGGGGGCTGCCATCGAAATCGGTGACCTTCACTCCGTCTTGAGTGATGACGGCGAGATCGCCATCGGCCAGAAAGAAAAGGTCGCGGGTGTGGTCGAGGAGAGCGGGGACGTCGCTGGCGACAAAGTATTCGTCTTTGCCGAGTCCGATGACGACGGGTGGTCCATTGCGGGCCGCGACAATCTTGTTGGGTTCGTCGATCGCGATTACCACCAGCGCGAAGACTCCGGTTAGTTCCTTCACCGCTTTGCGCACCGCTTCTTCGAGTTTCAAAGACGGGCGATGGCCGTTGCCGGTCGGCAGGTAATACTTCTCGACCAGGTGCGCGATGATTTCGGTGTCGGTTTCGGTGGTGAATTTGTGTCCTTCGGCAGTCAGTTTCTTTTTAAGCGAGAGATAGTTTTCGACAATGCCGTTGTGCACGACCACGATTTTGCCGGTGCAGTCGCGGTGAGGATGGGCGTTTTCCTCGGTGGGGCGGCCATGGGTGGCCCAGCGGGTGTGTCCAATGCCGTAGGTGCCGTCGAGAGGCTTGAGGCGGATGACTTCTTCCAGATTGCGCAGTTTGCCTTCGGCGCGGCGGATCTGCAGGCCCGCGCCGTTGCCGGCCACTGCGATTCCGGCCGAGTCATAGCCGCGATACTCCAGCTTTCTCAGGCCCTCAATAATTACGGGGACGACTTGCTTTTTGCCCACATAGCCCACGATGCCGCACATTTGGTTAATTGGCTCCTTGACGAATCATTCGGCGGGGATCCGGTGATGGTTCGGCCAGCCCCTGAAGGGGCGGTTGATTGCACGATTTTCGGCATCGCTAAAGCGATACCCTGATACGAACCGGCGCGGCTAAAGCCGCGTTCAAGACAATGCACTTACCGCAGCGCTGAAGCGCTGCGCCACCCAAATCGCAAAGCCAGCCAAATCGCCACCCAAAATCAAGTGCAAGTCGAACCCGAGTCCCTACTCTTCGAGGGAGAAACGAAACTCTTCAATCACCGGATTCGTTAGAACTTCGCGCGCGATCCGCTCTACTTCGGCTTGCGCTTCATCCTTGGAGATGCCGCCGTTGAGAGTAATTTCGAAATATTTTCCTTGCCTTACATCTTGCAGACTCTTGTAGCCGATTTTCGTCAGGGCGCCGTGGATGGTCTTACCCTGCGGATCCAGAACGCTCTTCTTCAAGGAAACGTAAACGTAGGCTTTCATCAACTCTCCGATTATACGTCAGGGGCCCGCGGAGAGGACCGTGGTTTTCGTTATAGGGAGTATGCGATCGGACCCTCACTTTGGTGCCTTCGAGTCGGTAACCTGTTCAAGCAACGATAGTTGGCGGTCCAGTTCCGCCATGGACTGCTCCAGCATCAGGCGGTGACGTGGGTTACTGGCGGCCTGCAGTTGTTGCGAGAGGCGTCCGCGGGAAAGAAGCAGGCCCTCACGTTTACGGTTGCGCTGCTGATGCTCAGGCGAGAGCCGTGCGGAGGCGGTCTCCCGCTGTGCCGACCGTTCCTCCTGCTGTTGTTCGACGGACTTACTTTCCCAGCCGCGTGCCATTGGAGGAATCTTACCTCGAATGTGTCTTTCGGGAGATTGTCAAGCAATGTAAAGAAAAACCTTGCACATGACCCGTAGACGGAGTATGACTTATCTTTCCTGAAAAGCACACATCCAGGAAAACATTGTCGCAGAACCTGAGGGGGCTCCCCGGCCGGGGAGAATGAGATTGGTTCCCGATGTTAAGGAACCAACGCCTGCGACGCAAGGTTGAAATCGAGTCCCGCGGCTTGGCAGAGCTGCGATGACCCCCGTTCCTGATCAAGACAGGTTGCCCGACATAATTGCGTGCGGCAGACGCAGGTTTTCGCATGTCTCAACTCGAATCCAGGTATTGATTTTGGGCAGTCTAGCTGTTGACCTTCGGTGAATTTTGGGGCTTAGCCTAAACCGGTAGAGGAGATCCTCGGTGGTGATCTCTGCAAACGCGGTACTGACCGGATCCTACGACTACGGCGAAGTGGCGCGCTCGGTGTTGATCGCCATCGCCGCGTCCTATGCCGCACTCGATCTGGCAGGGCGGGTAACCGCACACGGCCGGATTCGAGCGGCATGGTTGACCGGTGGCGCTATAGCGATGGGTGTCGGCATCTGGGAGATGCATTTCAAGGGGATGCTGGCCTTCCAATTGCCGGTCCCCGTGGCCTACTACTGGCCGACAGTTCTGGTGTCGTTCGGGATCGCCGTCCTGGCCTCGGCGCTCGCACTCTATATAGTGAGTCGACAAGAAATGGGCCCGGTTCAGGTCGGGACCGGCAGCTTGATCATGGGCGGCGGCATAGCAGGCTTGCATTACCTGGACATGTCCGCCATGCGACTAGCCGCCGTGTGCCGGTTCGATCATCGACTCGTAGTCCTGTCCGTTGCGCTCGCGATCGTGTTCTCTCTTGCCGCGCTGATACTCGCATTTGGTCTGCGAGAAGAGACCAGGGGCACAGCTTGGCGAAGGATCGCCAGCGCCCTCGTCATGGGCGCTGCCATTTCCGCGATGCATTACACCGGCATGGCGTCCGCGACCTTTTTTGCCTCCTCCGCGGTTCCAGATCTGTCCCACGCTGTGAACATCTCCCCGCTCGCCAACAATGGAATCGCTATTATCACGTTTCTCGTCCTCGGCGCGGCCATCTTGACGTCCTCGGAGGATCGTCGCCTCGCGGCTCAGACCCAACTGCTGGAGCGGCGCGTCATCGAACGGACCCTGCAACTGACGGAAAGCGAGAGTCGATTCCGACTGCTGTTCGAAAAGAACTTGGCGGGCGTTGCTATGACTAGCCGGGGGCAGGTGCTGGCTTGCAACGAAGCATGGGCCCGGATCCTGGGCTTCAAGAGTCCAGAGGAGCTTCGGGGTCGTCCCACCGCCGACTTCTATTTCAACCCTTCAGACCGGAAGCCGATCCTCCTCCATCTGGAGCGCGGCGACGCTTTACTTAGCCGGGAACTCCAACTCCGAAGAAAAGATGGCACGGCGGTTTGGGTCTTGTTCAACAGCCTTTCGTTTTCCGCCACCGACGGAACCCCACTGGTGCAGACGACAGCGATCGATATCACGGAACGTAAGCAGGCGGAAGAGGCACAGCGTCGGCTTGCAGCTATCGTTCGGTCATCCGACGACGCGATCGTCTCGAAAGACCTGAACGGAATCATCACAAGCTGGAACGCGGCCGCCCAGCGCATTTTCGGATACTCGGAAGCGGAAGTGGCGGGACAACCGATCACCATCATCATTCCTCCTGAGTTTCTGAAGGAGGAAAGCCTGATTTTGCAACGGCTGCGAGCCGGTGAGCACATCCAACATTACGAAACCGTCCGTGTCACGAAGCAAGGCACAAGAGTCAATGTCTCGCTGACCATTTCGCCGATGAGGGATTCCGAAGGGCAGGTGGTGGGCGCCTCGAAAATAGCGCGCGACATCACCGAGCGCCTGCGGACGGACCAGTCGCTACACGAGGCGCAGGCGGAACTGGCTCACGTCACTCGCACTCTAGCGATGGGAGAACTAGTCGCATCCATTGCCCACGAGGTCAATCAACCCTTGACCGGGGTGGTCACGAACGCTAATTTCGCACTCCGCGAGCTTGGAAGCGGAACGCCGGACCTGGAAAAGCTGCGCGAGGCAATTGCCGCAACGGTGGAGGACGGAACACGGGCTAGCGACGTCATATCGCGGATTCGCGCACTGCTGAAGAAGGGAGCGCCTAATAGAGTTGAGCACGATATCAATGACGTGATCCAAGAAGCTGCCGTTCTCGTGCGTAATGAGGCAGCCCGGAACCATGTTCAAGTCCAGCTCGACCTTGCCGCTGGGCTGCCTCCCGTACTGGGAGACCGGGTGCTGGTGCAGCAGGTCTTGATCAACCTGGCGATGAATGCCGTTGAAGCCATGCGGTTTTTTACGGAACGACCACGGGAGCTTCTGATAAGGTCAGCAAAGACCGCAGAGGGTGTTTTGGTCCAGGTTCAAGATTCTGGGCCAGGAATCGAACCCGAGTTAGCAAACCGCATCTTCGAACCATTCTTTACCACCAAGCCGGAGGGTATTGGAATGGGGCTATCAATTAGCCGGTCTATCGTAGAATCCCATGGAGGCCGTTTGTGGGCCGAGTCAGGTTCACAAGGAGCAGTTTTTCAATTTACTTTACCCAGGCATAACTGATTTGGTGTTTCATGACTAAGCCAGTTCCAACCGTGTTTGTAGTGGACGACGACGAATCGGTTCGCCGTGCGATCAAGGTTCTGGTCGAGTCCGTAGGATTGCACGTTGATTTGTTCGAGTCGGCCGCGGAGTTTCTGCAGGCCAAGCGTCGGGATATACCCAGTTGCCTCATCCTCGACGTCAGGTTGCGAGGGGTAAGTGGACTTGATTTCCAGCAAGAGTTAGCCAAGTCCAATATTCATATTCCCATCATCTTTGTAACTGCGCACGGCGACATTCCGATGACGGTGCAGGCCATGAAGGCGGGGGCGGTCGAGTTTCTCACCAAGCCGTTCCGCGATCAGGATCTGCTGGATGCGATCCAGAAGGGACTGGAGAGGGACCGGGCCAGAAGCGAACGAGAAGCAGAAATTGCAGTGTTGCGGGAGCGCTTCGAATTGCTGACTTCGCGGGAACGTGAAGTCGTCGTCATGGTCGTTTCCGGCATGCTCAACAAGCAGATTGCGGCGGAGCTAGGCAGTGCAGAGAATACAGTAAAGGTTCATCGCAGTCGTGCCATGGAAAAAATGCAGGCACAGTCTCTGGCCGACCTGGTGAAGATGATTGAAAGACTCCGGCCTCCGGATGCAAGGTCTGCCTAAACTAAAGCATTATAGGCATCCTTATTTCTGTTACCCGATGATTGCCAACTACCAATAGAATTTCCTGTCTCCAAATTATAGGTTGATCTTAAGGTTAGCGCTAGCTTCTTGCTTTGAAAAGAGGTAATGAGCCAGTCGTGAGCCACTGCCTGTGGCCGTTTGCATTAGCTTTCACCGGGCGGTTGATGTCAGGAGCGTGCCGTTTAAGGAACCCTACTTAGAAGTTTCTAGATGGCACCAAGGAAAAAACTTGCGCGTGACTCAGAAACGGAGTAAGAATGGCTATCCCGGGCGGCACAAACCGGGAAACGGTGTCGCAGAACCTGAGGGGGTTCCCCGACCGGGGAGAATGAGATTGGTTCCCAAGTGAAGGAACCAACGCCTGCGACGCGAATGTTGAACTCGAGTCCCGCGGCTCGGCAAGCTGCGACGGCCCCCAGTTCCTGCTCAAAACAAGCTGCTCGAAACAGTCTATGCGGCATCGCAGGAGGAGTGTGCATGTCAGCAAACAGAGTCGCCCTCGAGGGAAATGATTCATTTGAGCAGAGCCGATACCGGTTGCTACTCGAGATCACCGACGTGGTCGCGCGAGCCGAGAGCCTGCCTGACGCCTTCAGAGAACTCGCTCCCCCAGTGCTGGCCCTGACGGGAGGTGAGTTGTTGAACCTCTCCCTTTACGACCCGCGCCGGGATTGCATGCAGACGCACTACTGGAAAAAGAACCAGGAAAGTGGAGAGTTTACCGTTTCTCCCGTGGACGAAGCAGCCAGCGGGTGGGCGTGGAAAAACCAGCAGCCGATCGCCATTCCCGATACCGAGCGCGAATTGCGCTTTCCCGGGTGCGTACCTGTGTTATTGAATCACGGTGTCCGATCCTTGACCGTCCTACCGATGAGCACGCCTTCAAGCCATTTTGGCGCTCTTGGCCTGGGCAAGAATGTCCCCGAGGTTTTGGATAACGAAGATGTCGAGTTCCTTTCGCGCTTCGCTCTGATGGGGGCGCTAGCCCTGGAAAAGGAGAGGGCCCACCGCGCCTTTGAGGAGCAGCAGAGCCTGGTCGCGATCAGCCGTGAACTGAGTTTCAGCCTGGAATTGGAAAAGTTGTTGCCGGTGATTCTTTCCAGCATTCGGAGCATTGCGCGCTATGAACGGGCCGTGCTCTCGCTGCTGGATGAGGACGGCAAGAACATTCACCGCTATGGAGATGCTTTGGAATGGGAGCCCCACCTGAATCACGGGGCGACGGTGACGCTCGAGCAATCCCTTTCGGCGCACACGATCCAGACGCGAGAGGTCACATTTTTCACCGCTGACGACTTGCGGGATATGAACGATCCGCTGACGAAAACCATGCATGAAGCGGGGATCCGATCGGTTTGCAGCGTGCCCCTGATCGCGGGCAATCGGGTTTGGGGAACACTGAACCCGAGCAGCGTGCTGGAGAATGCTTTTGGCCCACCGGAGGTAGAGTACCTGCAGCAAGTAGGCAACCAGATCGCGGTTGCGCTGCAGAATGCGCATGCTTATCGCGAGATCGCCCAACTCAAGGACCGCCTCGCCCAGGAGAAGCGCTATCTGGAGTACGAAGTCCGGAACGCGAACCAAGCCGACGATATCGTTGGCAGCAGCCCAGCCTTGAAGCGTGTTCTGGAATACGCTGCCATCGTCGCCGATACCGATTCCACTGTCCTGATTACCGGTGAAACCGGAACCGGGAAAGAGCGCATCGCCCGCATGATTCACAGCATGAGCCGGCGCAAGGACCGCAACTTCATCAAGGTGAACTGCGCCGCCATCCCCACGGGGCTGCTGGAAAGTGAGCTCTTCGGCCACGAAAAAGGAGCCTTTACCGGAGCGGTAAGCCAGAAGTTCGGCCGCCTGGAATTGGCCGATGAAGGCACTTTGCTGCTTGACGAAGTGGGAGAGATTCCCCTGGAGTTGCAGCCCAAGTTACTGCGCGTTCTACAAGACCAGGAATTCGAGCGCCTGGGCGGGACCAAGACCATACATGTGGACGTGCGGCTGATCGCCGCCACTAATCGCGATCTGGTGCGCGCGGTGGAAGAGAAGGAATTCCGCGGCGACTTGTTTTACCGTTTGCACGTGTTTCCGCTGCATCTCCCCGCTCTGCGGGAACGGCGCGAGGACATCCCGAAGCTGATTCGCCATTTCGTCGAAAAGTGTGCGGCCCGGTTGCATAAGCGAATCGAGGTCATTCCGGAGGAAGCGGTCCAAGCCATGATGAACTGGAGCTGGCCGGGAAACATCCGCGAGCTGGAGAATTTTATCGAGCGCTCGGTGATCCTCTCGGAAGGCAACCGGCTGACTCCGCCTGTCGCCGAATTACGCGAGGAGATCTCCCGGCAGCCGGCGGGCTCCGACCTTACTCTGCGCGACCGGGAACGCGAACACATCATCCAGATTCTGCGTCAGACCCGCGGCGCCTTGTCGGGCCCATCAGGCGCGGCCGCCCGGCTTGGCCTGAAGCGCACCACCCTGCAGTACAAGATGCAGCGGCTGGGGATTTCACGTACGGACTACTTGGACTAGAGGCGAGAAATACTTGTACGTTTGGCGCGCCGACCCGCCCAGGACTGCGGGAACAACCGAATAGGCTGCGGCACGAAAGGCTGGCAAGAGCCTGGTTTGGCCCAAGTCGGCCCTCCGAGACGCGCCGTCGTTCCGGGTTGGGATGCAGCGACCCGGATCTCAGCAGCCGATTATTTGACATAGCACTGTTAGCAAATCAGATTTGAGACCATGAGAGTCTGCCGAATTGTCGGCAACAAGGCCAACACTCCGGCATCTCCTCTTGCGCGATGCTCGTTCGAACCCTCCTAAGCATCGAAGCGACTACCACTTAGTCCAGGTCAGATTGTTGGCAACTGGCGTGCAATATTTTTCCCATCTGGCCGATGTCTACTCTTCACGGGATTTCGCCCGTCAGATTTCGTCGACCAGCAGGTGTCTTGTTATGGGCATGCTCCGACGTTTCGCGATACCGAAGGACTGCCTGAGTTGCACCCTGAGGCAGAGCTGCGACTTCTGCAATCTGCCTCAGCCTCTGATGACAGCGTTTAGCGGGATGGGGCACTTGACCCTGTATCCCGCCAACGCCACTTTGCTGACGGAAGGTCAAATCCCGCGAGGCGTTTACATCGCATGTTCCGGCCGCGCCAAGCTCTCGGTGGTGGCCCGCGATGGCAAGACCATCATCCTGAAGATCGCTGGGGACCGGCAGGTGCTGGGGCTGAGCACGGTGGTCTCTGGGGGCCTGTCTCCGATTACGGTCACGACCATCGAGCTTTGCCAGATCAAATACGTCGAACGCGAAAGCTTCCTGCGCATGATCGAGCACGACAGCCACGCCGCCCTCGCCTGCGCTACCCTGCTCGCCCGCGAGGTTACGACCTCATTTGACGATGTGCACGAGCTGCTACTCGCCCGCAGTTCGACGGAAAAGCTCGCCCGCCTGTTGCTCTCCTGGGTTTCGGACGAGCCCCGCAATCGGGAACTGCGCGTAGCCACCGAGTTTACCCACGAAGAAATTGCCCAGATGATTGGATCGTCGCGAGAAACCGTAACCCGTTTATTGAGTGACATGAAACGGAAAGACTTAATTCGGCTTGAGGGCGCGACCCTGGTGATCCCCAACCGGATCGCGCTGCAAGCCATTGCAGCCTGAGAGAATTCCCTCCCCCGGGCGGACGAAGCGGTCTCCGCGTCCGCCCCTTTTTTCTTACAAATTTTGCAATTTTGTAATCGGGTAATCTTGTAATTTTCAAATCAGACCCAAGCGCGGGGACGCCGCAATAGATTGGGGTTCAAACTACCAAATTACTACCAAATTACCCAATTACCAATTGTCGTCACAGGTTGAACAGTTCCCTCAGGCGGCGGGTTTGAGCGCGGCTTACTGGAATTTCCGTCTGTTTTTTGTCGTCCATGCGCAACTGGTAGGAACTCTTGAACCAGGGCACGACTTCGCGGATGTGATGGATGTTGACCAGAAACGAGCGGTGCGCCCGCCAGAAGGAATTGGGATCGAGATTGTCGAAAAGCTCTTCCAAGGTCCGGCAATTCGACTGGCCTTCCATACCGGCGTGGCCGCTGGTGGCCACGGTGATCACGCCATCGTCGATGGTGGCATAACAGATGTCTTTCGGGTCGGTCAGGAACAACCTTCCGGCCGCTTTAATCAGAATCTTCGCCGTCTGCGGCTTCTGCGATTCCAGCATCCGCACCAGGGTCTCGAATTTTTCTTCCGGCCCACCGCCTGCTTCTATCTTTGCCCGCGCTCGTTCGATGGACTGGGCCACGCGCTTCTTGTCGAATGGTTTCAGGATGTAGTCAACCGCGTTCACCTCGAACGCCTTCACCGCGTATTGATCGAAGGCAGTCGCGAAAACAATCTTGGGCAGAGGGACTTTGCGGTCGAGCAATTTTTTGATGACGCCGAAACCGTCCAGGCCCGGCATCTGCACGTCGAGAAACACCAGGTCGGGGTTGTGCTCGCGAATCAGGCTGACGGCTTCCAGGCCGTTCTTGCCCTGCGCGACTACGTTGATGTCGCCAAGGTTTTTGAGCAGGAAGGCGAGTTCGTCGCGCGCCAGTTGTTCGTCGTCGACGATGACCGCGGAGAGGGGCATAGGGTTCCGGGCCGAGCTGGTGAAACCGGTGGTTGCGGCGGCAATCGCCATATCCTTAATGGTAAGTATAGCGACGGCGACGGGTAAGCCGCCAGTCGCGTTTCGCTTATACAGAACTTTCGATGGCCAACGCCATGCCCATGCCACCGCTGACGCAGAGCGTGGCCAAGCCGCGGCGCGCTTTCCGTTTGAGCATTTCGTGGAGCAGGGTCACCGTGATACGCGCCCCGGTGCAACCGATGGGATGGCCGAGGGCGATGGCGCCACCGTTGACATTGAGCTCGTCGCGATTGAAATGCAACTCACGGTCGCAGGCCAGCACCTGGGCGGCGAAGGCTTCATTGAGTTCGACCAGATCGAAGTCGGAGAGCTTCAGGCCGTGCTTCTTCTCGAGCTTGTGGATGGCGGGGACGGGACCGATTCCCATGGTGCGCGGGTCGACTCCGGCCGAGGTTGCGGCGAGGATGCGGGCGAGGGGCTTCAGACTGTTTCGCTTGACGAAATCCTCGCTTGCTAGAACGACGGCGGCGGCGCCGTCGGTGAGACCGGAAGAGTTGCCGGCGGTGATGGTTCCCGCTTGTGAAAAGACTGGTGGGAGCTTGGCCAGCTTTTCCATCGTGGTGTCGGGGAACGGGTGTTCATCGCGCGCAAAAACGGTTGGGCCTTTCTTGCCTCCAATCGTAACGGGGACAATCTCGGCGTCGAAGCGGCCAGCTGCTTGAGCGGCGGCCGCGCGCTGCTGCGAAGTGAGAGCGAATTGATCCTGCTCGTCGCGCGGAATCTTGTATTGATCCGCTAGAATCTCGGCCGTTTCGCCCATGAGCATTTTTGCCAGAGGACAGAAGAAGCCGTCGCGGTACATGCCATCGACGAGTTCCTGATTGCCGAGACGATATCCCCAGCGCGCGCCCTCGAGATAATAAGGAACGCGCGTCATCGATTCAGTTCCGCCGGCCAGAACGCAGTCGAGGTTGCCAGTGGCGATTTCTTGGAAGGCAAGCGCGATGGACTTGATGCCGGATGCGCACGCCTTGTTCACTGTATAGGCCGGAACTTCCTGAGGAATGCCGCTACGGATGGAAATCTGCCGGGCGGGGTTGGGACCGCCCCCTGCTTGCCGCGCGTTGCCGAATATCGTTTCTTCTACCTGCTGTGGCTCGATTCCAGCGCGTTCGAGCGCTGCCTTCCCTGCCACAACGCCCATGTCGGCGGTGGTGAGCGGGGCCAGCGAGCCTCCGAATTTGCCGATGGGCGTGCGCACGGCGGAGAGGATATAGACGTTGTTCACTGAACCTCCCGGATGCTTGAGTCTAGCAGTCTGCGGAAAAATTCTTCACCACAGGGAGCACAGAGGACCACAGGGGAATTCATGAGCTTCCCCCCGTGTTCCTCTGTGTCCCCTGTGGTGAAGACTCAACGTCGCGAACGCCACCAGACTCGCAAGCGGTAAACTAATCCGCGTGAATATTCTCTACGGGATCAATACAGTCACCGAGGCGCTCAAAGCACGCGGGCGCAACTTTGAGTGGATCGGGGTCGCCAAGGAGCGGAAAGATATTCGCCTGAAGCGAGTGATTGACGAGTGCCGCAAGATTGGGGTGCCGGTGCGCGTTTTGTCACGGATGGAACTCGACGAGATTGCCGGCAACGCCGCGCATCAAGGGCTGGTGGCCGCGACTTCGGCGAAACAATATAGCGATCTCGATGACATTGTGGCGTCGCGCCGGGGCGAGCGCTCGCTGATCGTTGTGCTCGACGGAGTAGAAGATCCGCACAATCTGGGAGCGATTCTGCGCACCGCCGACGCCGCGGGAGCGGATGGGGTGGTGATTCCCGAACGCCGCTCGGCCGCGGTTACAGCGGCGGTGGCTAAAGTTTCGGCGGGAGCGAGCGAACATCTTCCGGTTGCCAAGGTTACGAACATATCGCGCGCTTTGGAGGAGTTGAAAGAAAAAGACCTGTGGGTGGTTGGATTGGACGAGCGCGGCGGGCAAACTTACGACGCGGTCGACTACAACATGCATTGCGCCATCGTGCTCGGCGCCGAAGGCAAGGGACTGCACGACCTGGTGCGCAAGCACTGCGATTTCCTGGTGTCGATTCCGATGCTGGGGAAAGTCCCGTCGTTAAATGTATCGGTAGCGGCGGGCGTGGTGCTGTATGAAGTCGTGCGGCAAAGGCGGCTGGGCGCATCGAAGTAAGAATGAGTCTGGGAATCATGAAGCTGGTGATCATGAGATTGCTTGGCTGGCTCGGACTGTTTTTCAGTCTGATGGCCAGTCTGATAATGCCTGCGTCGGCGCTTAACCGGGAAGCTTTCACCATCGCTAAGTACGATCTGGAAGTCCGCCTTGAGCCCGAACAGCAAAGGCTCGGCGCACGCGGCAAGATCACGCTGCGTAATGACTCCGGCCAACCTCAGAAAGTAGTGGCGCTGCAGATATCTTCTTCTCTGAATTGGCGCGCGATTCGGGTGGGCGGCAAGAGCGTTCAATTCGTTTCGCAGCCTTACATTTCCGACATCGATCACACGGGCGTGCTTTCAGAGGCCATCGTCACGCTGCCCGTTGAAATCAAGCCCAAAGATTCCGTGGAGGTCGAAATCGGCTACGAGGGTGTAATTCCGATGGATGCTACGCGGCTGGTTCGAGTCGGAGTGCCGGAAGGAGTCGCCAAACATACGAGTTGGGACCAGATCAGTCCGTCATTCACGGCGGTGCGGGGCGCGGGATATGTGGCGTGGTATCCGATTACGACCAAGTCGGCGGATTTCTCGGAGGGGAACAGTTTGTTTGAGGTGGTGGATCGATGGAAGGCGCGGGTGGCGGGGAGCGAATTTAAGGCCAGGGTCACAATGTCTCAAATGAGCGATGGAGAACCGCCCTTGATGATTTGCTCACCCGGTGGGGATTCGATGTATGAGCAGATCAGTCGCGCGCAACTGGTCTCGGCGGAATGCTCATGGGCACGGCTTGACACAGTCACGCCGACATTCGCGATGGCCAACTATCAATTCCAGTCCAAGGCACCCTTGGTATTGTTCAGCCTTCCAGGCCACGAGGCAGGAGCGGCAACATATTCCAGCGCGCTCGAACCGGCCACGAAGTTTGTAACTAGCTGGTTTGGCCAACCGAAGGCCCCGATCGCCATCGCCGATTTTGCCGATCCGCATTCTGCCCCGTTTGAGAGCGGAACCTTATTAATGGCGTCGCTGGCGGCGGAGGATTCGAAGCTGGCCGGCATCAACCTGGTTCACGAACTGGTCCATTCCGCATTGCCATCGGCGCGACCCTGGGTGTACGAAGGTCTGGCTCACTTTGCGGAAGCGATGTATCGCCAGCAGCAGGGTGGACGCCAGGCGGCGCTGGATTTCCTTGGACTACATAGGGCGGCATTTCTCGACGCGGAGAAGGAAGTCGCAGCGGCACCGAGTGGGGCTGGCAGGCCCTTGGCCTCGACATTCGATGAGACTTACTATCGCAGCAAAGCTGCCTATGTATGGTGGATGTTGCGCGACATGATCGGCGACGATTCATTGAAGCAGGCCATCGGCAAATACCGGGCCGAGGACGATAAGGATCCAAAGTATGTGCAGCAATTGATCGAAGCTGCCGCCAAGCGCGACCTGGGATGGTTTTTCGACGACTGGGTGTATCGGGATCGTGGGCTGCCCGATTTCCGCGTGCAGTCGGTGCATCCGTGGAACTCGGAGAAGGGGATGCAGATTGTGACTGTGACGCTGGAAAACCTGGGGAGCGTGGGGGCGGAAGTTCCATTCACGATTGTGTTTGAGGGCGGCGAGATCACGAAACGGATTGAGGTACGCGCCAAGAGCACCTCTACCACGCGAGTTGAACTGCCGAGCAGTTCGGGCGAGGTCAAGGTGAGCGAGATTCGAGTCAACGACGGGAGTGTTCCGGAGACCGATTTGACGAATAATGTGCTTAAGATTTCTGCGCCGTAAACCAACACCTACCACGGAGGCACGGGAGACACAGAGAAATTCGAAAGCAAGATCGGCCTTCGCGCTGCACTCCACCTCGCCTACTATTATCGGGTTCAGATCGTTTGTTCTCCTCCGTGGCTCCGTGGCTCCGTGGTAGATTTTGTTGTTCGGCTGGAGAGGACATCCCTTGGCCTACATCCAATTCCTCGGCGCCGCTGGGACAGTCACTGGTTCAAAGCACTTGATCAACACTGCCCGCGATTCGAGCGGCAAACAAGGCTTTCAGGCGCTGATCGACTGCGGACTTTTCCAGGGGCAGAAAGAATGGCGGGAGCGCAACTGGCAGAACCTTCCCATCCCTGCGCGTGAAATTGATGCGGTTATTCTTACCCATGCGCATCTCGATCATTGCGGATGGATTCCGCGGCTGGCGAAAGAAGGCTTCCGCGGGCCGATTTACGCGACGCAGCCGACCATCGATCTGTGCTCGGTCGTGTTGCCGGACTCCGGGCACCTGCAGGAAGAAGACGCGGCGTTCTACAACAAGAGGAAAGTCTCGAAGCACGATCCGGCGCTGCCCTTGTACACGCTGGAAGAGGCGCAGGATTGCCTGAAGTTGTTCAAGCCGGTTGCGGTCGAGCAGACCACGCAACTGAGTCCCGACCTGGCATTCCGCTTCGTGCGCGCCGCGCACATTCTGGGATCATGCATGGCCGAGATCACACTGCAGGCGAACGGCCGCAGCCGCCGGCTGCTCTTCACCGGTGACATTGGTCGTGTGCGCGACAGCGAGATTGCGCCTGGCAAAGTGGTGCACTCGGGACCGCAGGAAAACGAGACCGCCGACGTGCTGGTCATGGAGTCGACGTACGGCAACCGGCAGCATCCGGCCACCGATCCTCGGCCGGAGCTTGCCCGCCTGATTCGTGAGACCGCGCATCGGGGTGGCAGCGTGGTCGTTCCGGCGTTCGCGGTGGAGCGGACGCAGAAGTTTCTCTTCATGCTGAAGGAACTCATGGAGACAGGGCAGACTCCGCGGGTGCCGGTGTTTTGCGACAGCCCGATGGCGATCAAGGCGGTCGAAATTTTCCTGAAGCACGCGGAAGAATACACGCCACAGGCAGCCAAGCTGATCGGGAAATATGGCTCGCCGCTGGAGTGGAGGGGCTTCACATTCGCATTGACCGCCGAGGAGTCGAAAAAGATCAACGAGAACCGCTATCCGTCGATCGTCGTTTCGTCGAGTGGGATGGTTACGGGCGGGCGGATTCTGCATCATCTGGCGCAGCGGCTCCCCGATCCCAAGAACCTGGTTATTTTTATCGGCTTTCAGGCGCCGGGCACGCGCGGAGCGACGATCAAGAACGGGGCGCCCGAGGTGAAGATCTTCGGCGAGTTCGTGCCGATCCGCGCACAGGTCGCGGCCCTCGAACAGTTCAGCGATCATGCCGATCCGCCGGAGTTGCTGGAATGGCTGCGGACATTCAAGAACAAACCGGGCGCGACCTACCTTGTGCACGGCGAGCCCGTGGCTGCGTCACAACTGCGCGAGCGTATGAAGAAAGAGTTGGGGTGGAACGTGCAGGTGGCGGAGTATAGGGAGCGGGTGGAAGTTAAGTAGGATTTTGTAATTTTGCAATCGGGTAATTTGGTAATTGGAACGCCACCGAACGTTGTGCAGGTTGTGGACAGTCTTCTGATTGCGAAGTTGCCAAACGAGCGTTGTCTATGACGGAAGCAGAGTTTAAGAAACACCTTGATGCGGCAGAGAAGAGCCCGAAAGAGATTGCGGCTGCAGTCTCTGCTTTGTCGGACAAGGTTCTGCGCCACAAGCCTTCTCCCGAAAAGTGGTGCGTGCTGGAAATTCTCGGCCACCTGGCGGATGTCGAAATCATCTACGGATACCGTCTGCGGCAAATGCTGGCGGACACCAAGCCTGTCATCGCGCCGCTGGATCAGGACGCATGGGCTCGCAATCTAAACTACCTGGATTCGCCTGCCGTTGAACTGGTCGCGTTTTATGGATTGGGCCGGCATCACAACTTGCGTTTGTTGCGAAGTTTGAAGGCTTCCGACCTCGACAAGTCGGCGTTTCATCCCGAACTGCAGCGGGAGATGACCGTTGCGGACCTCGTCGAGAGGATGGGCGGACACGGGGCTGCACACCTGCAGCAAATCGAGAAATTGAAGGCGGCGAGCAAGAAGTAATGCTGAAGTAACCCGATCGCGCGGTGCTACTCGATCGAAAACACCGCATAGACGGTGGCATCGCTCTTTACCCGTTGCGGGAACAAAGTGAGCTTCGGGGGCGGAGGTGGCGGAGCGATTGCCGCTGATTCGGTGTTGAGGGTCACACCCCGAAACAATTTCGCTTCTGGTGCGCGATTGCTAGCGTAGATCAACTCCCCCAGTTTCGTCCCTAGCCCTTTCGCCATTTGATCAGCGACCGACCTCGCTTTTGCCAATGCGGCGCCACCGGCTTTGGCTTGGAGGGCCACTGGATCTGCGACATCCCATTCCACATCCTCTACCTCATTTGCCCCAGCCTTGACGGCGAGATCCACTATTGTCTGCGCTGCGGCGGCGGAAACAGTCACGTGCCAGGACTGGTCTGCCACGAACTGACGTTCCTTTTTCATCTCCGCAGTCCACTTTTCATCGATCTCTACGCGTGCCAGTCGCAGCTTCTCGGTTTCGATGTTTGCTTTCGGAACCTTAGCATCCAAGAGGGCATTCGTAATTCGTTCAGCCGCCCGGACGTTTTCCCGAAAAGCTGCGTCCTGAGTAAGCCCGTAGTTGTGATATCCGATTGCCAGCACCGCTACTTCTGCATCTGTAGTCGTGGACTCATCGGCGGTTACGGCGATTGTTTTGTTTTGACGATTCACCTGAATATCTTGGGCAAAAGGCGATCCGGTGATGGCAATGACAGTAATAGTGAACAAAAGGGATCTCACAAAATCCTCCAGTTGGGCGTCACGGACGTTGTACTACAAAGTAAGGAAGTGGAGAAGTGCAATCTAGTAAGTTGAATTGGAAAACTTTATTAGTGCGTCCAACCTCCGCTCGGCCCCGCCCGAGTCAATGGCCATCGCAGCGAGTGGCACGCCATCGCGCAGGTGATCGGCGCGTCCGGCGGCAACCAGGGCAGCGGCGGCGTTGAGCAGGACCACGTCGCGGCGCGCGGATTTCTTTCCGGCCAATAGTTCGCGGATCAGCGTGGCGTTGAGAGCGGCATCTCCGCCGCTGATGTCTTCTAACGTCGCCCTCGGCAAACCGAATTCTTCCGGGGTTACTTCGTAGGTGTGCACCTGGCCTTCACGGACTTCTCCAATGCGCGTCGGGCCGGTGATCGTAATTTCATCCAATCCGTCGCTGCCGTGGACGACGAGCGCGCGATGCAGGCCTAACATGCTGAGCGCTTCCGCCAATTTTTCGACAAGGTCCGCGGAATAGACGCCCACGACCTGGCAGGTGGCGCGTGCGGGATTGGTCAGCGGACCGAGCAGGTTGAAGACCGTGCGGAGACGCAGTTCGCGGCGGGCGGTCTGCACGTGCTTCATCGCCGAGTGCATGGCGGGGGCAAACAGAAATGCGATGCCTACCTGTTCCAGGCAAGCCGCGATCCTTGCGGGCGGCAGGTGGATGTTCACACCCAAGGCTTCCATCACGTCGGCGGAGCCGCACTTCGAGGTCACGCTGCGATTGCCATGCTTGGCGACGCGCACGCCGGCTCCGGCGGCGACGAAGGCCGTTGCCGTCGAAATGTTGAAGGTGCCACTGGCATCGCCGCCGGTGCCGCATGTATCGACTAATGCGTCACGTCCAGTGCCGCTGGCATCGAGGACGGAGCCGGCGTGGAGTTCCAGTGGAATGGCGGCGGCGCGGATGGCCTCGGCAAAGCCGACGATTTCTTCGACCGTCTCGCCCTTCATGTGCAGCGCAACCAGCAGCGCCGCAATTTGCGCGTCCGAGCATTGGCCGGTGAGGACTTCGGTCATCACCGCATGCGCCTCTTCGCGGGTGAGCGACTGACGATGGTTGGCGATGCGATGGAGGGCGTCGAGGATCACAGCATCAAAGCTACAGGAGGGGAGAGATACCTTCAAACCGGCGCACTCAAAAAACCGCGCGGATGGAAGACAGGGCTGAAGAGGGCTGCGGAAAAAGGGAAGAGTCAACTCCCAGCCCCTAAAGGGGCGATTGATTTCGAAGGACTTGCGGTATCGCTAAAGCGATACCCTGATACGAAACCGGAGTTTTCCCGCAGCCTGTAAAGCCGTGCCTCCCCAAACGCATCTAGGAGATGGCTTCCAGCACGAAGCCCGCCCAAGCGGAGCTTGGACGGGGCACCCGCCCTGGGGACCATGGTTGAGAGAACCCTGGCGCTACTTCATCGTGTGCTTCGGAGAAGCTTTCCTCAGGATGGCGAGCAAGCGCTGCGCTGATGCCGGCGGCGCCGCTTTGCCTTCACGCACGATTTCCTTGGCGCTCAATTCCTTCCCGTACAGCGCCTTGTTGGCGCCGTCGTCGGAGCGCAGGGTGGAACCCTCCAGCGAGACGCCCGCAAACAGTCCCTGGGCCCTGGAATACGACAGAATCTCGGCCTTCAGGACAACGTCGGTGGCCGCAGCCGCGTCGCGTCCGACCGGGCCGGCCGCAACCGATGCGTCCCCTCCCAGCTTCACTTTGCTCGACATCACCGAACGTGCGCCCGAGTCATTCATCACCAGCAGCACGAAATCGGTGGCCTGCCCGCCAATTTGGAACCCGACACTCCCGGCTTCCAGCGCGAACATCGCCGGCGCGCTCCACGAGCCCGAAAAATCTCGCCCCTTGCGGCAAGTGATCAGTCCCCGCCCGTAGCTGCCACCCACAATGAACGCCGCCTTTTTCACCGACGGATAGATCACGATGCAATACGACTTGTCGAGCAGGTCCTTTGGAATCCCATCGGGCATGCCGAGAATTTCCTTGAACACGTTTGCCGATTGGTTAATGCGTTCTTCTACCTTTTCTTCTTTGTCTGCGCCCATAGCAGGCAGCACGCAAGCCAACATGAGGACAACCAGCAGCATTTCTTTCTTCATAAACGCTCCTTTTGAACTTCTTTTCGAACCATGGTGCGAAAGCTGATTTGAACTGCCAGTGCAAACGATAGTTGTGATAGTTCGACCGACAGCCTACTTCTTTTCCCCCTGCGGCGCCACATCCCCAGGGAAACTTTTCAGCGAAACTTCGGTCGAACGGGAAGCAGTTTTCTTCGCCTCGTCGGTGCTGTTTTCGACCAGAGTGCCCTTGAGCAGGTAATAGGCCTCGTCGCCCCGGCTCTTGCCCTCGCCCCGCTCCACGCTCCCCCGAAATTCAAACGATACGCCATGCACGGTCTCGGTGGTAAACGCGAGTTGGTTGCCATCGAGCTTACCCGACTTGAAGAAGTGATCCAGAAAAACTCCGCGATCGCTCTCCGTGTCGCCGAAGCGCGAAACAAAGCCGGTGACGCGCCCCTGATCTTCGACCGTCAACTGGACAAACTC
>Ga0209698_10001515_pt1 | contig 26741 bp, 23 predicted proteins | sample LitLauG_LLR_2012_FD_187203 | JGI IMG/M metagenome (GOLD analysis project Ga0209698, IMG submission 187203) | Freshwater sediment microbial communities from Pennsylvania, USA - Little Laurel Run_MetaG_LLR_2012 (SPAdes) (version 2) | ecosystem: Environmental > Aquatic > Freshwater > Creek >... | reverse complement strand
GATCATCGGACTCTAACGTGCTCGCCGACGAGGTGTGCTCCGGATATCAAGCGTATGCGCGGCGACATACGCATCGAGAAGACGGCGAATCAGCCGTCGCTATTTCGTCTCGCCCTCTGCCGCAACGACCGGTTGAACCCACCTCGCTCTTCTTGCCGAGAGTGATCGTGACCTTCACATCCTGGTCAAGGAATGTCAAATTTTGCGGCAAAGACAAAGAGTTGGTGACGATTTTGGGATCGCCAATCCATTTTTTCGTGTACTTAATCTTTGAACTCGCCAGTTGCCTTTCCATTTACCGACGCCGCAAAGCAGTTCGAACCACGGAATATTGTTACGTAGGACGAGATTTGCACGCGGGGTTCGCGAGCTACCCAAGAATTACCGCAAATACCAGCGTACGGGCCGTTTGGGTTCTCCGCTTTCTGTGACTCACTGCGGGAGCGTCTCACATAGTGTGGCTGGCGTGCCATTTGCTCCCATATCACCCGAACGCACCGCTTCCGGGTTGCGCGGCCCGATCTTCCGCGCATTTCCTGTAATCACGTACGCAAATGTAAGGCTGGTAATCGTTAACGTCAAAAGGGCAATGCAAATACTCGCGGACAGGGCATTGCTTCGGCGCATTGCGATTTTCAGCGCGTCGATCTCGATCATTGCAGCTTCGATGAACCCCTTTGAATTTGCATTTTGTGGGGCCATCATGCGATGCACGGCACACCCGCGCACTACTGGATTTGGTACCTGGCGGTGGCGTCGCGCTGCGCGCGGGCCGTGAAATTCAGAGCGGCAGGCTGGAAAGGTCTTCGTTGCGGATGCGGTCGCGCGCGGCTTCGAACCCTGGGAGCAGACGCCCGACCTGGCGCCAGAACGCGGCGCTGTGATTGAGTTCCTTGCGGTGCGCCAGTTCGTGCGCGACGACGTAATCGATCACCGGCAGCGTGAAATGGATCAAGCGCCAGTTCAGGCGGATGCGACCGTCGGCGCCGCAGGAGCCCCATTGCGAGCGGGCCGAGGATAGCGCCCAGGAGGTGAAGTCAACGCCATTGCGCTCGCTTAGCGCGCGCAGCCGTTCGTCCAGTACGCGCCGCGCTTGCTCCTTGAGCCAGGTCTGCACGGTGTCGCGCACGCGCTCTTCGGCGGCGTCGGCGGGTAGCGGCAGGCGCAATTCGTCGCCATCGGGCCCGCTGGCCAATTGGGCCGCTGGCAGGTCGGCGCGCAGCCGCAAGGTCACCGTCGTGCCCAGGAATGGGAGTTGGCCGCCATCGGCAAAGTGCACCTGGGGCAGGCGCCGCTTGGCGCGCCACTGGCGCCATTGTTCCATTCGCGATCGGATCCAACGCTCCTTTTCCACGATGGCGCTTTCGATATCGCGCAGGGAAACCCAGCGCGGAGCGCTGATGGTCAGACCCTGGTCATCGATTTGAAAACCAATCGTGCGTCGCCGGGCGCGCCGCAGGCGGTAATTGCACAGATCGCCCGAGAGCACGATGCGCCGCTCGCTGGCCGAAGACGCCGGGGCGGCGGGTGCGGGTTCGGAAAACAGGCTGAGCTGCAGCGATTGCAGCGCGCTTTGCGCGGCCTTGGCCGACCTCGCCTTGGGTGTGCCGGCGCGCTGGGCCATGCGCTCAGCCCGCAACCGGGTCGGCGGCCCGGGACGGCAATTGCGCGTCGGGATAGCGATGTGGCGCCAGCTTGTGCATTTCCCCTTCGATCCAATCCTGCACCAGGGCGGAGAGTTCGCCGACCGTTTTGCCCGCCGGGTCTATGGGCGGGCCGATCGACACCGTGATGGTACCCGGGGTTTTGACAAATGCGCGTCGCGGCCAAACCTCGCCCGAATTGAGCGCAATCGGCACGACCGGCGCGCCGGTGCGAACGGCCAGCCGTGCCCCCCCCGTCTTGTAGTGGGGCGCGGCGCCAGGCGCCGTGCGCGTGCCCTCGGGGAAGATGACGATCCACCAGCCGCGTGCTAGGCAGCGCGCGCCCTGTTCGGCCACCTGTTCAAAGGCGTCGGAGCCGCGCGAGCGGTCGATGTTGATCATGCCCAGCGTCGCCATTCCCCAACCGAAGAAAGGTACGAAATTGAGTTCGCGCTTGTAGACGAAGGTCAGCGGTCGCGGCAATACTGTTGTCAGCCAAAGCGTCTCCCATGCGGACTGGTGCTTGGGCAGGATGATGGCCGGGCCGTCGGGCAAGTTTTCCAGGCCGCGCACCTTCCAGTCGATGCCGCAGATCCAGCGGGCGCAAACGATGGCCAGGCGTGTCCATCCGGTCACCAGCCAGTAGCGCCGCGGATGCGGCACCCAGGCCCAAAGCAATGTGAGAACAGAATAGGGCGCAACCGTGACGACCATCAGCGCGACGTACAGCGCCGAGCGCAGCACCGTTCCCAGCGTCGCGCCCGACCCTCTCATCCGGCGGCCAGCAGCGAGATATCGGCGACGCGGTTCATCAGGGTGCGCAGGCGCGCGAGCAGGGCCAGGCGATTGTCGCGCAGGGACCGCTCCTCGACCAGAACCATGACGTCGTCGAAGAACCGGTCCACCGGAGCCTTGAGAACCACCAGGGCGCGCAGGTAGGCGGCGTCGTCGCCGCTGGCCAGCGCAGCCTCGGCCATGGGCAACACGGCGTCGTACGCGGCGGCCAGTTCCTGTTCGGCCGGCTCCAGCAGCAAGGTCGCGTCGATCGCCCCCGTCCCCTCGGCGCTTGCACTCTTGCGCAGCAGGTTGGCGATGCGTTTGTTGGCCGCAGCCAGGTTTTGGGCCTGCGGCAGTTGCATGAAGTCGCGCACCGCCTGCATCCGGGCGCCGATGCGATCGATGCGCCCGGGCCGCAGGCTGAGCACCGCATCGACCTCGCGCACGCCGTAGCCGTCTTCGTGCAGGATCCCGCGCAGGCGCTCAAACAGGAACTGCGCAAGTTCTTCGGTGCAGCGCGTGAATGCCTTGGGCAGGGCCTGCGGATCGAAGGCATCAAAGGCGATCGCACCCAGGCGCTGCAGGGAAGTTGGCAAGGCGTGCGCTTCCAGGATGCGCAGCACTCCCAGGGCATTGCGCCGCAAGGCGTAGGGGTCGCGATCGCCGCTGGGGCGCTCGCCCGCGCCCAGCAGGCCCGCCAGCGATTCGAGCTTATCGGCCAGGGCAAGGCAGGCGCCAATGGCTGTCTGCGGCAGGCTGTCCCCGGCAAAACGTGGGTGGTAGTGCTCCTCGATGGCCGTGGCAACGGCCGACGCTTCTCCCTGGGCGCGTGCGTAGATGGCCCCCATCTCCCCCTGGAGTTCCGGAAACTCGCCCACCATCAAGGTACCCAGGTCGGCCTTGGCGAGCAACGCGGCGCGCGCCACCAGCTGCGGATCGGCGCCCAGCGACGCCGGCAGCTCGCGCGCGATCTGCGTGGCGATTGCCACCAGGCGATCGATGCGCTGGCGCTGCGAGCCCAGCCCCTGGTGGTAGACCACCTGCGCGGCCGCTTCCAGGCGCGATTGCAGCGGGCGCTGGCGATCCTGATCGAAGAAAAATTTCGCATCGGCCAGACGCGCGCGCACCACCCGCGCATTGCCGGCAATGATTGCCGAAGGGTCCGCGGTCTCGATATTGCTAACCAGGAGGAATCGCGGCAACAGGCGCCGCTGTGCGTCCTGCAGCGCGAAGTACTTCTGGTTTTGCTGCATGGTCAGTATCAGGCAGCTTTGCGGCACTTCAAGAAAGGCTTGCTCGAAGCCCGACTCGTACACAACCGGCCATTCCACGAGGGCCGTGACTTCGTCCACCAGTGCGGCCGGCATCACGAGTTGCGCGCCCAGCGCGCGGGCCTTCTCCTGCAACTGCTCGATGATGCGCGCGCGCCGCGCCTCGTAGGAGGCGATCACCTTGCCTTGTTCGCGCAGCTGCCGCTCGTAGGTGAGGGCATGATCGATGCGCAGGGCGCCGGGGGCGTGGAAGCGATGCCCGGCGCTCTCGCGGCCGGCTTGCAGCCCAAGCGCATGCACGGGTACGACCGTAGCGCCGTGCAAGACGAGCAGGCGGTGCACTGGACGAACGAAGTTCACCGTCGTGCGCCCATCGGCGAGCTGATAGCTCATTCGCTTGGGAATGGGCAGGTTGTCCATCGCTTCTTGCAGCGCCGCCTGCAGGCCCGCAGCCAGGCTGATCCCGGGCCGTACGCCGCGGTAGACGAGCACCTGCTGGCGCCCGTCGGTTTCGCTGGTGATGTTCTGGCGCTCCCAGGGCAGGCTCAGCGCATCGAGCTTCTTGCGCAAGGCGGGCGTCGCCTGCCCGGCTGCGTCAAACCCAATGCTGGCCGGAACCAGTTTTTGCTCGAAAGCTCGCTCCGGCGCAAGGGCGCGCACACCGTCCACCAGCACCGCCAGGCGACGCGGGGACGCGAAGAATTGCACGCCGCGCGGATCGGCGTCGGCCAGATCGTGCAGCACCAGGCCTTGGTGCACCCCAGCGGCAAAGGCCTCGCCCAGCATGCGCAGCGCCTTGGGCGGCAATTCCTCGGTGAGCAACTCCACCAGCAGGGGAGCGCGGTCCACGGCGGCGCTCATGCGGGGCTCCCGGGCAAGGGCGCGCCATCGCGCAGCATCGGAAACCCCAGGCGCTCGCGCGCGGCCAGGTAGCTTTGCGCAACCGCGCGAGCGAGTTTGCGGATGCGCGCGATGTACCCGGCGCGTTCGGTGACGCTGATGGCGCCGCGTGCATCGAGCAGATTGAAGGTGTGCGCCGCCTTGAGCAGCGATTCGTAGGCCGGCAGGGCCAGGTCCACGGCCATCAAGCGCGCTGACTCGGCCTCAAAGAGCTTGAACTGGTCGAGCAAGATCGCCGGATCGGCCGCCTCGAAGTTGAAGCGCGACTGCTCCACTTCATTTTGATGAAAGACGTCCCCGTAGCGCAGGGTGCGCTCCCCGCTGCCGTCGCGCCAGCGCGTGTAAACGATGTCGAACACGTTATCCACATCCTGCAGGTACATCGTCAGACGCTCGAGTCCGTAGGTAATCTCGCCGGTGATGGGCTCGCATTCCAGGCCGCCGACCTGCTGGAAATAGGTGAACTGCGTGATCTCCATCCCGTTCATCCAGACTTCCCAGCCCAGGCCCCAGGCGCCCAGGGTGGGGTTTTCCCAGTTGTCCTCCACGAAACGAATGTCGTTGCGCAGGGTGTCGATGCCCAGCGCGCGCAGCGAACCCAGGTATAGATCGAGAATCTCGGGCGGCGAGGGCTTGAGCACGACCTGGAACTGGTGATGCTGATGCAGGCGGTTGGGGTTCTCGCCGTAGCGCGCATCCTTGGGGCGGCGCGAGGGTTGCACGTAGGCGGCGCGCCAGGGTTCCGGCCCGATCGCCCGCAGGAAGGTTGCCGTATGCGAGGTTCCGGCGCCCACCTCGATGTCGATGGGTTGCAGCAGCGCGCACCCTTGCTCGTTCCAATACGTCTGCAAGCGCAGGATGGTTTCTTGAAAAGTGATCACGGTAGGCATTCAAAGATGGCCGGACACCGCGTGCGCGACCGGACCATGCCCAGGCAGAAAAGCGCAGCGGCAGTCCGGTCGGCAGCGGCCCGGCGCTGATTCTACTTTGGCGCTGCCCGTGGCTGGCCCAGCGCCACCGTTGGGCACGCTGGGCGCACTAGGCGAGCAATTCGTCCAGCGGCGCGGTCAGCTCTTCGTAGTCGGGCGCAGTCGATTGCAACCAGGGAACATCCAGCCGCAGGTGTTCCAGCAGCGGCGTCTCGGACTGCTCAAAGGCATCCGGCGTGGCCACGCCCATGGCGCCCGCATCGGCCATGATGGCCGCCAGGTTCAAGATGGCGGCGAGCAGGGAGAATGGCCGCGCCTCCAGCGGCTCGGCGGCGTGGGCAAAGCCCTCGATCAGCCGTGGCGGCAGTTGCCAGCGGCGCGCCAGTTCGGCGGTGATCTGCGCGTGGGTGCAGCCGATGATGCGCTGCTCCAGGGCCGGGCGCAGGCCTGGCACCGTGCAGGCGTCCTCCACGGCCGCAACCGCATCGGGCATAGCCTGCGCCATGAGCAGTTGGCCGCTGCGCAGCATGAAGCCGGCCAGGTAGCCGCTATCGGCATCGGCGCCCAGGATGCGCGCGAGCCAGCGCGCATAGCCGCCGGTGGCGATCGAGTGCTTCCAAAAGGCGATGCGTTCGAGGCCAGCCACGCGCGGAAAGGCGCCGGCGATGGAGGCGGCCAGCACGAGGTTGCGCAAGCGCTCGGTGCCCAGCATGCCGGCCGCATCATTGAGGCTTGTCACGCTGCGGGCGCGGGCGTAGCGCGCGCTGTTTGCCAGGCGCAGGACCTTGAGAGTGAGGGACTGTTCCTGGGCGGTCAGATCGACGATGGTGTTGAGGTCGACGTTCTCGTCGTCAAAGCTCGCAATGAGCTGGCGTGCCACCTCTGGCATCGCGGGCAGTACGTTGCCACTGAGGAAAAACCGCTCGATGCCACCCATGTTGCCCCGTCCCCTGCTTCGGCCGATGTTGTATCAGCACTTGCCCGGGAGCGTAGCGAGGGCATGGGTCGGCGAAGCGTCGATTTGCGGGCGCAATGACGCTGTTCTTTCGTTTAAGTTTCCCGGGTGTTTGCCGTGCCCCGCGCAGGCGTGACATTGCAGCGCAAACGCTTCGTATTTCCTGCTTGCGCCGCGCCATTTGCCGGTACCTGCCCCGGGTTCAGGCCGCGGGCCCCGAGGCGTCCGGGCGCCGCACGAAAACACACAGGAGCAATGCGGCGGCCGACAGCAGCAATATCGGCAGGTTTCCGGTGCGGATGAAGGGTGTCGCGCCGCTGGTGCATTGCACCTGGCCATCTAGGCTGCCGTGTATGTGCGGCGCCAGCTGTGCGGCGATCTGCCCACGGGCGTCGATGATGGCCGTGATGCCGGTATTGGTGGCGCGCAGCAGGGGTCGACCGGTCTCGAGCGCGCGCATTCGCGAAATCTGCAGGTGCTGGGGCAGAGCGATCGAATCGTCGAACCAGGCAAGGTTGGACAGGTTGAGAAGCAGCGTCGGCTCGCGCTGGGGATCGTGCCAGGCATCGAGTATTTCGGCGCCGAACAGGTCCTCAAAACAGATGCTGATGGCGATTTGCTGCCCGGCCAGTGACATCGGTTCTTGATAGCGCGCGCCCCGCTCCTGGTCGCCGATGGGGATGCGCATCAGGGTGACGAACCAGTGAAATCCGTACGGCACGAACTCGCCGAAGGGCACCAGATGGCGCTTGCTGTAGCGCTGCGGCGCGATCGATTCGGTGCCCAGGCCGATGGCGCTGTTGAAATAGCGCAGCTGCGGCTCGACGATGAACGCACCAAAGATTAGCGCGGCCCCGCCGCGCAGGCGCGCATCGGCTAACGATGTCAGCACGTCATCGGGCAGATCGCTCACCGGGACCGGAAATGCCGATTCGGGTAGCACGATGAGGTCCGGGTGCGCCGCGCCCGGCGTGCCGGGGCCGGTCTCCTTTTCGGTCTGCAGGGCCGGCAAATAGCGGCTGACTGCCTCGTCCAGGCCGCCTTCGGAGAACTTCACGTCCTGCGCGATATTGCCTTGCACCAAGCGCACGCGGATCGGTTCGCCATGCGCTTGGGTCCAGGATATTGTCCGCAGCAGCGCTCCGCCCAGGAGCAGCACGCCGGCAAGGCACGCGGCCATGGCCGCATGGCGCGCGCCGGTGCCGCGCCGCTCCCACGCCCAAAGCAGCGCCAGAACGGTGAGCGCGGCAATGGCGCCCACGCCGTACACCCCCAGCACCGGTGCGTAACCCGCCAGGGCCCCGTCGGTATGCGCGTAGCCGGTGGCAAGCCAGGGCATGCCGGTAAAAACTATGCCGCGCAGCCAATCGGCCAGGGTCCACAGGGCGCACAGCGCGACGGCGCGGCGCAGGGATCCGGGCGCACTGCAGGCGCTGGCCAACGCCAGTGCCGCGGCAGGAAAAAGCGCCAGCAAGGCCGCCAGGGCGCCGGTTGCCGCCAGGGCGAGCGGCGCCCATAGCTCACCGTACTCGTGCAGGCTGATGTAGACCCAGGAGACGCCAACGCCAAACCAGCCCAGGCCAAAGGCCATGCCCAGGGTCAAGGCCTGGCGGGGGCCCGAACGCTGCAGCGCCAAGCGCAGGATCACGGCAAGCGCCGCCATTTCCAGGAGCGGGAGGTTGGCCGGCGCAAAGGACAGCGCGTGCACGGCGCCTGCGGCCAGTGCGATCAACACGGTTCGCGGCGCAAGGCGTCTGCGCAGCGTACCGGCCTCAGGCATGCTGCCCGGCTTCCCCGTCAGCAAATTCGCGTGCCACGGTGCGCGGCACGCGCGCAACGTGAAACAGCTGCGCTTGGCGCGCATCGGCACGCAAGACTTCGAAGCGAAAGTCGCCCACCTCAACGGCCTCGCCGCGACGCGGGACGCGACCGAAGGCATCGGTCACGAGACCGCCGATCGTGTTGAATTCTTCCGTGGGGTACAGCGTTCCGAAACTGGCATTGACCTGCTCGATCTCGGTCAACGCCTTGACCCGGAAACTGCCGTCGGTTTCGGCGATGATGTTTTCGTCCTGCTCGTCAAAGTCGTATTCATCGTCGATATCGCCCACGATCTGCTCCAGGACGTCCTCGATCGTGATCATGCCGGCAACGCCGCCGTACTCGTCGACCACCAGCGCGATGTGATTGCGGTTGGCGCGAAAATCGCGCAGCAAGACGTTCAGTGGCTTGGATTCGGGTATGAAGACGGCGGGCCGCAGCATCGAGCGGGCGTCGAGCTCCTTTTCGCTGAAATAGCGCAACAGGTCCTTGGCCAGCAGTATCCCGATCACGTGATCGCGGTTGCCCTCGATTACGGGAAAGCGCGAATGGCCGCATTCGATCACGCGCGGCAGCCAGGATTGCACCGGCCGGTCCACGTCGATGACATCCATTTGTGCCCGCGGAATCATCAGATCGCGGGCGCGCAGCTCCGATACCTGGAGCACGCCCTCGATCATCGACAGGGCATCGGCGTCGAGGAGGTCGCGGCCGTGCGCGTCCGACAGCAATTCCAGGAGCTGTTCGCGGTTTTCCGGTTCGCGGTAAATGAATGCGGTCAGTCGTTCCAGCAGACCACGATGGCGGTGGGCCTTGGCGGAGCGCCCGGGGGCAGGGTCGGACATTGCGGTCGGGCGCGCGGCTGCGCCCGGCTGTGAAGATGCGCTGAGAATACCGTAGCCTCTGGCACGGCGTAATGACGCACGCAACAATATTTGCCCCTGCACATGCGCGAAAACGACATGTCAGCAAGTGCAAACTTATGTTGTAGGGCTCATTTTTCCAACGTCGCGTAGGGATCGGAAATCCGCAGGCGGGCGAGCAGGGCGCGCTCACGCGCCTGCATCGCGCGGGCCTGTTGACGGGTCTCGTGATCGTAGCCCTGGGCGTGCAGCACGCCGTGCAATACGAGGTGGGCCAGATGTTCACGCAGCGTTCGCCCTCCCGCCTGGGCCTCGCGCCGCAGCACGGGAAGGCACAGGACAATGTCGGCGAGTACGCGCGGGCGGGTCTCGTAGGAGAAAGTGAGCACGTTGGTGGCGTAGTCGCGCCCGCGAAATTCGCGGTTCAGGCGTCGGCCGGCGCGCGTGTCGACAAAGACCAGGCTCAATTCTGCGTTGCGCTCGGTGGCCATGCCGACCCAGCGGCGCAACGTGGAGCGCGCGGGCAGATCGGCGTGGCCGTCGGTGCCGACGATCGCCAGCTGCAGGCGCGGTGGCGCAAGTTTGGCTTGGGATCGGGGCATTGTTGCGGATCAGCGCGCGCGCCGGGGCGCAGGACTCGTGGCCGGGCCAGCGGCGGCCGCCGCACCGGCGCGCTCGTAGGCCTCGACGATGCGCGCCACCAGCGGGTGGCGCACGACGTCGGCTGCGGTGAAATACGTAAAACCAATGCCGCGCACGCCCTGCAGTATGTGTTGCGCCTCGATCAGCCCGCTGGCGCTGCCGCGCGGCAGGTCGGTCTGGGTGATGTCGCCCGTGATCACGGCCTTGGAGCCAAAGCCGATGCGCGTGAGGAACATCTTCATCTGCTCGGGCGTGGTGTTCTGCGCTTCGTCCAGGATGACGAAGGAATGGTTGAGGGTGCGCCCGCGCATGTAGGCCAGCGGCGCAATCTCGATGCTCTGGCGCTCCAGCAGCTTTTGCGTCTTGTCAAAGCCGATCAGGTCAAAGAGCGCGTCGTACAGCGGGCGCAGGTAGGGGTCCACCTTTTGCGCCAGGTCGCCGGGCAAAAATCCCAGGCGCTCGCCCGCTTCGACCGCCGGGCGGGTCAGCACGATGCGCTCGACCGCATCGCGCTCCAGAGCGTCGGCCGCGCAGGCCACGGCAAGATAGGTCTTGCCTGTGCCGGCGGGCCCGATGCCAAAGCTGATGTCGTGCGCCAGGATCGATTGCAGGTAATCGCCTTGCACGGGCGTGCGCGCGTGCAGTTCCGGACGGCGGGTACGCAATACGGGGGTTGGCGTCGCCTCCGCGCCCGCCTCTGGCTCGTGCGTTGTTGCGGCAGCGCCCTTGCGGCGCGCGCTGCCGCGCGCGGCGAAACGCTTTTGCTCGAAGACCTGCAATTGCACATCCTCCAGCGTCACCGGGTGCTGCGTGCGCTCCTGCAGGCGTTCGAGCAGCGCCTGCGCGTCCTGCGCGGCCGGCGCACTACCTTCAATGCGAAAGACATTGCCGCGTCGGCGGATGCGCACGCCATACTCGTTTTCGATCTGGCGCAAATTGGCGTCGAGCGCGCCGGCCAGGTGCGCCAGGCGCTGGTTGTCCATCTGCGCCGTGAACTGCAGCACCGTCGGCGCAGCCGCTGCGCTCTTGCGGGGCCGGGCACTCACGCTGGCACGGGCCCGGGGCTCTGGGGCACCGAACGGCCAACGAGTTCGCCGCGCAGGGTGTGGGTCAGTGCCTCGGTGATGCGCACATCGACAATCTGCCCGATGTGCGCCGAGTCGCCGGCAAAATTAACCGTGTGGTGATTGGCGCAGCGGCCGCTCAGTTCGCCCGGATCGCGCCGGGCCGTGCCCTCGACCAGCACCGGATGCACCTGGCCGACCATGTCGCGGCTGATGCGCGCTTCAATCGAATCGAGCAGCGCCTGCAGGCGGCGCAGGCGCTCGAGCTTTACCTCGGGCGGTGTCGCATCGGGCAAGTCGGCCGCTGGCGTACCTGGCCGACGGCTGTAGACGAAGGAGAAGCTCGAGTCAAACTGCAGTTCCTCCACCAGGCGCAAGGTCTGCGCGAAATCCTCCTCGGTCTCCCCGGGAAAGCCCACGATGAAATCCGAGGCCAGCGCGAGCGCGGGCTGGGCCGCGCGCAGTCGACGGATGATGGATTTGTATTCGAGCACGGTGTAGCCGCGTTTCATCGCGGCCAGTATGCGGTCCGAACCCGACTGCACCGGCAGATGCACGTGGCAGGCGAGCTTGGGCAGGCGCGCGTGCGCATCGATCAGGCGCGCGGAAAACTCCCGCGGGTGTGAGGTCGTGTAGCGGATGCGCGCAATCCCCGGAATCTCCGAGGCCAGCTCCAACAGCAGCGCAAAATCGGCGCTGGCGCCGCCGTGCAAGGCGCCGCGATAGGCGTTGACGTTTTGCCCCAGCAGCGTGATCTCGCGCACGCCCTGATCAGCAAGATCGGCGATTTCGGTGAGCACATCCTCCAGACGGCGCGAGGCCTCCTCGCCGCGCGTGTAGGGAACCACGCAAAAGCTGCAGTACTTGCTGCAGCCTTCCATGATCGATACGAAGGCGCAGGGACCGCTTTTTCGCGGCGGCGGCAGGTGATCGAATTTTTCCATTTCCGGAAACGAGACATCCACCTGGGGGCGACCGCTTTGGCGCCGGGCCTGGATCATTTGCGGCAGTCGATGCATCGTCTGCGGGCCAAATACCAGGTCGATGAAGGGCGCCGAATCAAGCAGGGCGGCACCCTCCTGGCTGGCCACGCAGCCCCCCACGCCGATCAACAAATCCGGGTTGGCGTCCTTGAGTTCGCGCAGCCGGCCCAGGTCCGAGCGCATCTTGTGCTGCGCCTTGTCGCGGATCGAGCAGGTGTTGAAGACGATGAGATCGGCATCCTCGGGTGCCGCGGTGCTGCGCCAGCCCTGTTGGGCACGCAACACATCGGCGATCTTCTCCGAGTCGTACTCGTTCATCTGGCACCCGAAGGTGCGCACATAGACCTTGTTCGCGGGCACGGCGTTTATCCGGGGGCGAAAACGCCGATTCTATCGTGGCCCCGCCGCCGATTCGTTTCGGACGGCCGGTGGGGCCCGCTCCGCCAGCGGGAGCAAAGGCTAGGGAACGGCCTGCACCAGGGCGATGCCGCCGTTGTCCGCCACATACAGGGAGGAGCCTGAAAGCGCGAGGCCGGAGGGCTCTTCCAACGAACCCGGTAGGGCCCCGGCATTGAATACCGGCTGGCCCGCCACGCCCACGACGGTCGTGACCACGCCGCCGGCGGCAATCTTGCGCACTGTGCTGTTGTGGCTGTCCGCCACGTAGATGTTGCCGGCGCCATCGGCTGCGACAAACCTGGGATGGCGAAAGCGCGCCGCCGCGCCCGTGCCATCGGTGCTGCCATAAAAGCCCGCCGCGCCGGCGACGGTGGTGACCACGCCGGCCGGCGTCACCTGGCGGATGGTGTTATTGCCGGTATCAACGACGATGATGTTGCCGGCCGCATCCAGCGCAAGACCTTGCGGACCGTTGAAGCGCGCCGCAGCGCCGCTGCCATCCACGCTTCCTGGAAAGGCGTTTGCGTTTCCGGCCAGGGTGCTGACCACGCCCGCAGCATTGATCGCGCGCACCGTGCCATTGTAAAAGTCACCGACGTACACGGTGCCCGCGCTATCGACAGCCAAACCGGCCGGCCCGGCAAAACTCGCCGCTGCACCGGTGCCGTCGTTGGCACCGGTGACGCCCGCGGTGCCGGCCAGCGTGGTGACGACGCCGGCGGCGGTGATCTTGCGCACGGTGTTATTGCCGGTATCAGCAACATAGACGTTCCCGGAGGCATCGACGGCGACGGCATTGGGATAGAGAAAACTTGCGGCCGCCCCGGTGCCATCGACGCTGCCTAGCACGCCCGCGGTACCGGCGAGCGTGCTCACGACGCCGGCCGGCGTGATCTTGCGAATCGTGCTGTTGTTGGTATCGGCAACGTAGATGTTGCCCGCGCTGTCGGTGGCAATGCCCCCGGGCGTGTCGAAGCTGGCCGCGGTGCCCGTGGCGTCGGCGCTGCCGGTAAGGAACATGCCGGCAAAATCGCTGAGCGTGCTCACGGGCGGATTGCTCGGCGTCGCGCAGCTGACCGTGAGGGCGACGATTCCGGCGCCATTGGCCGCGCCGTTGTTCACCGTGCACGCCTGGCCGGGCGGTTGCACCAGGACGCCCACCAGGGCGGGAAAGAAGGGCGGCGTCGATGTGCTGAACTGGAAATTGCCGTTGGACGCGGTCGTGGTGGCGCCGACATTGTCTTGCAGCACGACGCTGCTGCCCGCCTGCAGTCCGCTGACCGTTCCTACATAGCCTTGCGTGGCGCCGCACAGGCCGCAATTGCCGACGTTGTCGTAGCCGTTGTCGCCGCCGCAGGCGGCCAGTAGCAGGGCTGCGGCAAGGGCGCTGCCCAAGGAACCGAGATGCAGGAATGTGCGCATGATGCCTCTCCGTACGTGGGGGTGGGCGCAAGCTCTAACAAACGCGCCGGGACGCAGGGATAACCAATGATAATTTGCCGCAATCGAAATTCGATCACGCCGAATACCGCATCGACAGAAGGTAGCTCCGGATTTCGGATGACGGGGTAACCATTGGTTACCGCGATGTCACCCATGTCTTCGGTACGAATGCCCGCTGGGCATTCGGTTCGGACAGCGGAATTTTGGTGGCGGATCAGGGACTCGAACCCCGGACACAAGGATTATGATTCCTCTGCTCTAACCAGCTGAGCTAATCCGCCGAGGGTGCGCAGTATACGCGAGACCTTCGCAAACAAAAGGGCCGGCGCGCGCCGGCCCTTTGTCATTTCCCGAGCGCGTTCAGTCGTTGACGTAGATGTCCCGGTCCTTGGTTTCGGGCAGGAACAAGCTTCCAATGACGAAGGTGACCGCCGCCACGATGATCGGGTACCAGAGACCCGAAAAGATGTCGCCCGTTGCCGCGACGATGGCAAAGGCCGTTGCCGGCAGGAAACCCCCGAACCAGCCGTTGCCGATGTGGTAGGGCAGCGACATCGAGGTGTAGCGGATGCGCGTCGGGAACAGTTCGACCAGCAAGGCGGCGATGGGGCCGTAGACCATCGTGACGTAGATGACGAGCACCGTGAGAATGGCAACCACCATGGGCCGGTTGATTTGTTCCGGATCGGCCTTGGCTGGATAGCCCGCAGCCTTGATTGCGTCGGCGATCGCTTTCTTGAATTCCGCGTTGGCCTTGGCAAGGTCGCCCGGATTGGCCGCGGCAAAGTCGGCATAGGCGATCGTGGCCTCGCCAAACTTCACGCTGGTCGCACCTCCGGCCGCTACCGGCTGGTTGCTGTAGCTCACCGAGGAGCTGGCCAGCGTGGACTTGGCGATGTCGCAGGGCGCGGTGAACTTGGCCGTTCCCACCGGATTGAACTGCACCGCACAGGTGTCGGGGTCGGCCAGCACGACCGCGGGGGCGCGCGCCTGGGCGGCTTCGAGCGCCGGATTGGCGTAGTGCATCAACTGGTGGAACAGGAAGATGTACGTCAACGCTGCGAGCAGGCACCCCGCCATGATGATGCCCTTGCGGCCGATCCGGTCCGAGAGCCACCCGAACAGGACAAAGAAGGGTGAACCAAGAAGCAGCGACAGGCCAATGAGAATGTTGGCCGTGAGGATGTCGACCTTGAGCGTTTGCGTCAGGAAGAACAGGGCGTAGAACTGGCCCGTGTACCAGACCACAGCCTGGCCTGCGGTGCCGCCAAAGAGCGAAAGAACGACGACCTTGAGATTGCCCCAGCGGGCGAACGATTCCGTGAGCGGCGCCTTGGAGGTTCGGCCCTGGGCTTTCATGCGCTGGAAGGCCGGCGACTCGGCCAGCGAGAGGCGGATCCACACGGATACCAGCAGCAGGATGAAAGAAACCCAGAAGGGCACGCGCCAGCCCCAGTCATTGAACAGGTCGGTCCCCAGCGACTCGCGCGTGACGACGATGACAATCAGCGACAGCAGCAAGCCCAGGGTGGCGGTTGTCTGGATCCAGGACGTGTAGAAACCCCGGCGACCGCGTGGCGCGTGCTCGGCGACGTACGTGGCGGCGCCTCCGTATTCCCCACCCAGCGCCAGTCCCTGCAGCAGGCGCAGGCTGATCAGGATGACCGGCGCCGCGACCCCCCAGGTGTTGTAGCCCGGCAGGATGCCCACCAGGAAGGTGGACAGGCCCATGATCGTGATGGTGATGAGGAAGGTGTACTTGCGCCCGACGATATCGCCCAGGCGGCCGAAGAAGATTGCGCCGAAGGGCCGGACCGCAAAGCCCGCGGCAAAGGCCAGCAGCGACATGATCAACTGGGCGGTTGGCGAAAGCGGGGCAAAGTACTGCTTGGCGATGATCCCCGCCAGGGTCCCGTACAGGTAAAAGTCATACCACTCGAAGACGGTGCCCAGCGATGAGGCGACGATGACGCGGCGCTCCTCGCGCGTCATGCCCGCGGGCTTGGAATCGGGGCCGCGCGAAGCGGCGGGAATTTGTCCGGCGACAGTACTCATGGGTTCTCTCCAGAATCAGAATCGCGGGAAACTGCCAGGGCCAGCGCAGGCGCGCGCAAGCTTACACGCGCGGATCGGGCAAATTCCCCTGGCCGCATCGCGATAAATCCCACGAGCCCGCTATTGCGACCGCGCGGACCAAAGGGAAAACGTGATGCGAAACAAGGTGCCCGGGCGCCCGGTGGGGGTCCGGCGTCCGCGCTCGCCCTGCGTGAGCAGCACTTGGGCCCGGTGCTGGGTGGCGATTTCGCGCACGATCGCCAGGCCCAGGCCACTGCCGTCCTGTCCGCTGCCAAGGACCCGGTAAAAGCGATCGAACACGCGGCTGCGTTCCTCGGGCGCGATGCCCGGGCCATCGTCCTCGACCTCGAGCACCACACTGGCACCCTCGCGATGCACGCGCACCGTTACGCGGTCCGGGTCCGCGGGGGCGGCGCCGGGTTCGGCGCGCGACACCGCAGCATTGGTGCCATAACGCAGGGCGTTATCGATCAGGTTGTTGAGCATTTCGCGCAGCAGGGTGGGCGCGCCCAGGACCTGGCAATCGGCCGGGGTGCCGCGATCCTGCGGACCCTCAAAACCCAGGTCAATCCCCATGGAGATTGCCTGGTTCACCCAATCGCGAACCACCGCTCGCGCCAGGGCATCGAGGTCCACGGCCACCATGGCGTCGCGATCTCCGGCGCCGTGTTCGGCGTGTGCCAGGGCCAGCAACTGATTGACCAGGCGCGTGGCGCGGTCGGTCGAGGCTGCAATCTGGCGCAGGCTGCGCTGCAGGTCGGTGGCGTTGCCGCCGCGCTGGGCAAGTTCGGCTTGCGTCTTCAGGCCCGCCAATGGTGTCTTCATCTGGTGGGCGGCGTCGGCAATGAAGCGCTTTTGCACATCCAGGTTGTGCGCCATGCGCGAGAGCAAATCGTTGAACGAGGCGAGCAAGGGCGTCAACTCCTCCGGCGCGGCCTCGGTACTGATCGGCGAGAGATCTTCGGGCGGGCGCGCACGGATCGTGCGTTGCAGACGGGCAAGCGGCGCCAGCCCGCGCGACAGGCCAAACCAGACCAGCACCAAGGCCAGGGGAAGCACGACGAACTGCGGCAGGATGACACCCTTGACGATCTCGTTGGCAAGCTGCGTGCGCTCGGTCGGCAACTCGGCCACCTCCACCAGCGCGGCCGCGTGCTGCGGCCCCTGCGCGTTGGGCTCGTGCACCCAGGCGTAGGCAACACGCACCGGGTGCCCGCGCAAGGTGTCGTCGCGCAGCGAAAAGTTCGTGTCGTATGCCCCACGGGCGGGGCTGGGTTCGGCGCCGCGGGGCAGGTCGTGATCGCCCGCCAGCAGGGTGCCGTCGGCGTCGGCCACGAGATAGGTGCCTGGCTCGCCCACGCCGGTTCCGTAGATTTCGATCAAGCCCGGGGACAGGTCAAAGTGCGCGCGTCCCTGGACAAAGCGCACATGCGCCGCCAGGTTTTCGCCGCGTTCGATGAGGGCGCGATCGTAGGGGGTGCTGGCAATGGACTGGGCAACCAGGTAGGTCAGGCTCACGCTCATCGGCCAGAGCAGGAGCAGGGGTGCGAACATCCAGTCGAGGATCTCGCCAAACAGCGAGCGCGCCTCCCCGCGGCCCGAGTCCGGCGCGAGGTCCGCGCTCGCGCTGAGCTCAGCCGGGCTTGGGGGCATGAACGGGGCCGGCGTGACCGTTGGTCGCTTCGGCCGGGCGTTCCAGGCAATAGCCGAGCCCGCGCACCGTGGCAATGCGCACGCCGCTGGGTTCGAGCTTCTTGCGCAGGCGGTGCACGTACACCTCGATCGCGTTGTTGCTCACTTCGTCGCCCCATTCGCACAGATGGTCGACCAGTTGTTCCTTGCTCACCAGGCGGCCAGCGCGCTGCAGCAGCGTTTCGAGCAGGCCCAGTTCACGGCCCGAGAGATCGAGCGCCACGTCCTTGATGGAAGCCACGCGCCCCACCGGATCCAGGCACAGATCGCCGTGGCGCAGGAGATTTTGCCCGCTGCCCAGCGCGCGGCGCGTGAGCGCGCGCACGCGCGCCTCCAGCTCGGAGAGCGCAAAGGGCTTGGCCATGTAATCGTCGGCGCCTAGGTCCAGCCCCTGGACACGCTGCTCCACGCTATCGGCTGCGGTAAGGATCAGCACCGGAACGTTGACCTTGCGCGCCCGCATGCGGCGCAACACTTCCAGGCCGGGTATGCGCGGCAGCCCAAGATCGAGGATGACCAGGTCATAGGGCTGGGCCGTCAGGGCGCTGTCGGCGTCGTCGCCGGCCTCCACCACATCGACGGCATAGCCGCCGGCCCGCAGCGAGCGCGATAGCGCGTCGGCCAGCACCCGATCGTCTTCGGCGATCAGAATGCGCATGGCCAAGCCTTGCTATTCTTGCCGCACACGATGTCTCCTTGATCGGTGGCGGTGCTCCCGGATGAGGCCGCCGCGGCATCTGGCGCAAGCCAGGGGCCGGGCAAACCGGTTCGCCGGCAACGCGCCTGCGTGGGCGCGCGCTCGCGGGCCAGTCTAGCCGCGGAGCGCACGCGGCGGCAACCGGGGAATGGGATCTGGGCGGGCGCAGGGCTTTTGCGCAACGCCGGCGGGTACTGCGGACGGTCTTGACGGCGGGACTGAATAAATTTACAGTGCTACTGGCAATTTGTTCAGTATCACCCCGCAAGCCCAAACAGCAATCCCAGCGCAGGAGAAATCGCAATGGATGACGGAAGGAGCGCCTTCGTGGCGGACACCAAGGAACGGCAAAAGGCCCTGGCGGCCGCACTTGCGCAAATTGAAAAACAATTTGGCAAGGGTTCGGTCATGCGCCTGGCGGAAGGTGCCGTGGTCGAAGACATCCAGGTGGTCTCCACCGGGTCCCTGGGCTTGGATATCGCGCTGGGGGTAGGTGGGCTGCCGCGTGGCCGCGTCGTCGAGATCTACGGGCCCGAGTCCTCGGGCAAGACCACGCTTACCCTGCAGGTCATCGCCGAGATGCAAAAGATCGGCGGCACCTGTGCCTTCATCGATGCCGAACATGCCCTGGACGCGCAGTACGCGCAAAAGCTCGGCGTCAACCTGCAGGAGCTGCTGATCTCCCAGCCCGATACCGGCGAGCAGGCCCTGGAAATCGTCGATGCCCTGGTGCGCTCCGGTTCGGTCGAACTCATCGTCATCGATTCGGTCGCGGCGCTCACGCCCAAGGCGGAAATCGAAGGCGAGATGGGCGATTCGCTGCCGGGCTTGCAGGCGCGCCTCATGAGCCAGGCCCTGCGCAAACTCACCGCCACCATCAAGCGGACCAACTGCCTGGTCATCTTTATTAACCAGATCCGCATGAAAATCGGCGTGATGTTCGGCAATCCGGAAACCACCACCGGTGGCAACGCGCTCAAGTTCTATGCCTCGGTGCGCCTGGACATCCGGCGCGTGGGCTCCATCAAGAAAGCCGAGGAAGTGATCGGCTCGGAGACCAAGGTCAAGGTCGTCAAGAACAAGGTTGCCCCGCCATTTCGTCAGGCCGACTTTGACATCCTCTACGGCGAGGGCATCTCGCGCGAAGGCGAAATCCTCGATCTGGGCAGCCAGCACAATGTCGTGGAAAAGTCCGGCGCCTGGTACAGCTACGGCGGCGAGCGCATCGGTCAGGGCAAGGACAATGCGCGCGAATTCCTGCGCGCCAACCCGGCCATGGCAATCGAGATCGAAAACAAGATCCGCGAAGTGCTCGGGGTTCATCCGCGCGCGGAACGCCCCGCCGCCGAAGAGGCCTGAGCCGGCCTTGGAGCCAGGGGCGCAGACGCTGGCGCAGGGCCTGGAGGAACCGGCTAAGCGCCTGCTCAAGCTCGCCATTGCGTCCCTGGCCCGGCGCGAACACAGCCGCGCCGAGATCGAACGCAAGCTGCGCCGTCAACTTCGGGCTGGCGATGATCCGGCCGATATCGGGCGGGTCATCGCGCGGCTCGAATCGCGGCAGTTGCTTTCCAACGAACGCATGGCACTCGCGCTGGTGCGCACCCGCGCGCCTCGCTACGGTCGCTTGCGCATCGCCCAGGAACTGGAGCGGCGCGGCGTCGATCGCGAGCTCATCAGTAAGGTGCTGCCGGCTGCAGAAGAAGAAGCGGCGGTCGCCCTGGCCGTTTGGCGCAGCAAATTCGGCACTTCCCCCGCCACGCACGAAGAGCGCGCGCGCCAGGGGCGCTTCCTGGCGGCGCGCGGGTTTTCGTCGGATGTAATCGCCCGGATACTTGCCCGCCGGGCAGAAATGGATGAGTAAAAATTCGATCGGTGGTCGTGCGTTCTTTGGCGCGAATGCCTCTTTTCGCTTGCAGGCCCGCGAGAACGGCAAATACGGCGCAAATTTGTTGTTGTGGCTTGTTGGACAGTGGAAACGTGCATTACAATTTGCAAAAAGGTAAGGCAATTGAAAGACAAGGGGTGCGAAATGGATGGTTCAACGGTCACTGCCAAAGGGCAGACAACGGTTCCAGCGCAAGTTCGCCGCAAGGCGGGCGCGACGCCCGGCGCACGCCTGAGTTGGCATGTCATGCCCGACGGCAGGATTGTCATTCGAGTCAAAAAGAGATCCATTCTTGATCTTGCCGGTACGCTCAAGGCCCCGAAAGGACGTCGCGTTTCTATTGATGATATGAACGCGTGGCGCTAATGGCCGCGCTCGACACCAACGTATTGCTGCGATACCTACTTCAGGACGACCTCGAGCAGACCGCTCTCGCGCGCAGGCTTTTTCGAAAGTGCATAGGTGCCGGGGAGGCTCTCTATGTGCCCGTATCAGTATTTCTTGAGATCGAATGGGTGTTGCGCGCCAATTTCGGCTTGTCGAAGGCGGATGTCATGGACACCATGAAGTTCTTGTTGGACGCGCAGGAACTTACGTTTGAATTGGAAGGCGCGGTGGAGGTTGCACTTCTGCTGTATCAGGAGAATTCCGTGGATTTTTCCGATTGCCTGCATGTTGCCCTTGCGGCGCAAGCCGGGGAGCAGCCGCTTTGGAGTTTTGACAGGAAGGCGGCAAAGCTCGTTGGGGCCAAGCTTTTGGCCTAGCCAAACGGGCTCCTTGCATACAAGGTGGCACGTGGATCTTGACCGCGATCAGGGAAATTTCCCCTGGCTGCCGGTGTAATGCGACGCGTTGCCCGGCGGCGCCAAAACCCCCTTGCGATAAGATCAAAGGTTCCGCGCTCGGTGCCGGGCGCCGCATCGCACTCCTATGTCGCAACAAGCCGCCGCGCAAGCCAACCGCCGCCTCGTTCACACCCGTTCAATCCAGGTGCAGGCCTACCTGCGCGATGACGCGCTCTGGGACCTGGTGGCCACGGTGCGCGACGTGAAGGAGCGCGATTTTCCCGTCGATTCGGGAATCCGCCGCGCCGGCGAACCGTTCCACAGCATGGAACTCACCTTGACGATCGACGCCAGGATGCAGATCCTTGCCGCGCGCGCCAAGACCTTCGCCGCGCCGTATGAAGGCGAGTGCGACACCTTCCAGGAGGTCTACGCACGCCTGGTGGGCCTGAACCTGTTGCAGGGCTTTCGCGCCGCGGTGCGCGAGCGCCTGGGCGGCGTCGAGGGCTGCACGCACATCAATGAACTGGCCGGGGTGTTGCCCACGGCCGCCATCCAGGCTTTTGTCGGCGAAGTGCCGCGTCCCGATCGCATCGAGGGCGCCCAGCCCAGGCACCTGGACCGCTGCCACGCGCTGCGCACCGATGGGCCAATCGTCGCCAAGTATTACCCCCGCTGGTACCGAAACAAAGGAGAGACTCAATGAAGATCCATGAATACCAGGGCAAGGAAATCCTGCGCCGCTACGGCGTGCCGGTTCCCCGCGGCGATGCCGCCTTCAGCGTGGAGGAGGCCGTTGCCGTGGCCCAGCGCCTGGGCGGCCCGGTATGGGTCGTCAAGGCCCAGATCCACGCCGGGGGCCGCGGCAAGGGTGGCGGCGTCAAATTGGCGCGCTCCATCGAGGACGTGCGCAGCAATGCCAAGGCCATCCTGGGCATGCAGCTCATCACCCACCAGACCTCGGCGCAGGGCCAGCCGGTGCACCGCTTGCTGATCGAAGAAGGCGCGGACATCCGCAAGGAACTCTACCTGGGCATGGTGGTGGACCGCGCCACACAAAAGGTCTGTCTGATGGCTTCCAGCGAAGGGGGCATGGACATCGAGGAAGTGGCCGCGCATACGCCCGAGAAGATCCACCGCGTTGCCATCGACCCGGTGGCCGGGCTAACTGGCGCGCAGGCCGATACCGTGGCGCGCGCCATCGGCGTGCCCGAGGCTTCACTGGCCCAGGCGCGCGCGGCCCTGCAGGGCCTGTACCAGGCGTTTTGGGAGACGGACGCTTCGCTTGCCGAGATCAATCCCCTGGTGCTTACCGGGGACGGAAAGGTGATCGCGTTGGACGCAAAGTTCAACTTTGATTCCAACGCGCTCTATCGCCACCCGGAAATCGTTGCCTATCGCGATCTGGACGAAGAGGATCCGGCCGAGATCGCCGCCTCCAAGTTTGATCTTTCGTACATCCAGCTCGACGGCGACATCGGCTGCCTGGTAAACGGCGCCGGCTTGGCGATGGCCACCATGGACACGATCAAGCTCTATGGCGGCAGCCCGGCCAACTTCCTCGATGTGGGCGGCGGCGCCACGGCGGAGAAGGTCACCGAGGCCTTCAAGATCATGCTGCAAAGCCACCACGTCAAGGCGATCCTGGTCAACATCTTCGGCGGCATCATGAAGTGCGACACCATCGCCCAGGGCGTGATTGCCGCCTCGCGCGCGGTGCAACTGGGCGTGCCGCTGGTGGTGCGCATGAAGGGCACCAACGAGGCGCTGGGGCGCACGCTGCTGGCCGAATCGGGCCTGCCCATCATTTCCGCCGACACCATGGCCGAAGCCGCCCAGCGCGTAGTCGCGGCTACGCGCGCCGCGACGCACTGATTCGCCCCAATTTCTCCCGCCCAACCGGAGCGCACGAATGAGCATCCTGATCGACAAGACCACCCGCGTGGTAACTCAGGGCATCACCGGCAAGACCGGCCAGTTCCACACGCGCGGCTGCCGCGACTATGCCTTCGGGCGCGAATGTTTCGTGGCCGGGGTGAATCCCAAGAAGGCCGGCGAGGACTTCGAGGGCATTCCCATCTTTGCCAGCGTGCGCGAGGCCAAGCGCGAGACCGGGGTCAACGCCTCGGTGATCTATGTGCCGCCCGCGGGGGCCGCCGAGGCGATCTGGGAAGCCGTGGAGGCCGAACTCGACCTCGTGATCTGCATCACCGAGGGCATACCGGTCAAGGACATGATCATCGTGCGCGACCGAATGCGCAAGGCCAATACCAAGACGGTGCTGCTCGGGCCCAATTGCCCGGGGCTCATCACGCCCGAGGAGATCAAGATCGGCATCATGCCCGGGCATATCCATCGCAAAGGGCGCATCGGCGTCGTCTCGCGCTCGGGCACGCTCACCTACGAGGCGGTGGGCCAGCTCACGGAAATGGGACTGGGCCAATCGAGCGCGGTGGGAATCGGCGGGGATCCGGTCAACGGCCTCAAGCACATCGACGTGCTGCGCCTGTTCAATGACGATCCAGAAACCGATGCGGTAATCATGATCGGCGAGATCGGCGGTGGCGACGAGGAGCTGGCGGCCGCCTGGGCCAAGGACCATATGAAAAAGCCGGTCGTGGGCTTCATTGCCGGCGTCACGGCGCCTCCGGGCAAGCGCATGGGCCATGCGGGGGCGATCATCTCCGGGGGCAAGGGCACTGCCCAGGAAAAGCTCGATGCTATGGAGGCCGCCGGGATCCGCACCACGAAGAACCCTTCCGAATTGGGCAAGCTGCTCAAGAGCGTGCTGTAGCGGGACCGGCGCTTTAACCTTGTATTATTGATGGTTATTGGTCGACGCCCCGGTCTAATTTGAATTCGGTGCGGCGAAGCCCGGATTAGGGACATTTCCGTAGGCAAATCGGACGGCTTGCTTGGTGCGTTCCTCGGCTACTCTGCGCGCGTAGCCAAATGGCCTCTCGCGCGCAGTCAATTCCGCTTCCCAATGCCAGCTATCAACGACCTTGCCTTGCGCTTTGCCCTCAAGAGCCACCCGGGCAGGGTGCGGCCCCTCAACGAAGATGCGGTCGGCGCCGACCCCAACATCGGCTTGTTCGTGCTCGCCGATGGCCTGGGCGGCTATAACGCCGGGGAGGTTGCCTCGACGATGGCGGTGAGCAGCCTGCTCAGCGAGTTAGGCGCCGCGCTCGATCGGGCCCACGCCAGCGCCGACGCCAGTTTCGATCCGGCCGCTGCCTTGCGCGATGCGCTCATCAAGATGAACGACGATATTTTCCGCGCGGCGCTCAACAGCACCATGTACGAGGGCATGGCCACCACGGCGGTCATCGCCTGGTTCCTGGGCGGGCGCCTGTGGGTCGCTCATGCCGGAGATTCGCGCCTGTACCGATATCGCTCTGGTGCGTTGCAGCAAATTACCCGCGATCATTCTTTTTCGCAGGAACTGCTCGATGCCGGAATGATCAGCGAGGACGAGGCCCGCGTGCTGCCGGCCAAGAACCTGGTCACCCGCGCGGTGGGCGCGTCGCCCGTGCTCGAACCCGAGGTCCATGACTATGACCTGGAATCGGGCGACATCCTGCTCATGTGCTCCGACGGGCTCACCGAAATGGTGGACAACGCCGATATCGGTGAACTTGTGGGCGCCAACCTGGGAGACATCGCCCAGGTCGCCCGGCACCTGGTGGATCGCGCCAACGAAGCGGGTGGCCGCGACAATATTTCCGTGATTCTTGTGCGGGTCGATGGCACCTTCGCTAGCCCGTCGACAGGGCCCAGCGAGTTTGCCGACATTGACCTGGAAGAGCTCAAGGAGCTGGGTGTTGCTACCGGCAGCGCGCAGCTGGCCGAGACCGAATCCGTTCACGAGCCTGCTGCCGAACCCGTCGAGGCCGCCGCGCCAGCGCCGGCCAAGGAACGGGAACGGCAACCCGCGTTTGCCGAGAGCGAAGCGGGCAAGGAATAGGCCGTATCCGCCCCGAACGCGGGATCGCCCACGATCGCGCCCCTGTCGTTTTCCGCCATGCTAGTCCATAACCAATATTGGCACTTGTCGCGCATACTGGCAGAATCAGGCATTGTTCTTTCCGGTGAACCGGGATAGGGGCTATACGATGTTGGCGGAAGGGGCGGCCATGCCGAGATTGGTCCTGAGTTTGGATGGCGTCGTGTTGCGCGAGGTTCCCCTCACGAAGGATCGTACGACCATTGGTCGGCGCTCGCACAACGATGTCGTCATCGACAATCTTGCCGTGAGCGGCGAACACGCCGTGATGATCGCCAACGGCGCAGAGACCTATCTCGAGGACCTGGGCTCGACCAACGGCACCACGGTCAACGGCCAGCCCATCAAGAAGCACCTGCTGCAAAACGGCGACACCGTCGAGATCGGCAAGTACCGCCTGCGCTACCAGGTCGACGGCGTAGCCCACGAAGACTACGGCGTGGATATCGACACCTCGCAGCCGCTGCGCCGAGAATTCTATGGGCCGGGTCCCACCACGATTCAGGTGCGCCAGCCCGGCGCGCCCGAAGCGCAACCCGTTGCCGCCGCGGCGATCAAGATCCTCACCGGGGCCAATGCGGGGCGCGAGCTGGCCCTGGTCAAGGCGCTAACCACGGTGGGCCGGCCCGGGCATCAGGTGGCCGTCATCACGCGCCGACCCACGGGCTACTTCGTGGCGCACGTGGAAGGCGAAGTGTTCCCGATGGTCAACGGCCAGAACCTGGGTTCGGCTGCACACCCGCTCAATCATGGCGATGTGATCGAACTTGCCGGCGTGCAGATGGAGTTCTCCAATCCCGGCGCGCAAAAAGCCGACGCGCAAGCCGCAGCCGCGGCGATGTCCGCGCCTACGGTGCCAGGTAGGGGATGATCCCCAGGATCGCAAGATCCGACGTTCGCACCACTACGGTTCCCTGAGCAACTTTGCCGCTTATTGGCGTGAGAAGCGCCTCGCTCGGCGCTACGCTGTTCGCATCTAAAATCTTCATCGCAGCTGCGCGCAGGGGTGACTGCGCCGGCAGGCTGGCCAGGGACTTCGCCTTTTCGCGAATGTCGGCGGCGCCTTGCGGCCAGGGCTGATAAAAGCGCGGCATTTCTTTTATCGCCGGCCCACCGCTGAAGGTTGCGCCAAGAATCTTATCCATTTCCTTCGGGTCTTCCGGAAATTTCAATGCCACGTACGCGGGTCCAAGCAGCGGCGCATGCAAATATTGGTCGGACGAAGCTTTGGCAAGTTCCTCGCTACGCAGCTCATTGGCGTGAGTAATAACGAAGCGCCCTTCGCCGTAAACAATGAACGCCGGCCGAGCGATGCATGTCGTGTACACCGCGTAGCCGAGTGCCAAGAGTTGCACGCTAGCAATAATTGCCAGATCACGGGTCAGTTCGGCGCGCGTTTTCTTTGGCGAAGCCGCAACCAGCGTGCATAGTGGGCCAGCGCCAACGTCAACGCAGGCCATGACCAACAAAACTTCAAGGATCCCTTCGATTTGAGCCAGGGGTGGCCGATACCAACAGAAAATGATTAAGCCGATGCTGGTCCCGATTACCAAGGCGCTGATTGCCAAGTGGGACAGAAAAAGGCGTATGCGCAGAGCCATGATCTTCTTGGAAGTTGACAGTTTGGGTCAGTAAGCAGACAAAAATTGTCACTTGACGCGAATATTGGGACGAAATTTGGTGAAAATTATCCCGCATATCTGGGCTTTTGAGCTGGCATGGAACTTGAGTGCTTATGAGGCATCGGCTCGACGGATACCGGCATTCTTGGTTTGACGCCGATGCATCTCAACTTACAGGAGCTAGCTCATGAAGCGTCAAATGCAAAAGGTGCAGGGTGGTTTCACCCTTATCGAATTGATGATTGTCGTGGCGATCATCGGCATTCTTGCTGCAATCGCGATTCCGCA
>Ga0209698_10001514_pt1 | contig 26751 bp, 21 predicted proteins | sample LitLauG_LLR_2012_FD_187203 | JGI IMG/M metagenome (GOLD analysis project Ga0209698, IMG submission 187203) | Freshwater sediment microbial communities from Pennsylvania, USA - Little Laurel Run_MetaG_LLR_2012 (SPAdes) (version 2) | ecosystem: Environmental > Aquatic > Freshwater > Creek >... | reverse complement strand
GCTCAGCCAGCCCCGGAATTCCTCGCTGTCCAAACATGCCTCCTCGAATCAGAGGCCATCACCCTAATCCGCACCAACAGCTAACGCTATAAGAGCCCGATTATAGTTGCGGAATATCAGAAATTATGCTAGCGTTAGTTTCCGATAGCCAAACACGAGGGACCGTTTCGCATGTTCGAGCAATCCAAAATTTTCGACGGCCTGCGGGGCGCGCCCTGATCCGCTTGCCGGTCCGCCGGCCCCCGATACCCCTGGGGCGGCGGACAAATCGCGCGCAACCAATTGAAAACGCCTGGTCGCTCCGGAAAAGGGCGCCCCCCAGCGATCTGGCTTAACGCGGCGTTTACCGTGTTCGCGGGTTTAGCTGGTTTGCGGTAAGGACCGGGAAAGGATAAAAGCGCTTTGTCTGTATAGTCCGGTCCAACGCCAGGCTTGCCCGGCGGCCATGAGAGAGCAGCGATTGATGGCGCAAGGAAATTGGAGATCGCGTATTGTCGCGCTGGGCCTGGCGGTTTCGCTCGGGGCGCTGGTCGCGGCCTGTGACGAGGATCTGGCCGGCGGTCCCGGCCGCTCGCTGCGGCCGATCCCCAATGAAACTGTCGCGCTGATGACCCAGAAGGACACGACGCCTTCCGCTCCCGTGCTGATCCGCACCTATAAGAAGGAAGCCGAATTCGAAATCTGGAAGATGAAGAGCGACGGCCGCTACGCCCTGCTCAAGACCTATCCGATGTGCCGCTGGTCGGGCCAGCTGGGTCCCAAGACCCGCGAAGGCGACCGCCAGGTGCCGGAGGGGTTCTATCCCATCACTCCGGGCCAGATGAATCCCAATTCGAACTATTACCTTTCCTACAACGTCGGCTATCCCAACGCCTATGACCGCGCGTTCGGGCGCACCGGCGGCACGATCATGGTCCATGGCGCGTGTTCGTCGGCCGGCTGCTTCTCGATGACCGATTCGCAAATCGCCGAGATTTACGCCATCGCGCGCGAGGCCTTCAACGGCGGCCAGCGCGAGATCCAGATGCAGTCCTACCCCTTCCATATGACGGCCGAGAATCTCGCCAAGCACCGGCTCGATCCGAACGCCGATTTCTGGCGCCAGTTGAAGAACGGCTCCGACCATTTTGAAGTCACAAAGACCGAACCGGCCGTTGCGGTCTGTGGCAAGAGCTACGTGTTCGGCGCGCAGGCCGATGGCGGTCTCGACGCGATAGCGCCCTGTCCGGCGCTGCATAAGGACGACCAGATCGAAGCCGCCGTCGCCGCCAAGGAAGCGCAGGACGACGCCGAAGTGGCGCAGCTGGTGGCCAAGGGGGTCAAGCCGATTCAACTCGTTTATGACGATGGCGGCCAGAACGCCGCATTCTCCGGCCGCAGCGATGTGAGCCGCCCGGAGGCGATCGCCAGCGGTCCGCACGAGATCGAGCTTGATCCGTCCACCGGCCGGCCCGCGAGCGAGATCAAGGTCGCCGCCACGGCTCCGGCGCCCGCCGTCGCCGCCGCGCCAATCCGCACCGCTTCCATCCCTTCCACCGCGCCCACGGCCAAAGCCGCAAGTTTCGTCGCGATAGCCCCGGCGGCGGAAACATCCTCGACGCCGCTCGACACCATGGTCGCGCCGCTCAATTACGCGGCTAGCGCGGCCAATTCCGGCAAGTCGCTGGTGACGAACCTGTTCAAACATGATTCTGATGAGACGAGCACGATCAAAGTGTTCGAGCCCACGCAGCCGATCCCGTCCGACGTTCCGCTGCCGCCGCGCCGCGACACCGCCGCGCTTCCCGCTTTCGGCCCGCAGGCCGCCGTCCCGGCGCTCCTGCTTCACGTGGCGATGCTCAAGGCCGCCAAGAAGCCGCCGCTCTATGCGCCGCCTGAGGCGGGAAACGCCGCGCAGTAACTCTAGCGCGAACCCGTTCGCGCCCGGGCGATGCCTTCGCGCAGCATGGCGACGAATCGATCCGCGGCCGCCTCGCTGGAGAAGGCGCGTGCCGGAATGATCGCAGGCGCGTCACTGTCGGACCATAGATAGATCAACCCCTGCGTCGCCTCCACCTCGCGGCACGCGCGATAATCGAACCGCCGCTCGCCCGCCGCCGCGTAGAGAGTGAGGCCGCTTGCGTCGGCGACAACTCTCACAGGGCCATCGAGTGGGTTCGAAGGCGCTCGCGATTGCGCGCGGCGTAAACGCCAATGCGCGAGCAGACGGGTCGCCATAAAGGCGATCGCCGCGACAAGAATGATCGCCTCTCCCATGCGGCGTCCGATGAGACCAGTCAGCGCAAGAATCGCCGAGAATGTAATCGAAAGGACGAACCCGACGAGCGGCGCAACATGCCAGAACGAGAAGCGCTGGCGAAGGGATGCGCGAAAACCCGCGCGCGCGGCGCCGATCCGCGCTTCGTCCGCCGACAGGTCGAACAACAAGGGGCCGGCGGCGATTTCCTCCCCGCTCATTTTTCGCCCGGCGCTTCGGCTTCTAGCGCCAGAGCGTGAACCCCGTCAGCGATTTCCTGCGCCAGCGCCGCATAGATCATCCGATGCCGCTCGACCCGCCCCTTGCCGGCAAAGACCGGCGCCACCACATGGATACGGAAATGTGTTTGCCCCCCCGGCCGAGACCCCGCGTGGCCGGCGTGCAGATGCGATTCGTCGAACACGTTGAGCGTCGAGGGCGACAGCGCGCGCGTCAGGTCGGCCGCGATGCGTTCTTTCATGGTCATGGGCACTCTCTCCGCCGCAGCGTTTTCGCTGGGATATTCACGCGAACTTTATCTGTTTCACGTGCAATGAGCGAGAGCCGGGCGATCGGGGCTTGCCGCTCGGCGACAGCGAATCTATGGTTGGTGCGATGGATCTCAATTCACGGCTGTTCGATCGAATTCGCGTCAAATCCGCGCCAAAGGAGCCGGAGCGCGTCGGCGCGCCATGCTCGCATCCTGGCTGCAAGGCCGAAGGTGTATTTCGCGCCCCGAAGGGCCGCGATCACGAAGGCGAATACTTCACTTTCTGTAAGGACCACGTGCGCGAGTACAACGCGACCTATGATTACTTCAAGGGCATGAATGACGAGGCGCTGGCGAAATTTCGTCAGGATGACGTCGTCGGCCATCGTCCGACCTGGAAAATGGGCCCGAGGGGCGGCGCCCCGGGCCATGCCCCGCATCGCGACGAATCGGTTTTCGCCGAGGCGCGCACGGCGCGCCAGCGCGGGGCAGGCCGCAGCGGGACCTATAAGCATCAGCCGCGTTATAACGCGCCGGCGTTGAAAGCTCTGGGTGTTCTCGAGCTCGACGCCAGCGCCGACGAGGCGGCAATCAAGGCGCGCTACAAGGAACTGGTCAAGCGGCACCATCCCGACGCCAACGGCGGCGACCGGTCTTCGGAAGAGAAGCTGCGTGAGATCATTCAGGCCTATAATTTCCTCAAATCGAACAAACTGGTCTGAAAAGCACCGGCGCGCCCGAAAGTCGGCATGTGCGACGTTTTTTGTCGCATAGCCTTTCACCCGCCGCCTGATTGTTAGTATAAAGCCCTGTCAGCCTCCCCGCGTCCCGGGCGGGCCCGGAGGAACAATGACATTCGCAATGCAGCAAGCCGATCTGAAGAGCGCCGTTCCCGGCTTGCCCGACATCAAGATTTCCGTGCGCAAGATATTCGGCATCGATTCGGACATGCAGGCGCCCGCCTATTCTGTGCCTGACGAGCACGTACCTGATCTTGACCCTGACTATCTCTTCGATCGCGACACGACGCTCGCGATCCTCGCCGGGTTTGCCTTTAATCGCCGCGTGATGATCACCGGCTATCACGGCACCGGAAAGTCCACGCATATTGAGCAGGTGGCCGCGCGGCTCAAGTGGCCGCTTGTGCGCATCAACCTCGACAGCCATGTCTCGCGCATCGATCTTGTCGGTAAGGACGCCATCGTCCTCAAAGACGGCAAGCAGATCACTGAGTTCCGCGACGGCATGCTGCCCTGGGCGCTGCAGAACAACATCGCCTTGTGCTTCGATGAATATGACGCGGGCAGGCCCGATGTGATGTTCGTCATCCAGCGCGTGCTTGAAGTCTCTGGCCGGCTCACCTTGCTCGACCAGCGCCGCGTGATCCGCCCGCATCCGGCATTTCGCCTGTTCGCCACCGCAAACACGGTCGGCCTTGGCGACACGTCAGGACTTTATCACGGCACGCAGCAGATCAATCAGGGCCAGATGGACCGCTGGTCGATCGTCGCGACACTGAACTATCTGCCGCACGATAAGGAAGTGGAGATTGTGCTGGCCAAATCGCCGGCGCACCGCGGCCGCAAAGAGGGGCGCGACATCGTCAACAAAATGGTCCGCGTCGCTGACCTCACCCGCAACGCCTTTATCAGCGGCGATCTGTCGACCGTCATGTCGCCTCGCACCGTCATCACGTGGGCGGAGAACGCCGATATATTCAAGGACATTGGTTTCGCCTTCCGGCTGACGTTTCTGAACAAATGCGACGAACTGGAGCGCACGCTGGTGGCCGAATTCTACCAGCGCTGCTTCGGCCAGGAATTGCCTGAAAGCGCGCTGAACGTCGCGCTAAGCTAGAAGCCGAGCTTCCGCGCCTCTCACGCGCGGCGCCAAAGTCCCAAAAGCACAGTATGCCTCCCGTCGACGTCAAACCCACCAACCGTAAGCCCGCCGGCAAGACCGAGGCGGCAAACGAGCCGTTCAAGCGAGCGATCGCCTCTTGCGCGCGGGCGATGTCGCGCCATCCCGAGCTCGAAATCGCCTTCGCCGCTGACAAGCCCTCACTGACGACTGGACCGGACGGCTCCAAGGCGCGCCTGCCAGAGCCGCCTCGCAAACCCAACCCGCGCGAGGCCGCTATTCTTCGTGGCCTCGCCGATTCGATGGCGCTGCGCCTCGCTTGTCATGATGAACGTGTGCACCGAAAGTTCGCACCGCAAAATCAGGCCGCGCGATCATTGTTCGACGCGGTCGAGCAGGCGCGTGTCGAGGCGATCGGCGCGCGACGGATGGAGGGCGTTGCATCGAATCTGACGGCGATGCTCGACGATCGCTTTCATCGCAGTCCGCACACTGAAGCGACCGATCGCAATGAAGCCCCGCTGGAAGATGCGGTGGCGATGATCGTTCGCGAGCGCCTCACCGGGCTTGCGCCGCCGCCTGGCGCGAAGCGAATCGTCGATCTCTGGCGCACGGTGGTCGAGAGCAAGGCCGGAAGCGCGCTCGACAAGCTCGACGCCGCGTTGCTCGACCAGCGCGCCTTCGCCCGTTCTGTGCACAAGCTGCTCGCCTCGCTCGACATGGCCAGCGATTCGGACGCGGATTCGGAGGACGAAGAGGGCGAGAGCGACGACAAGACGTCGCCCGATAATGCCGACGACGGCGAGGCGGAGGGCGAGAACGAACAATCGAGCGATTCGATGGAAATGGAATCGTCCGACGAATCGGCAGACGAGCTCGAAGAAGGTGCGGCAGAGTCCGCCGATGCGCCGTCAGGCGAGTTTTCCGATGAATCGGAGGCCGGCGAAGCTGACGAAGCCGCCGAAAGCCAACCGGCGCCGTCGTTGGCGGCCGACCGGCGCGGCCCCGAATACAAAGCGTTCACGACGAAGTTCGATGAAACGATCAATGCTGAGGATCTTTGCGAGCCGGAGGAACTGCAGCGCTTGCGGGACTATCTCGACAAGCAGTTGCAGAATCTCTCCAGCGTCGTCGCCCGCCTTGCCAACCGCCTGCAACGCCGATTGATGGCGCAGCAAAATCGCGCGTGGGAATTCGATCTCGAAGAAGGAATGCTCGACCCGGCGCGATTGTCGCGCGTCATCATCGATCCGCAGCAGCCGCTTTCGTTCAAGCGTGAAAAGGACATGGATTTTCGCGACACGGTGGTTACCCTGCTGATCGACAATTCTGGCTCCATGCGCGGGCGACCGATTACGGTTGCCGCCACCTGCGCCGACATTCTTGCGCGCACGCTCGAGCGCTGCGGCGTGAAGGTCGAGATACTCGGCTTTACGACGCGCGCATGGAAGGGCGGTCAGGCGCGCGAGGCCTGGCTCCAGGCGGGAAAGCCTGCGGCGCCCGGCCGCCTCAACGACCTCAGGCATCTCATCTATAAGAGCGCTGACGCGCCGTGGCGGCGGGCGCGCAAGAATCTTGGCCTGATGATGCGCGAGGGGTTGCTCAAGGAGAACATAGACGGCGAAGCGCTTGACTGGGCGCATCAGCGCCTGCTCGGACGCCCCGAGCAGCGCCGCATCCTGATGATGATCTCCGATGGCGCGCCGGTCGATGATTCCACTTTGTCGGTCAACTCCGGCAATTATCTCGAACGTCACCTGCGGCATGTCATCGAAGAGATCGAATCCCGTTCGCCGGTCGAACTGATCGCCATCGGCATCGGGCATGACGTGACGCGCTACTACCGCCGCGCCGTAACGATCGTTGACGCGGAAGAGCTTGGCGGCGCGATGACCGAGAAGCTGGCGGAGCTGTTCGACGAGAAGGCTGCGCCGCCGAAGACGGCGAAGCCGGTCAAGGCGCGCAAGAAAGCGGCCTAAAGCCTTTGCTGCGCGGGCGCGTCAATTCACCAGGCGGAAAAACTCGAAGTCCATTGCGCTCGCGGGGTCGGCGAGATCGGCGCGAAGGCGCGGCAGAATATCCTCGGCTCGGCCGCTTCTAAATCCTTCGAGGCTGGGGGGCTGGGTCGGAGCGGCGATCGCGATGAGAATCTGCAGCGCAGAGAGGGACGCGGCATCGGCGGTCATCGGCTGATTGAAAGAGGCGGCGCCTCCCTGGGGCCGCGTGTCGAGCCGATGCGCCTGCCCGTCGTTGGTGATGACCAGCAAATCGAGATGGCGACCACTGAGATTTGAAACCGACCCCGTGAGCGGCTTGCCGCGGCCGATGTCGAATGCGCTCAAACTTACCTTGGGCGCATTGACGCTCCCGCCGCCGCTTGCTCGTATAAGATCGAGCGCCGGGCAGGCGGCGGCGGCGATCGTGCGAACATTAACTTTCGGCTCGACGCCGACGTCCCTGATGAATTCGTTGTAGAATCGACGGAACGTCGCTTCGTCCGAACCGATGCCTTCGATCGTCAGCGGGTCCCCCGCCGCCCCTGCCGGGCGAGCGAGGAAACATGATCCGCCGTCGAAGCCGCGAAGGAAATCGCCGGCCTTTTCCGTTGGCGTTTTCGCCGCGACAACGGTCGGCGAGGGCAATGGGACAGGCGTCGGCGACGGGGACAGCGCGACCGCCGGGGCAATTGTCAGTTGCGCGGTCATTCGCGCCGATGCGCCCGCCTCGTTGGTCGCGATCACATCGAATACGTAGCGGCCAGCGACGGCCGGCTTTCCTGAAATCTGACCGAAGCCCGAGCCCAAGTCGACGAACGTTAGTCCGGCGGGTGGATTGGGCTCGGCATGCAGCGCAAGACCGCTATTGCCGCCGGGGTCGCTGAACGGCGGCAAGTCGGCCGAATAGTCCTGACCAACAATTGCATCGCCGAGCGGCAGCGAAGCCTGCGCTGGTTGCGGCCGCGTTGACTGCGTTTTCGATGGAGCCGGAGTCGGCGCTGGCGTCGGCGTTGGTGTCGCCGTGGGAGTCGGAGTTGGCGTCGGCCTCGCTGCCGCAATGTTGAGTTTCACGCCCATATGTGCGCTGGCGCCCCCGGCATTCGTGGCCGTAATTTCGAGCGCAACCCGCTCGGCCTGCCGGGGCGTGCCTGAGATGGCCCCTACTCCTAATCCCAGGTCGTCAAATCTGAGGCCGTCGGGCAGCTTCGAGCTGGCGCGCAGAGTCAGGCCTTGCACACCCTCGGGATCGCTGAACGCTGGGAGTTCCGCGCGATATTCTGTTCCGACCATCGCGTCTTCGATCGATAATTCCGCGATTGGCGCATGCGGCGGCGATGTAGGCGGCTTCGTCGGGGTCTGGGTTGGGATCGGCTTAGAGGGCGTCGAGGGCGTAACCGTCAGCGTCGTCGGCATACGGATGAAATCACCCATCTTGTTGGCGCCGATAATGTCGAAAGAATATTGTCCCGGTTTGGAAGGCGCGCCTGATATGCGCCCGTGACCAAGCCCCAGATCAGAGAATACAAGGCCCTCCGGCGGGGCGGGATCGACGCGCAGCAGCAACCCTTCGCCCTTGACGCTATTTGTGAAGGCGGGCAGGTCGATGGAATATTCCTTGCCGACCGAAGCTGCGTCCAGGGTCAGGCTCGCCTGCGGCGCATGCGGCGGAGCGGAATTGATGATGTCGCCCGCCGAAGGGACCGTTGGCGTCGGCGTCGGGGTCGCCATTGGGCTTGGCGTTGGCGTGAGAGAGGGAGATGGCGAAGGCGTCAGACTTGGCGTCGGAGAAGGCAGCGGCGGCAAAGTCGGCAAAGCGGTCGGCGTTTGCGTGGGAGTTGGGGTAGGCGGCGCCGTGCTGACGGGCCAGGGCAGCGAGTCGCGGAAGACATAGCCGACGCCGGCGAGGCTGCCGATCACGATTACAAGCGCCGCCAGCGCGGCGATCCGTCCTGCGGACGAACCACCGTCTCTTGCGGGCGCGGGGGTGCGCGCCGACCTTTCGCCTCTATCGGGGTGGCGGGGTGCGCCGGCGGGGCCCTCATATACCGCCACCGCCGCCATACTCGGGGGCCGATTGGCTGGCAGCGGCTGCAGCATCGCTTGGATCAACGGACGCATCGACGGATCGATGTCGGAAAGATCGGGAACGGCACGGCGCTTCTCGATGATTTCGACCTGAGTGCCGTTCATGTCGATCGGGCGACCGCGCAAGGCTTCGGCGAGTACGAGTCCGAAGCTGTAGATATCGGATTTCGCGGTGACCTCGCCGCCGAAAAGGCCGAGCTGCTCGGGCGAAACGTAATTGTATTTGCCGGCAAAACCGTCGCCGATGATGGTTCCCTCGCCCGGACGCTGTGAGCGGGCGATGCCGAAATCGATGATCTTGGCGCGGTTTGGATCGGCGTCAGGCAAAATGACGTTGTCGGACGAGATATCGCGGTGAATCACGCCGAACCGATGCGCCGCTTCAAGGGCGCCGCCGATCCGCTTCTGCAGGATTTTCACCTGATCCAGCGGCAAAGGCCCTTCCGTCAGCCGCTTCTTCAGCGATGGCCCGTCAACAAACTCCATGGCGAGATAGGCGCGCTGCAACTCGGGATCGACGGTGAACACGAAGTAGCGGACGATCGCTTCGTGCTGGAGATTGTGGAGGGTCGACGCCTCGCGGCGGAACAATGCAAAGGCGTCCGGATTGCTGGCCAGTTCCGGCAGGATCATTTTGATCGCGACGGGATCATTGGTCTGAATGTTGAAGCCTTTATAGACTTCGCCCATCCCGCCTTGCGCGATCAGCGTCTCGATCTCGTAAATGCCATTGAGCCGAACGCCACGGAGCACCGATCCCCGCAGCGCCGGTTGAATGATCGTCCTGTCTTCCACCGAACCGTTGCTCCGCACCGGGCGCGCCCACGGTGAGGCTAATGCGAAATCAGGCCAAGCGGAATGGCCTTTCGACTACCGCCATTGATAATGCGTACGCGCGTATCAATCTTATCTTTGGTTACGGGCTGCCTGCGCAGACCGTAAGTCGAAGTCACACTGAGGCCGGTTGACGCTGGCGTTGACGCGCTTTCAGCGGGCGATCATAACCGGCTCAGCTTGGCGCGAGAGCGCCGGACTACCTGGAGGGTTCAAATGCGTACTTCGTTTGTCGCCGCGTTAGGCCTCTCTCTCGGCATTGCGAGCGCGCCAGCGATTGTCGGCCCGGCACACGCCGATCCCGCTTACAAGGCATCTGCGGTCGCGGATTTCTTCGCCAAGGCGGCAACCGCCAGCAAGACGCGCTCGATCTGCTTTGGCACCGCGGCGGAGTGCCCGACGCCGCCGTCGTCGGCAGCGGCGAAATTCGATCTGTTGGTGAATTTTGAATTCAACTCGGACAAGCTGACCCCCGCGGCCCGGGAAAACCTCGACCAGTTCGCCAAGGCTTTGACCGATCCGCGTCTCAAGGGACAGAAATTCGAGATCGACGGCCACACCGACGCCACCGGCGCCGAACTCTATAATCTGGGGCTATCCGAACGACGCGCCGCGGCAGTCGTCGCGTATCTCGCCTCGCAAGGGCTCGATGCCGCCGATCTGAAGGCCAAAGGATTTGGCAAGTCCAAGCCGCGCGTCGCCGATCCGTTCAGCCCCGAAAATCGCCGGGTTGAGACGCACCTGCTCGAGCAATAGTGCCGATCAGGATTTTTGGGGCGCGCCCAGCAGTCGCCATTGCTTGAGCGCGGGGGCCAGTTCCGGGCCGCCTCTTCCATCGACAGGGCCCGCGTAGTAACCGGCGGCCTTGAGCCGGTTTTGCACCGCCTTGACCGTATCCGCGCTCCACGTCGAGGCCTTAGCCGTCAACTGGTTTAACGCTTCCCCCGCATCCGAGGCGACTCCGCGCAACAGCAGGTCAGCCGCGGCGCCGGCATCTTTCGGCACGCCGCGTCCTTCGTCGAGCAGTATCGCGGCCGCGACGAAACCGTGTGGGTCGCCCAAGGCGGCGGTCTGCTTGAATAGATCCAGCGCCTCGGCGGGTTTTCCTGCCACGCCCTCTTCGGCGAGGACCCCCAGATTGTACGTTGCGATCGCCGAGCCGCCCCGCGAGGCCGTGCGTAACAACTTTTCGGCTCGAGCCGCGTCCTTCTCTATGCCCTTTCCGTTGAGAAGCGCGACAGCGAGATTGATGGCGCCATCTGCGCTACCGCGGGCGGCCGCCTTCTCATAGAGCGAATAGGCCCCGGGAATATCCTTCGGCAGATGATCGCCCGCTTCCATCAGGAGACCGAGGCTGACCATGGCGCGCGCGTCGCCGGCATCCGCGGCCTTGCGGAAAAGCACGATTGCCTCGTCAATCGCCCCCTGCGCCGCCTTGGCGCGAGCGAGGAGCGCGGTGTAATGCGCGACCTCCGGGTGCTCGCGCTCGGCTTGTGAACAGGCTTCGATCGCTTGGCCGGCGTTACGCGTCAGCGTCGCGAGATCGACGCCCGCGGTATTAGCGGTGGCGTCGCGCGGATGCGTCGCCAGTTGCTCGCACAGTTCGCCCGACGTTGCCCCGGCGGTCTGCTTTTCGGCAAGGCTCGCCAACAAATTGGACGCGTCCGTCGCGTGCGCGCCCGTGGGATAGTGGGCGAGGTAGAGTTCGAGTAGCGGGTGCTGACGTCCACTGCGCGCCAGCGACCACAACAGCTCCTCGACGTTTTCCTTCGCCGCGGCCCCCGTGGCGAGTTGCGCCTTGCCCGTCTTGCCGACTTCCGCGAGCAGTGCGCGAACGTCCGACACGTGAGACCCCTCGGGATAGCGTTCGAGATAGATGTTGAGTAGATTGGGGTCGCGTTGACCGCCCGCCAATTGCCACAGCATCGTCTCCGGCGAAGCCGCCGTTCCCGACATCGGCGCGAAATAGAACTGATGCGTCAGCGACAGGTTCTCCCACGGGACCTGAGCGCCGCCGGTTGCGGCGAACACATCCTTGTTGACGTCGATCATCATGCTCGAGATATCCTGTCCGGCCGTGGCGATGTGCCCAAGCAGCGCCTGAGCAAACGGCGAGTTGCGGCCAGCGCCATCGAACGCAACGTTGTCGGGCTGCGTTGCGTAGGCGAAGAGGAACCCCGCCGCGCTGCCGACCCGCGCCAGTCCCTGAGGCTCGGCCGGCCGCGCCGCATCCTTGATCGGCGAGTTCCGACAAGCGTCGAGAAACACCAGGTGCAGGCCCTTGGCCGGCTCCAGTCCCTTGATGACGTCGTCGAGATGTATCGCATGCTGATAAATGTCTTCTTCGCTGTGCAACTCGGCATCGACCGGAATGAGGTAATTGTGCCCTGCGACCTGAACGCCGTGGCCGCCGTAGTAAAATAGTGAAACGTCGGCATTCGCGGCTGCTTTGCCGAAAGCGGCGATCCGGCTTTCCATTGTCGCCTGATCGAGATCGACGCCAAAGGTCACATTGAATCCCAGCGCGGTGAGCTGCGCGGCGACATCCTTGGCGTCATTAGGCGGATTGGTGAGCGGCGTGATCGAGCGATAGCCGCCATTGCCGATCACCAGCGCGACCCGCATCTCGGCCCACGCGGGCGCTGCGCTCCATATATTGAGACCGATTGCCGCGACAATTAGCGCAAACAGCAGGGCGATTGGATCGAGGCGCTTACGCATACGACAGACCGCACCCATCGAGTGTCAGCGGAACGCGTTAATACCGCGAAACCTTACCTCGGCCAAGCCAATCAGGCCATTTGCGATTGTGTCGAGCGGTCTCGCTCTGCTATTTCGAACAAGGCGGCAAGCTTACGCACCGCGCCGACAAGCGGGCGTGGATGGCCGGACAGCAGCGATGACGCGCAGAACTGGTTTTGTCCTCCTTGGCGTGGCGGTCCTCTTCTTTATTGTTTGCGCGACGCTGATCGCATGGCGCCTGCTGCCGCCGCGCCCCCCAAAGATCCCGGGTCCCGCCGGTTCGCCGGCGCAGACCGCCGCGCCTGAGACGAAACCGATTGTCGCGAAACCCTCCACCATCATCGACCTGCCCGGCGATCCTGTGCTCGTCCACCGAGGCGCCACTCTCGCGCCGCGTACGCTGCAACTGGCTGTGCCCGCGGTTCTGGCGGCCAATGCGCCCAAGATCGATGTCCCGGCCTTCTACGTGTCCTCGCCGCTTGTCTCTACCGACGGCGGCTTCATGGGCAAATTCCAGGACTCCGGTCAGGAAGCCGACGCGATAGCCGCTCAGATCGCCATGACCGGCGAGGGCTCCGACACGGCGTTGACACCCGAACAGGCGGCGGCGGGATTTGACGATGACGGCGGCGCCGAGACGCCGGAGGCGGCTCAAAGCCTCACCTTCACCGCCGCCAACAGCAACCAGCTCGATGTATCGATCGGCGGCGCCAATGGCCCGCCGCAAATCAAGCAGTCGCTGATCAAGACGATCGTCGCGGAGAAGATCGGCGATCTTCTGGTGCGCAACGGTTACAGCGAGGAGAGCGCGCGTGCGGTCGAGGCAGCGGCCAAGGCGGCGTTCAATGTGCAGACGCTGCCGCCCAGCTCAATCGCCATCGCCATCGGCGCGCTCGATCTTTCCGGCGCTTATCGCGTCACGCAATTCTCGATTTATGAAGACAAAGAGTATGTCGGCGCCGTGGCGCTTGCCGAAGCGGGAGCCTATGGCGAAGGCGCGCAGCCCGCTGTTCCCGAGGGCCTCATCGACGAGAACCAAAAGGCGGGCGAGGTTATCGCGCATTACACTGTCGCCGACGGCATCTACAGCGCGGGTCTGCGCAACAATATTCCCGAGCCGGTCATTCGCGAGGCGATAGCGCTGCTCGGCAAACTGACCGACGTGAAGGCGCCGGTGCAAGCCGATCAGCTATTGCGTGCGCTGTACGCGCGGGACTTTCGGGGCAAAACAAGATCGTCCGGCAAAGTGATATATCTCAGCCTCGTCACGCCGTCGGGATCGGTTGACTGTTATTCCTTCGCGCTGAACGAGTCGGGGCCGTTCCAGTGTTTCGATCCGAGGGCAAGCGCTTCGGTGACGTTGCCGGGCGCAGGCGGCAATACCGGCGCGAGCAGCATCGGCGGCATATTGACGCCGATCAAAGGCGCGCCGATCACCTCGCCGTTCAGCCTCGCCCGGCTGCATCCGATCCTGCACATCGTGCGCGCGCATCTCGGCATCGATTTTGGCGCGCCGGTCGGCTCGCCGGTCCGTGCCGTCGCGGATGGCAAGGTCGAGTTCACTGGCCCCAAGGCGGGCTTCGGCAATCAGGTCAAGATTCAGCACAAGGGGTTCGAGACCTCGGTCAATCATCTCTCCGAGATACCCGACGCCATCAAGCCCGGTGTCACGGTCACGCAGGGACAGATCGTCGCACTCTCCGGCAATACCGGGCTTTCCACCGGACCTCATCTGCATTTCGAGTTCTATCTCGATGGCGCCGCGGTCGATCCGATGCCCCATTTCGGAACTGAAGTCGGGGGCATCGCCAGCTCTGCTGGGGCGGGGACGACGCTGACGTTCGGCCCGACGCCCGCCCAGATCGACGCATTCAATGCGGACAAGGAGATCGTCGACGCGGCGCTCGGCTCGGTCAGCCACTGACTGAGCGCCATGCTCACTCAATGCCGCGATCGGGCGCCACGGCGCCGGCGCTCTCCTGACGCAACGAACCGTCGCCGCGAACGGTCTGTGCATTGTCTTCGCAGGCAACGACAACGACGGAGACATTGTCGCTGGCGCCGCGTCGCAACGTTAGCGCGACCAAGTCATCGCAAGCCTTCTGCGGCGGAGCATCCGCCAAAATCACGGCAATTTCCGCGTCGCTCAGATGGCCGGTCAAACCGTCGCTGCATAGCAGGAAGCGGTCGCCCAACTGCGCGGGGCCGTCGGCGATTTCAAGATCGGCATGGTCCGCGACGCCAAGCGCGCGTGTTATGACATTGCGGCGGGGCCACGTCTTCGCCTCATCGGCTTCGAGTATGCCGCGGTCGATCAGATCCTGTACTTCGGAATGATCGCGGGAAATCTGTGACATCGCCCCATTGCGGAGGAGATAGGCGCGCGAGTCGCCGCACCACACGCAGGCGTAATGCGCGCCATGGATCAGTAGCGCCGCCAGCGTCGTACCGATCACCGCCTCGCCGCGCGAATGCGCGAGAGCGCGAAGCTCGGCGTTCACCCGCAGGATACGATCCTCGAATTGGCGCAGCATGTCAGGCGCGGAGTCGCTCGCATCGAGTGTCGCCAGTGCGCTGACCACGGCCTGGCTCGCGATATCGCCGCCGCCATGGCCTCCCATGCCGTCGGCGACGACCCACATGCCTATTTCTGGACGCGCCAGCAGGCTGTCCTCGTTCAGCTTGCGGACCATGCCGATATGCGTCGCGGCGCCGGTCTGGAACGAGAGAGCGCTGCACATGTCTACTCCCCGCGCTCCGCCGCGCCGTGCGAAATGTCGAATGATCCCGTCAGCATCTCAGCGAATCGTGTCGGGGGCGGCAGACCCTGCGAAACCAAAGCAGTCGGATGAAAGCTATCGCCGCCGATCGTCCACCAGAATGTCTGACCTGCGAAAAACTGCCGGTGGCCAAACCGCCGCGCCGCTTTGAGCGCCGTAGGCAAGTCATCGCCAAAATCACGCACCAGAACCGACCCATCCGCCAGATTGCCGATGCCAGAAACACCGACCGCATGCGCCTGGGTCAGCGGCGGCGCGATCGCGGCGACCTGCTCGGCGATCCTTTCGAAGTCAGCCTCGGGCTCAAGCGCTTCGAGTAGAACCACCTCGGCGGCTTCACACCAGCTTCGGTTTGGCTCTATCTCCGGCGGCGCCAGTGACTCGCCGCCCTCGCCGACAAACAGCGTCAACGGAAAGCTGCGCCCGACTCCGTCAATCGACGGCATGAAGGCGCCCAGTATCGCCTCACCGCAGAGCCCGGCGCCGAGCCAGAACCGCCAGATAGGCGCGCTGTTGTAGGCGGCGGTCCACCCTTCGCCGAGCGTCTGGCGCGAGGTCGCGACACTCGCCTGCAGCCAAGGCTCCCACATTTCAAGAAATCGGCGTGGCGCGTTGGCCGCGACAAAATCGCGCTTGGCCGGCAGCTTGCCATAGAGCCCGGCACCCATCCGCTCACAATCCGTTCGGGCATTTGAACTGGCGCAACGCCGGCAGACTCAGCGGATTGCTCAGCGAGGCGGCGGTGAACTGGTAGGATGTCTCGCGTCCGCCGATAACAAAACTGGCGCTAACCGCATTGCCATGCTGCAGCACCGACCCGGCGTCGAGCAACCGGAACAATGCCCAGGCGCCGGTGCGCTCGAGCGTTGATTTGTGGTCGGGCAAGTCGGGGAGGATGGCGATTGACGCCGTGCCCGCGCCGGCGCCGGGCCATTGCACATTTACCGGCGCGTTCGTTCCCTGCACCGAGGCGACGGCTGCGCCATTGATGGTCAGCGTCGCGCCCGTCGCTTCCCCGCTCAAGGTGAGCGGCTTCACTTCCAGACTGATGGTCGGCACGTTGGCGCCGGTGGGAAAGAATGCGTCGCGGATTTCCGCCGATTGCTGGAACTGGCGCAACGTTGTGTCGGACAGTTTTCGCGTCAATTGCGGATTGGGCCGCCAGACCCAGGTCTTGCCCGTCGTATTGACCAGCGGCGCCAGATTGGCGGCGAAGAACTTGTCGATGACGCCATTCGGCGCGAACAGCCGCGCGAAATCCGTCATCGGCACGTCGCGCTCGCTTTTGGCGAATGGATAGAGATTGGCGGTGACCTTCTGGCAGGGGCCTGTGACCTGTTCGGCCATGTCGCGCGTGAGCTGCTCGATCGACGCCGCCGTGTCGACATGGGCGACGTCGGTGGCAACCTTGTCCATCATGCCAGCCAGCGGCTGCGGCAGCCGCGTAACATTTGAACGCAAGCTGGCGACCTGAACGTCGGCCTGTTCGCGCGCCTGCTTGGCCTGGCCCGGATTGGTCGCCGCCAGCGTCAGGTTGCGATAGAGCTCGTTGAGATTGGCGAGGAGATTGTCGATTGGCCTCGCGCCGGCTTCGCCGTCGACCAGCACCTGGAACGGTTTGAAGTTGGCTTCGATCGATGCGCCGGGCACTTCTGCGGGAGGATCGCCCGCCTTGCGTTGCGACTTGAGCGCCAGATTGAGCGCCTGGCCGCCGGCCGATCCGAGCTTGCTCTTGAGCAGCTTGGCCGCGTCGTCGGTCGCCTCTGTCTTGACCGCGCTGGCGCCGCCTGCCTTGCGCTCGCGCGTCAGGGAAGTCTCGTCGCGGATCGATTCGAATATCTGCTTGATCGGCGAAGTCGGGGCCGAAGCCGCGCTGAGTGCGAGATATTTTGGCGCGTCGGCGATCAGCGAGCGCAATTGCAAATTGCCCAGCGCGACGTTCCACGCGGCGAGGAACTCCTTGCCATAGAGATCGATGATGTCGGGCATCATGCTGGCGTATTGCTGCTTCACCGCGGTCTGATCGCCCGACTGGCCGAGAACCCATTGCTCTTTCTGCAGCTTGTCGGCGATGTCGGTCATATGCGCGAGCAGGGCTCCGTAAAAGCCGTTGTAGGTGAAGAAGGCGGGCACCCGCACCGTGTCGAGACTGGCGCCATTAGTCGCCTCGAACACCAATCCCATGTCCGGGCCGCCGCGCCGCGAGGCTACCCAGTCCTCGGCAGCGGGGCCGCGCGCCTCGGATTTCAACAGCGTATAAGCACGCTCGGCAACGCGCATGCGCGCCAAGGTCGCTTGAGCCTGCTCGACGAGCGGGCCATTGAGCGAGACCTTCGGCGCCGCGCCCTGATCGAGATCGAGCATCGCGACAAGATGGTCGCGCAGCAGATCGCGGCCCTGCTTGTAGGGCGCGCCAGGATATTGCTCTTCCCAGTCGCGCGCGAACCAGTCGACGATCAGGTTCTTGTCGGTCGACGGCGCCTTGCCGCCCAGCATCAGATAGACCTTCAGCGCCTCGTAGACGAAACTTGGATCGGTGACGTTCTTCTGGATTTGCCGCTCAAGTCTGAGCACGAGGCGGGGGCGCATCAGGCGTTCCAGCGCCTGCTGATAGGTCGCCTCGGACGCTTCGAGCACTCGGGGCTGCTGATTGAGGCCAAAGCGATGCGAGACCGGCGCGCCCTCATTGCGCGTCGCATAGCCCGCTGGCAGGTTAAGCAGCGCTCCGACCTGTTCGTACACCGGGCGCAAGTCGGGATCATTGACGGTGTTCTGCTTGAGCAGCGGTCCCGCGGCGGCCGCGTAGGAATCGACCGCGCGGTTCGTGCTGGCGATCAGCGCGGTATTGCCGGAATAGCTCACCCACCACGCGCCAAGCATTGCCATCGTGCCCAACGCAATCAGCGAAAACGTCGCAGCGCGCAGAATGAACGAGCGGCGCACCGCGGCCATATTGGTGGAAACCCAGCCCGCTTCGCCGAACACCACCTTGGTCAGCAGGTCATGCAGGAAGAAGCTCTTGCCGGCGCCGGAGAAAGCAGCCGCGCCAAAGCTCTCGACGCCATAGCTTTTCTGCAACGCGCCGATCACCTGATCGAACGGCGTTCCCTCCTGCGTGCCGGAGGTAAAATAAAAGCCGCGCAGTGTCGCGTTGGTCTGATAACGCGTCGGCTCAAAAATGCGGTTGAGAAAATCCCCGACCGGCTTCTTGATCGCGCTGATCTGTGCGGGTAACCCGAACAGCATGGCGCGCGAGCGCAGATCGGGCTCCTCCTGCAGGCGCTCCGGCATGCGTTCGGAAAGGCGCTGCACGAGAAGCTCGATCTCGGCGGGGACATTGACGACGTTGTTGGCCTTCTTGTCCGCGGTCTGGAAAGTTGCGCCCCAGACGGCGCGGCGTTTGCTCTCGTCGAGGTCGGCGAAATACTGCGTGAAGCCGACGATCAGGTCCATCTTGGTGAAGACCGCGTAGACCGGAAAATCGACCTTCAATTCATCATTCAACTCGGCAAGACGCTTGCGGATCGCATCCGCATGGGCGTTGACTTCGGCGATCGGCAATTTCAGCACGTCCTCTATGCTGATCGCCACCAGCACGCCGTTGATCGGCTGGCGCGGCCGGTTGGAGCGCAGCATGTCGAGGAACGCCAACCAACTCTTGCGATCAAGCTTGGCGTCGGAATCCTGCGTTGTGTAGCGCCCGGCGGTGTCGATCAGCACCGCGTCGTCGGTGAACCACCAGTCGCAGTAGCGGGTTCCCCCGACGCCCTGCACGGCGCGGGCCGCGGTATCGTTGGCGAGCGGGAACTTCAGGCCCGAATTGATCAGGGCGGTCGTCTTGCCGGCGCCCGGGGGTCCGATGATGAGATACCACGGCAGATCGTAGAGCGTGTTTGCGCCGTTCTTGCTGCTGTTCTTCAGCGTCGCCAGAGCATCGCGCATCTTTTCGGCGAGGACCGGCGCGTCGGTTTCATCGGGGGCCGGCTCGGTAAGCGCCTCCTCGAGTTTGGCGGCGGCGCGCCGACGCCGGATGATGCGCCAGGCGACGATCGCCAGCACAATGAGCCAAAGGATCAGGACGATCGTTAGTCGCAGCCAGACGCTTTCAAACGGTTCGAACTCGCCGATGGAAATAATCGGGCCGGCGAACCAAACGAGCGCCGAGAACACGATCGTTGCGATAATCGTCAGCGCGATCCAGAGCCAAAAGACGAACGTCACGACGCGCCGCCTTCTGCCGCGAGGGCGCGATTCCCTACCCCCTTGCGGGGGAGGGTCAGGGAGGGAGTGCGCGCCGAACTTTCAAATTTTGCGCGCGGCAGCTCATTCTGGACAGGCCGGTGCGACCCCCCACCCCGGCCCTCCCCCACAAGGGGGGAGGGAGTCTCCCGGCACCCCTGCGCCATCCTCGCTCGCAACATGCCGCTCATTAGTCCGCCCGCGGTATCGAGATTTCGACGCGCCGGTTCTTCGCCTTGTTGTCGGCGGTATCGTTGGCGGCGATAGGGTTATCCGATCCCTTGCCCGCCACAATCAATCGCTCGGGTTTGGAGAGGCCCGGCTTCAGCACTCCGGCGACCGATTTGGCGCGCGCCGCGGAGAGCTCGAAATTAGAGGGAAATGTCACGGTCTTGATCGGATCGGTATCGGAATAACCGTCGATGCGGATGCCGCCCGGCTCTTTCTCGAGCGTCCTGGCGATCTTGACGGCAATCGGCGCAAACGCGTCGTTGACCTTGGCCGCGCCTGAGGGGAACAGCACGAGATTGCCGATGCGGATGACGATCGAGGTCGCCGTCTGGTCGACCGAAAGTTTGCTCTGCATGATCTCATCGGCGAGCGCAGCGCGGATGCGCTCGAGCTGTGTGGATGTTCTGACCGGATCGGGCGGCGGCTTGACCGGCGCTTCGCGGGTGATCGTCACGTCGCCGTCCGGATTCAATTGCGCCATTTTCAGCGCCAGAGCCTCTGCCTGGCCGCTCAGCATGTTGCGCAACACTAGGAACGCGCCCAGCAAAATGACTCCAGCGAGCGCCGCGACCGACCAGACTGGAATGCGCAACCGCCTGCCCGCCAGCGCGATTGTCTGACCGCGCCAATGCGGCGAGAGGTCTTCGATCTGTTTGGGCTGGTTGCGGCGGATCGCTTCATAGACATCGCGGCGAATACCCTGCAGCGCGCCGGCGCCGCCGGCCGAGGCGCGATAGACTCCCTCGAATCCGAGGCACAGACAGGCGTGCATGAGTTCGAGGAGGTCGACGTTGGCGGCGGGCGCCATTTTGGCGCGATCGAGCTCCTGAAAGAATTTTACGCCGCCGGTGCGTTCGCTGAAGAAGCGCACCAGCATCGAGTATTTTGTCCACAGCGTGCGGTCGTCGCTCGGCAGGTTCTGCACGATGTCGTCCGCGGTCGCGGCAAGCGCATATTTGGCGGTGTTGATCTTTTCCGGCGCAACCCCGGCATTGCGCGCGTCCGCCTCGAACTGGGAGATCGACTGGGCCACCTGATCCATCAACTGGCCGGTTCCCGCGCGCGACAACGAGGCGCGCAACCGCCCCAGCAGCAGCAGCAGCGAAGCCGCGGCGCTCATCAGCGGATTGCCGGAAACCGTCGCCAGATCGAGCGAGACATGCGGCAGGACCGGCGCGGGCGTCATCGGCGCCGCCGGGGCGCTTTGCTGCATGTAGGGGTTTACCGCCGGCGGCGTTGGCGTTGTGGCCCAGCCGTCCCAATTCGCCGAGCCGCCCTGCGGCGGCGGGGAATAGGGCGGCGGCGTGTAGGCAGGCGGCGAGGGATAGGCGACTGGCGGATTTGGCGTGGATGCCGGCGGCGCGCCACCGGGCGCAGGGGGCGGACGCCTGCCGCCCGGATTGGGTCGGATAATCGTGCGCTCCTTCCGGCCGAAAGGATCGTCGGGATCGCTCATCGCCTGTCTTCCCGGATCGCCCAAAGCTCCATCTGCAGCTCAGGCCAATCGCCGGCGAAATGCATGCCGATGGCGCTGGCCACCGAAAATTCCGGCCAGAGCGGCGAGGTGCGGTCGAAATAGAAATAGACGTGATCGGTGATGGCGCGGATCTGCGGCGGCGGCGTCGGCAGATGCACCAGATTGATGCCAGGCAAATGCGCGTGGACGATCTCGTTCATCTTCGTGTTGGGACCGACCTTGAGGAAATTGGGCAGGTTCTGCTGAATTTCGGTGAGCGGCCGGCGGGCGGAGACTTCCAGGATGAGCGTCGCATTGCGGAACAGCGTGCGATCCTTGATCGTCGAGATATAGGCGTTCTGGGCGCGCTCGATGAGTTCGAGGCGGATCGCGCGCCGGTCGAGCCGCGCGCTGAGGAAATCCTGGATGTCGCGCAGCACCGGCGCGAAAACGATTTCCATATCGTCGTGATTGTAGGCGTTATATTCGCGCGCGCGGCGCTCCTGCGTGGCGAACGTCGCCAGTTCGCCGACGACGCGCAGCAACTCCTCGTACAGCCGCTCGGGATGTACATAGCGCGAGGTGCGAAAATGCTTCAGCACGGGAATTTCGCGGTTGAGCATCTGCAGCATCAGATAGTCAGCGCTTTGCAGGCCGCCGCCAGCGGTCGCGTCGCTGGCATAGCGGGCGAGCTCGTCGAGCTTGTTGCCAATCCAGCCGATGACCCGATCGAGCCATCCCTCGATCGTCGGATGCGCCGCGCAGATCAGCACCGGCGGCGCGAATTTTTCGTCGAACACGATCGTGCGATCATGCACTTCGACAATTCTGGCGATAGGCAGCCCGACATAACCGGGTTTGGCGGTCTTGCGGATTTCATAGGCGAGGCGGGGATAGGCGACGTCGATCTCCTCCTCGATGCGCAGATGCGAGGTCGAATCGATCACGGTTTCCGATGCGGCGACGAAACGCGCCGCATTGTCGGTCTTGTCATGGCTGACCTCGCGCGAGTTGAGCGCCTTGGCGGGCATTGCGAGCCACACGAGTTGCCCCGCCGCCGTCTCGGGCACGTCGATCGCCGCTGGCGAAGGGCTGTCCGCCGGAAATTCGAACAAGGTGCCGTCCGCCATGATCCCGGCGCCGCGCCGCAACGCGAACTTGCTTTGCTGGGCGAGATCGCGATCGACCTCCAGCAGCGAAAAACCCCAGGGATAGGGCGTCGCCAGCCGCGTGCGCGCGTCGAGCGCGTTTTCGACATAGCGGTCGGCCTGCTGCAGATGGTGCGGGCGCAGAAACAGCCCTTCTGACCAATTGACTTTGGCGTACCACGACATGGTCAAAAACCCTCTATCCGCCAGAGTCGCCTGTTCGGCCTTCGCCTAACGATCCTTGTTCTGCAACCGATCGTAGTTTTCAGCAAACAGCGCCATGAATGCCTCCAGCAGGCGCCCATCGCTGCGTTTGGTCTTGGCGCGCCAGCGTTCGGCATAGAGATCCCACAGCTTTGCTTTACGGGACCCCACCAGGGCGCCCAGTCCGCGATCAACCTCTACCGCCTTGTCGATCCTCTCGGGCGCCAGATCCTCGAATAAGGCGTCCAGCGCGCCTTGCATCGCGCCAAACGTCTGCAGCTGATGTTCCTTGAGGTCGGCGAAGCTGCGGGCGATCGTGGCCTCGGCGTCGAGATAATTGCGCGTCGGCGGCCCCAGCATGATCGCCAGCGCCTCTTCCGGGGTCGCGGTGAATTTGAGCGGGTTGTTCTCCATCGCCTTGATCATCGTGCGGCTGGAGCTGCGCATCAGGCTCTTAGTCTCCGACCGCGACGAGAGCATCTGCGCCAGATTCTGGGCGGTCAATTTCAGCAGCGCGCCGATCTCGTCGGCGAGCGCGTTCGGGTCGCGCGCCGCGATGGCGCGCTCGGGAATACCGGCGGCGCGGGCGATGCGCAGGAGAATGTCGGGCGCGGCCGCCGGCGGCTCGCGCTGCGCCTCGGCTGGGTAGGGCGCTTCGACCGAGCGTGGCGCGATTTCGGGCGCTGGCCGGGCGGGCGCTGGCCGGCGCGGCGACGGAATCGCCGGTTCGGGCGGCGGAGGCGGGGCAGGCGGAGCGGGTCTGGCGCGTAGCCAGTCGTCGTCGGGCGACGCGGCGGGCGTTGCGAACGCCGCCGCGTCGAACGCGTCGGCTGGAGGCGCCAGCCCGGTCGCGAAGTCGAGAAAATCCGGCGCCGGCTTTTGCGCACGCTCGGGCAGGTAGGCCTTGCGATCTTCGGGCGCCGCAACCTCGCCGGCCGCGCCCCACAGATCTGGCGGCGCGAGTTGGGCCGACGCCGGGACCGCCCTTCCCTCGGCATATCCCGCCGCCTGGCCTTCGACTTCGACCGCGATGATATATTGCCCGATCGCCAGCCGGTCGCCGCTGCGCAGCAGATAGGGCGCCTCAAGGCGGAACTGCGCGCCATTGACGAACGTGCCGTTTGTCGAGACGTCATGCAGCCAGTAGCCGCCCTCGCGGAAGCGGATTTCGCAATGCTTGCTGGAAATGTGCCGGCTTGGATCGGGGAGCGTCCAGTCGAGGTGCGAGTCGCGTCCGATATCAAGGCCACGCCCCTTGACCTCGACCCGCAGAGGCCCGCCATCGGGCAGTCGATCCATGTTCTCGATTGCCAAACGAAGCGTCATTCAAGCGTCCACAACTCATCGCCGCCCGCTGCCTCGGGCATTATCAATTGCTTTGACGCCAGCCGCAAGATTGGCCAGAGCAGCGAAGCATGGTAGCGCCACGGGGGCGTTAACGAATTTGGCTTGCCGAAAGGCGCTATGCCAGCGGCTCGACGTCTTTGGCTCGGCGGTGGGGGATGAATGGGCTTTCTCAAACGCCTTCTCAAACGACGCATCATCGGCAATTACGCGCGGCGGCTGCCAAAACTGCTCGCCAAGGACTACGGCGCGTCTCAGACGTACACGCCGGCCCAGGTCAGAAGCACGATCGAGCGACACGGTCTCGACCCGGAATATTCATGTTACGGGATTGCGATGTTCACCACCCGCGAAAGTTTCGAGAGTTTTCACGCCCTGAACGGCGAACAATGCAACTACGACGATATGCGAAGCGAGATCGCGGCCGACCACTTCGGTGGCAACATCGATTTTTCGTCCGGCGATGTCTTGTCCGTGTCGGGGTGGGATGGCGCGCTCAACGATGGCGGCGGTGAGCAAAGCTCTCACGGCGGCCTCGACAGTGGCGGCCAGAGCCATTGACGAAGCATTGCGCGGGTTGCGCCAGGCCATCACTATGAACTCCGATTCCACTGCGCGCCTGAACGACCTGCGCGCCGCCATCGCGCGGCGCATGCGCGACTGCCAGCGCGACCCGGCTTCCGTCACCCTTGTCGCGGTGTCCAAAACCTTCTCGGCTGACGAAGTCTGGCCGGTGATCGCCGATGCGGGCCAGCTTGTGTTCGGAGAAAACCGGGTGCAGGAGGCGCGGCCAAAATGGCTCGATCTGCGCCAGCGAGCGGCGGCGATAGGCAAGACGATCGAACTGCATCTGATCGGACCGCTGCAAAGCAACAAAGCGCGCGATGCGCTGGAGACGTTCGACGTGATCGAGACCGTCGATCGCGAAAAGATCGCGGCGGCGCTGGCCGAGGCGCTCGCGAAGACCGGCCGCAAGCCAAAGCTGTTCATCCAGGTCAATACCGGGGACGAGCCGCAGAAGGCTGGAGTGGGGCCGCTCGATGCCGACGCATTCATCGCCGCCTGCCGGGAACGCTACGGCCTCCCGATAGCGGGATTAATGTGCATCCCGCCGCTCGGCGAACATGTCTCGCCGCATTTCGCATTGCTCCAGGTGATCGCGCGGCGCAACGGCCTCGCCGGCCTGTCGATGGGCATGAGCGCCGACTGGCCGCTGGCGGTGCAACTCGGCGCCACCCATGTGCGCATCGGCAGCGCGATTTTCGGGACGCGGGAAGCGCCGCCTAGCGGATGACCATGACCGTCCGCTTCGACAGACGCGGCGCGAGCCGCCGCATGTCCGCCGCCGAGATCGCGACGCAGCCGGCAGTCGGCGTCAGGCCAGGGCGCGCGAGGTGAAAAAAGATCGCGCTGCCGGCGCCGTTGCGCCGCTGCGAAAAATTGTAATCGAGCACAAACGTTAAGTCGTAGAGATGGTCCGCGCGCCACATCGAATCGACGTTTGACGGAAACGGCAGCCGCACTGGCCTGTTGTAGCAGGGGCTGCGCGGGTCCTCGCACCACCCCGCATTGCGCCGCATGGCGCGCAGCGGGACGCCGCCTGAAGGCGGGCGCTTGCGGTCGGGCCGGTAGAACCCCCAGAGCAGCGCGAACGTCCCCGCGGGAGTGCCGCCGTCGCCCTCGCGCTTGCGGCGCACAATTCCCCCCGGCCCAAGCGCGCAGGGAATACGCAGGGACCCAGCCGTGAGCCAACCGCGCGCGCGGTCGCCCGGCGCGGCGCGCACCTGCAACGTGGAAAAGCGGGAAGGGGCCCCGGCTCGGCCGCCTCCGAGTATTTCATCCGGCCGCCGAATATCCCCTCCTGCCGCCTATGCCATAAGCGCGGGCGTCCAGATTTGCGGCGGTCCAAACCCCTAGAATTTAAAGTTGAGGCCGGCGCGGACGATCGAACCATTTGATCGGCTGCGCGAAATATAGTCAACGCCGTTCGGCGCGGCAACGCTTCCAACCGCGCCGTTGCCAAGCGCGGATGTCGTTTGTCTGCCGTCGAACGGCAGTTCGGTTCAATGCAACGCCGGCTTTATGCCTTGGTCGTCGTGCGCGAGAACAACGCAGCATTGGGGCGCCGCCCAACGCGGGCTGGCGATTTCAACGCGTTGACGAAGCCCCATGTGACTCCTGGCGATCTTCACCGCATCGTCCATGCTCTCGGCTTCGATCAATTCCGTCAACGCCGGCGGCAACGAGTTTTCCGAACTATCATAATAATAGGCAAGCCATGCGAGATTAGTCACGGGCTCCTCCCTGCGGATCCCTGTGGGCGCATCGCAATCGAACCAGCACGCTTTTGAGCAACGCCTCGACTCACTGTAAATCTCGGTAGCTGAAGTCCTTGTCCGAATAAGTCCCCAGCTTGCGGGGTTGACGAGTGGCGGGCGGAGGGTCGCGCGAAATCAGCCGAAATTACCAGCCCCCGAGCGGGAAACCGTTTGTCCCAGCAGTGGCGCGCAGCCATCGCGAAAAGCTCCGCGCGGCTCGTTGGTCCGGCCTTAAGGCCTTGCCATGCAAATGGGGCCGAAAATATCCATTCCCGATCCAAACCGATGGCTTCCGTTCAGACAGCACTCCGGCAATCCGATCCCGACCAGGATCAAGAGGAGCGCCCGCCAATGCGCGCTTCGCAAACGCACGTGAGGCTGCAATCGACAAAGCGTCAGCGTCGAGCCTTTCAGGACCAAGTCACTCATCGCTTTGCCTCTCATGATGTTGAGGCGACCGAAGGCGCCGCGTGTTGGGCTCGCCGTCGCGCCGCGACCATTTCCGCCAGAATCGACAGCGCAATTTCATCCGTCGAGATCGCTCCGATATCGAGGCCGGCGGGCGCCTTGATCGCCGTGAGCCCCTCCATGGGAACGCCTTCGGCCGCCAACTCCCGGCGCAGCGTCTCCGCCTTCCGGCGCGATCCCACGAATGCCCGATAGCGCGCTTGCGTCGTTGCCGCGAGCTCGGGGCCTGCGAAACAGCACAGCCCATCACGATCAGGAAGAGCAAGTACTTGAACAATCGGATCGAGCAGGATCACAGAGCGATCAAGCGCCGCGTTCG
>Ga0209698_10001513_pt1 | contig 26762 bp, 23 predicted proteins | sample LitLauG_LLR_2012_FD_187203 | JGI IMG/M metagenome (GOLD analysis project Ga0209698, IMG submission 187203) | Freshwater sediment microbial communities from Pennsylvania, USA - Little Laurel Run_MetaG_LLR_2012 (SPAdes) (version 2) | ecosystem: Environmental > Aquatic > Freshwater > Creek >... | reverse complement strand
AAGTGCGGGGGGCGGCGCCCCCCGCACCCCCTGCTAAATTTGAAAAAGTGTTACCCATCAGCCCGGTCTAAAGTGTTACCCATCAGCCCGGCTGTTCAAAGGGCGGGCACCCTCACCCTGGCCCTCTCCCGCCGCGCGGGAGAGGGGAATCCATTGACCTGCGATCGCCTGCTTAGACAGCGAGCGGCTGCGCGGCCAGGCGGCGGTCGGCAGTGGCCAGCCGCTCGATGGTTTCGCTGATCGTGCGGGCGACGCGCCGGATCTCGAAGTGTCGGCGAAAGCAGGCCACGGCATTCTCGCCCATGCGCGCGCGCGCGGCGGCATCCAGCCGGCTCCAGCGGCGCAGGAGTTCGTGCGTCCCTTCCAGCGTATCGGCGGCGACGATGCCTGCGTCATCGAGTTCGATCTCGCGCCAGATGTTGACCTGGTCGGAGATCAGCACCGGCGTGCCGCAGGCCATCGCTTCGGCTACGGCGATGCCGAAGTTCTCCTGGTGCGAAGGCAGCACGAAGGCCTCGGCGGCATGCAGGGCGCCCCATTTTTCGTCACCGTTCAGCATGCCGGTCCAGCTGACGCGCGCCTCGATCCCCAGGCCCGCCGCCTGGCCGCGCAGGCGGCGGCCTAGATCCTCGTCGCAAGGTCCGGCCAGCACCAGGTGCCACGCCGGATCGGTCGCGGCAAGTACCGCGTAGGCCTCGAGCAGCAGGTCGACGCCTTTCTTGTCGTGGATGCGGCTGAGGAACAGCAGCACGCGGCGCTGCTGCAGTTGCGGGTACTTGGCATAGAACACGCGCTTCGCCGCCGCGGCGTCGACCACCGGCTCGGCGGTGCCATAGCCGACGACTTCCTCGCGCACTCGGTAGCGCCGGAACGATTCGCGGGCAAGCCGGCGCTCTTCCTCGCAGGTGAACAGCACGGCGCGCGCGTCGCGCAGCACGCGGTATTCGCCCAGCGCCCAGTAGATCGATTTCTTCAAGTGCTTGAGCGGGTAGGCGCGCTTGAAATACGGGTCGAGCATGCCGTGGGTGAACACGAAGTACGGCACCGGTCCGCCATGCAGCGCGCGCCAGACGGCGAAGCTGCTGTATTGCCAGATGCCGTCGACAATGACCGCGTCGAAATCGGCCGCATGGGCCCGCAGCCAGGGCGCCAGCTTGGGCGTGTAGCCGTACGTCAGCATGCCCGGGCCGAGCGCGACGCTCTGGAACGGATTGCCCTCGTGGTAGGGCATGCCCGGCGGGTCCAGGGTTACGACGGTGGTGCGCTGGCCCCACTCCAGGGACGCGCGGGCGATCTGCCGCACGCCTTCCGTCGGCCCACCCCGCCTCGGGTCCAGGCTCGCGATGACATGTAGTACCTTCAAGGCGGTCAGGGCGCCTCGTTGATCACCGCACCCACGACCTCGACGGTGGAATCGGTCAGTCGCTGCAGCAGTTCGCGCTGGTCGGCCATGCGCGCGCGGTCCTTGCGCACCACCAGCAGCGCGCCGCTGGCGCGCAGCGCAATGGTCACCGCATCGGAGCCTTCGCGGGTGGCCGGCGTGTCGATGAAGATGGCGCGAAAGCGCGGCGCCAGCGTCTCCAGAAGGCGGCCGAACTCGTTGCGCGCGATCAGGCGGTGGGCCTGCTCGACCGCCGGCCCGGCGGTCAGCAGGTGCAGGTACGGGATGCCCGGCACGGCGCGCACCGGGGCCACGGCGGACTGGCCCTGCAGGAAGGTCGACAGCCCGACCCGGTTGTCCGCGCCGAACACCTGGTGCAGGCCCGGACGGCGCAGGTCGGCATCGATCAGCAGGGTGTCTTCGTCGAGATCGGCAAAAAGACGCGCCAGGCGCGAGCACACGTGGGTGCGGCCGTCGCCCCGATCGGTGCTGACCACGGCCAGTGCGCGCTGCTCCGGATCATCGCCGAACCAGCGGTGCACGAGTTGCGAGCGCACCGCGACCAGCGCCTCGCTGCCCAGTTCATCCGGATCGAGGCGCGGCGCCGCATTGCGCGGGAAATCGACCAGGACGTCGTCGAGCGCGGCGCGCTGGTGGCTCAAAGCCATCTCGATGTCGCCGGATTCGACGAAACCGAGCATCTGGGCCAGCTCGCCGAAGCGGCGGATGTCGTTGGCCTGCCGCTGCAGCACGACGGCCAGCTGGCCATGCTCCATCCGGCCCAGTTGCACCAGGATTTCGCCCAGCCGCGCCGAATTGCCCGATTTCTCGCCCGCGGCGCCGCTGGAAGGCTCATTGCGGCGCTGGCGGGACGAGGAGGGATTCATGGGTCGGCGGCGCAAGGTGGCGGCAACACGATGGTACCGCGGGCTCAGCCGGCCTGGGTCGAACGCGGCGTGCGGCCCCAGTGCGGGTCCGGCAGGGCCAGCGCGACCGCGGCAGCGCGGGTGCGCGGCACCTGGCCCAGCACGACCACGCCCAGCCCGCGCGCCACATCGTTCGCGCCGCGCACGCGCCGATCGAAGACTTCAACCAGCAAGGTGGCGAGCAAGCCGAGCAGCAGCCCGGCGGCAATGCCGATGGCGCAGCTGGCCAATACGCCGGGTTTCTCCGAGCGCTCCGGCACGCGGGCCGCCATCAGCACGTGTATGGGCGAGGCCGCGCCGATGCCCTCGACCGCCATGCGCGCCAGCCTGTCCTCGGCCCGCTCCAGGCTGCGCTGGGCGATGCGGATGTCATCGTCGGCCGAACCTTCGGCGGCTTCCACCGGCGGGCGTACCGCTGGCGCCGCGCCGGGACCCAGGTTCAGCAGGGTCGCTGCCGTCGGCCCGGTGGTGTCAGAGCGAACTGCGGGTGGGTCGAACGCATTGGTCGGGGTGACGGGCGACGGAGCCGACGCAATCGTCGCCGAGCCGTCGGTGCGCAGGCTCGCGAGGTGCGGCCCCGGCGCTTCTTCGGCCGGCCCGGTCGACGGTACGCCACGGGGCATCGGCCGGCTGGCGAAGCGCGCCAGCTCGGCAAAGCGCGCATTGGCGCCGGCAACGGCGGCGACGTCGTCGGTGCCGTGCAGGCGGGCCTGGGCCTGGCCGAGGCGGGCGCGCAGGGCCATGAGGTCACGGTGGGCGCGCTCTACGCCATCGCGGATCGATGCAGCGCGCAGCTCCAGCGTCACCTCGCCCCAGGCCGCGGCGTAGGCGTTGGCGATGCGTGCCGCCAGGGGCGCGTCGTCCATGGTCACCGAGAGCTGCACCACACCGCCTTCGCCGCCGGCCACGGCCTCGGCACGATCGGCGACCGCCTGGGCCAGTACGTCGAGCGGCTGGCGGCCCGATTCCACCGCCTGCAGGTAAAGCGGCCGCAGGCTGGGCTCTTCGGCCAGGTGTTCGTTCTGTGCCACGCGCAGGGCCACGCGCTCGCTGCGCAGCAGGTCAAGGTCGCTGCTGCGCGCCGCGGCGGCGCCAGCGTCGGCGGCACCGCCCGCGCCGGCCGCCGGCTCGACAAAAAGCGTTACGGTGGCGCGAAACCGGTCGGGGGCCAGCCAGGCGTAGGCCAGCGCAAGCAGCAGCGCCACGCCGGTCACCGCGGCCAGGATCGGTGCGCGCGAGCGCACCACTGCAGTCAGGACAGCCGTATTGGCGCGCAAGGCCGCTCTCCGCCGGCTCGTACTAGCGCAGCGCGGCGATGCCCTTGTCCGGCTCGCCGGGCACAGGGAGCACTTTTTCGCTGGCCACCGGGGGCGCGGCTTCCGTGGCGTACTTGGAAAAGTCGCCCACATATTCGATCTTGGCCGCATCGCGCAGGTGCTTGAGGTCGGCCGCGGAGAGTTCTTCGCGCTTGCGCCCGCTCAAGTACTGCTCGATGGCCGGCGCCGCACGCTTGTCGTCGACCGGTTGGAGCTGGGAGGCCAGCACCTCGACGACGCTGTAGCGATTGTTGCCCGTTGAGAACTCGAACAGCATGCCGGGCTTGAGCTTGGCGATCTGCGGCAGCAACTTCAGCGGCAGCTGCTCCGCGGTGCGCACGCCGCTGTCGGCCGAGAAGGGGATGTTCCGGGTGTGCAGGAAATCGGCCACCTGCTTGAGCGACTTGGCCTCGGCGGCCGCGGCGGCGATGTCCTTTTCCTGTTCCGGCTTGGCCTCGATCACCAGTTCCTGCATCTGGTAGACCTTGCGCTCGGCGAACAAGGCCGGATTGTCGGCGTAGTACTGGCGCACTTCCTGCTCGGACGGCTTGGCCTGCGGCGAGATGACCCGGCTCACGTACGCCTGGGCCAGGATGTTCAGGCGCGCCGCCTCGAGCGCACCGAGCACCTGCGGGTCGCGGTCGAGCTTGTGCTCGATTGCCTGCTGCACGAGCAGCTGCTGGTTGATCAGGCTGCCCAGGATGCGCCGCGTGGCCGGCTCCATCTGCTCGGGGGTCACCCCGGCCGGAAGGCGGGCGAGCTGCTCGTTGACCTGCAGCACGGTGATCTCGTCCTTGTTCACCTTGGCCGCCACCTGCGAGCTCTTGCCCGCGCTGGCATTGCCGCCGCCACCGCCGCAGCCGCCGAGCGCCGCAAGCACGGCCAGCAAGGCCAGCCCGGCCGGGCGCGAAAATGACGCGAGGCAGGCTCCGCGAAGCAAGCCCGAATGACGCACCATGACCGCGCTCGCCCCGCCTACCGCTGGAACCTGTTGTCGCATGTTCTGCATCGCGCCATATTCCTTTTCGAGAACTTTGCAGCCTACCGGCGCCGTGTGAAGTTTCCGTGTCATGAACGTTGCCGGCTTGGCAAATTGTGAATTTCCCATGACCACCGGCGGCCCTCTTCTGCAGTAAAGTTCGCGCCGTTGCCTGCGCGGTGCGACGATGCGCGTTCGGGCACGCTGCCGGGTTTCGTGCCGCTGCGCGGATCGGGTTCGCCGCGGACGGGCCGTCGCGCAAATGCGGCCGAGAAACGTCGCGCGTGCGATCCGCGTGCCGGCCGCGGGCCGTCGGCGTGATTGCCTGGTCCCTATGTCATCGACCCGTACGCCGCGAGGGCGGCGCAGCGGCCGTGCGCGGCCAGCGCCACCGATCCGGAGTCCGAAGGTCAACCCATGCAGTTTCGCGTTCTCGCCCTACGTCCGGACGGATCGGCGCAGCCGATGTCGGTCCACGCCAGCGATGCTGCCGCGGTGCGCCGCATGCTGGCCCGTGACGGCCTCACTGCGCTCGAGCTGCACGCGGGCGACGACGGTGCGCCGCGCTGGGCCCGCCTGTTCGCGCGCGGCGCCGCGGGCAAGCCGGGCCGCTTCGATGTCGACCTCTTCTGCCAGGAACTCTATGCCCTGGTGACGGCCGGCGTGACCATGGGCGAGGCGCTCGAGACCCTGGCCAGCAAGCAAGGCAGCGGCCGCGGCGAGCGCGGCGCGGCGGTGCGCACCGACACCCTCATCGGCCAGCTGCACGCCCGCGTCCGCGAGGGCCTGCCGCTGTCGGCCGCGCTCGCCCAGCACCCGGCGGTCTTTCCCAGCGTGCTGTGCGAATCGCTGCGCGCCGCCGAGCGCACCAGCGACTACGGCCCGGCGCTCGAGCGCTTCGTGCGCTACCGGCGGCTGACCCGCGAGGTGCGCGAGAAGCTCGTTGCCGCGTCGATCTACCCGCTGATCCTGCTGGGCGTGAGCTCCCTGGTGCTGCTGTTCCTGGTGGGCTACGTGGTGCCGCGGTTTGCCGATGTCTATGCCGACATGGGCGATCGGCTGCCGACGGCGTCGCGCGTATTGCTGTGGGTCGGCAGCGCGATCAGCGCCCAGCCCTGGATCGCCCTCGTCGGGCTGGCGGTCGTCGTGGCGCTCATCGTTGCGGCGGTGCGCAGCGTGGCGTTTCGCGCCGGCGTGCTGGGCCTTTTGCAGCGCGTGCCGCGCCTGCGCGAAGTGATGGCGGCGGCCGAATACGCCCGGCTCTATCGCACCCTGGCCCTGCTGCTGCATGGCGGCATCCCCATGGTGGCCTCGCTGCAGGTGGCCCGCGGCCTGCTGCCGCCGGCCCTGGCCCGCCGCCTGGACGGCGCGCGGCGCGCGATCAGCGAAGGCCGCTCGTTCTCCGACGCCATGCAGCTGCAGCAGCTCTCGACGCCGGTGGCCGACCGCTTCTTTCGCGTCGGCGAGGGCAGCGGCAAGCTGGCCGAGATGATCGACCGCGCCGCCGATTTCCACGAGGGCGAAGTGTCGCGCGGCGCCGACTGGCTGGGCCGCGTCATCGGGCCCTTCCTCATGCTGATCATGGGCGTGGTGATCGGTCTGGTCGTGGTGCTGATGTACATGCCGATCTTCTCCCTTGCCGAGGCCATCCAGTGATGCGGACGATCGACGCCGCCATCGTGCCGACGACCCCGGGCGGGCGGCACGCCGACGCCGCGGCCGAGCCGGCGCCGGCGCTCGCCCTCACGCCGGACGATCCGCGGCGCTACGCCGAGGTGGCGCGGGCGGCGCGCGCCGCGGGCGCCGAGTTCGGCAAGGCGCTGGCCGAGGCCTTCGGTTGCGATCCGTACGGCGCCCTCCAGGCCTGCGCGCGCAGCCTGCAGATGGCCTATTTCGACAGCGTCGCGCTGCATGCGCTGGTGCCCGAATTCGACGCCATCCCCTATCCGGAGGCCGAACGGCGCGGCGTCGCCCCGGGCCGCGATGCGCAGGGCCGCCTGTGGGTGGTGCTCGACGACCCCTTCGATCAGGACCGCATCGACTGGGTGGAGAGCCGGCTGGGCGCGCCCTTCGGCTTCGCGCTTGCCGTGCTCGACGAGGTGCGGGCCTACCTCAAGCGCCAGGAATCCTCGATGCGGGCGATCGAGACCGCCCTGCCCGACATGGGTTCGGAGGGCGGTCCGCGCCTGAGCCTGGCCGAGAACCTGTCGATCCGCCGCATCGCCGAGGATGCGAGCCCGGTGGTGCGCATCGTCAATTCGCTGCTCTACGATGCACTCAAGGCCGAGGCCAGCGACATCCACCTGGAGAGCGACGCCACCGGGCTGGCGATCAAGTACCGGATCGACGGCGTGCTCGACGCTGCGGGCCGCATCGACGATCTGGCCAGTGCCGAGCAGGCCGTCTCGCGGATCAAGGTCCTGGCCGAACTCGACATCGCCGAGAAGCGCGTGCCGCAGGACGGCCGCTTCCAGGTGCGGATCGACGCACGCGACATCGACCTGCGCGTCTCGATCATGCCGGCGGTGCACGGCGAGGACGCGGTGGTGCGCATACTCGACAAGCAGCGCCTGGCCGACGAGCACCGCGCGCTCAGCTTCGAGTCGCTGGGCTTCGAGCCCGGCACGATCAAGGTGCTGCGCGAGCTCTCGCGCCTGCCCTACGGCCTGCTGCTGGCCACCGGGCCGACCGGCAGCGGCAAGACGACCACGCTCTATGCCGCCCTGTCCGAGGTCAATACCGGCAAGGACAAGATCGTCACCATCGAAGACCCGGTGGAATACCAGCTGCCCGGCGTGGTGCAGATCCCGGTCAACGAGAAGCGCGGCCTGACCTTCTCGCGCGGCCTGCGCTCCATCCTGCGCCACGACCCGGACAAGATCATGGTGGGCGAGATCCGCGACGGCGAGACCGCGCAGATCGCGGTGCAGGCCGCGCTCACCGGCCACCTGGTGTTCACTTCGGTGCATGCCAACAGCGTGTTCGACGTCATCGGCCGCATGCTGCACATCGGCGTCGACCCGTTCAACCTGGTCGCGGCGCTCAACGGCGTCGTGGCCCAGCGCCTGCTGCGGCTCAACTGCGCCGGTTGCCTGGTACCCGACCTGGTGCCGCTCGACGCCCTGGCGCCGGCCGAGCGGCGCATCCTGGCCGGCCACGCTTTGCAGCGCGGCCGCGGCTGCGGCCATTGCCGCGGCACGGGCTATCGCGGCCGGCGCGCCATCGCCGAGATCCTGGTGCTCGACGATGAGCTGCGCGAGGCGATCGCCCAGCGCAGCTCGATCACCGCGGTGCGCCGCGCGGCGCGCGAGCGCGGCATGCGCTCGATCCGCCGCGTCGGCCTGGACCTCGTCATCGAGGGCCGCACGACGCTCGAGGAGCTCGACCGCGTGACCTTCGCCGAGGGCGATCATGCCGCCTAGCACGGCCGCGCCGCTCGCGCTTGCGCCTGGCGCGGCGCCGCTGCCCGCCACGCGGCGGGCCGGCGGGCGGGCGCCGGCCCGCCTGCTGATCGGCCGCCTGCTGCTCGCGCTGCATGGTGCCGGCGGCGCGCCGCCGGCGCTGCGCGAGGTGGCCGATCTGCGGCTCGAATCGATCGGCGGCGCGGTCCGCGAACTGCTCTTGAGCGACGCCGGCGGGCCGCTCGACGTGCATCTGGCCAGCGGCTGCTGCCGCATGCTGCTGCTGCCATGGAACCGCCAGCTGACCAGCGCCGAGCGCTGGCACAACCTCGCCCGGGCCCGCTTCGAGGAAAAATTCGGCGCCGCCAGCGAAGAGTGGGACCTGCGCCTGGCCCACGACCTGCCCGGCCGCGACCGACTCGCCGTCGCCTGGCCCGCCAGCCTGCGCGACGCGCTGGCCGCCACGCCGCATGTGCGCTCGGTGCGGATCGATCTGCTCGAGCAGCTGACCGGGCTGCTGGCGCGCGAGCCCGGGCGTTCGGGCTGCATTGCCGAGATCGAGGCCGACGGCGCGCAACTGCTGCTGCTGCTTGGCGGGCGCGTGCGGCGCATCCGCAGCTGCCGATTCGAGCAGGCCGCCGAGCTGGTGAGCGTTCTGCGTGCCGAATGGGCGGCGCTCGAGCCGACCGACGGCATGACCGGCGGCGCGAAGGAATCGGTGGGCGATGCGGCGAGCGGCGCAGTGACCCGCGCCGCCGCCGGCGCGCCGGCCGGTGCCCTGGCGCTGGCGGTGTCGACCCCCTTTGCGCAGCGCGATGGCGCGCGCGCCGGCGCCTTTGCCGCCCTGGCAGCCGAGCTGGGCTTTCGCCAGGGCGCGCCGCTTCCTGCCTGGGCCTGACGCGATGGACATGCAGGAAGGCCCACCGGGCATGCTGCCCCGCACGCAGGCGCCGCCGGCTGCCGCGGCGCGCGACGCCGGCTCGCGCTGGCTCGATGCCTTGCTGGGCATACGGCCCAGCCGGATCGAACTGTTGCGCCCGGCGCGCGCGGTGGCACCGCTGGGCTGGCTGTTGCTCGGCGCGGGCGTCCTGGCGCTGGCCGGCGCCGCCTTGCTGCTGCAGCCGCGCCTGCAGCAGCGCGCCGAGACCGCGCGCCAGCGCGCCGCGCTCGAGGCCGCCCTCGATCGGCTGGGCGTGCATCCGGTCGGCACGCCGGCTGCCGCCGCGCCGGGCAAGCGCGCGGCGCTCGACGAAGGCCAGGGCGTGCTCGACGACCTGGAACGGCCTTGGCACGGCCTGTTCGACCAGCTCGAGGCCGCCGCGGCGGCCGAGAATTCGGCGGTGCACGTCGTGCAGCTCACGGTCGAGCCGCGCTTCGCCGGCGTCGAGCTCATCGCCGAAGGGCGCAATCTTGATCAGCTGGTGCGCTTTGCGCAGCGCCTGTCGGGCGGCATGCCGGTGCGCAGCATGACGCTGACCCACTTCGAATGGCGCGATGCGCTGGGCGGCCATGTCATCAGCGGCAGCTTGCAGGGCGAACTGGTCCAGGAGCGCCAGACCATCATCGAATCGTCCGGCCCGCGCCCCGCGGCGCCGGCCGCCGCCGCGCCGGTGCGATGAAGATCGCCGCCGACTCCGGGATGCTGGCGGCCCACGCGGCCTTCGTGGCCAGCCGGCTGGGCTGGGCCGGCTGGGCCGGTATCGGCGCGCTGCTCATTGGTCTGATCGCCCTGCTGGTCGGGACGCCGCTGCTGGAGCGCGCCGCCGCGCGCGACGCGGCGCAGCTTGCCGAACTGCGCGCCCTGCTGGCGCTGCAGGCCGACCCCAAGGCGGCGCAGCGCGCGCGCGATCCGCTCGCGGCGCTGGTCGATACGCTGCCCTCGTCGGCCCAGGTGCCGGACTTCGTCGCGGCGCTGCAGCGCCGTGCCGACAAGAGCGCGGTGCAGATCGACCGCACCGAGTATCGCGTGCAGGCGGTCCTGGGCAAGGCGGCGCAGCGCTATCGGCTGCGCTTCCCGGCGCATGCCGATTATCCGCACCTGCGTATCTGGCTCGAGGGCCTGCTGCACGATTACCCGAGCCTGGTGCTCGACGACATCAGCCTGCGCCGCGCCGCCGACGGCGGCGAGGAGCTCGAGGCGAGCATCGGGTTGAGTTTTCTTGCGCGGGCCACGCCATGAACCGGCGCACGCTGGTCCTGGGCAGCTTGCTGCTCGGGTCGCTGGCCTGGTCGGCCTGGCTGCTGGTCGGCGACGACGATGGCGGCGAGGTGGTGCACGCGGTCGCCCGTCCGGCGCCGCGGGCCGACGCGATCCATGATGCATCCGCCGCGGGCGGACCGGCCGCGCACCCCGCCCCGGGCGGCGCGGTCGCACCGAACGCCGGCCGCGGTGCGCGGCCGCTCGCATCGGACGCGGCCGCGGCGGCCGCCGGCGCCGCGCCGCGCGGCGGCGCCGCTGCACGGGCCGACGCGCTGGCGCGGCCGGCCGCGCCGGCGCACCCGGGCAACCTGTTCGCCGCGTACACCTACGAGCCGCCCAAGCCGCCCGTTGTCGCGCCGCCGCCCGAACCGCCGCATGCGCCGCCACTGCCCCTGGCCTACGCCGGGCGCCTGGTCGTCGGCGCCAAGACCACCTATCTGCTGATGCGCGGCGAGGAAACCATCGCCATGGCAATGGGCGACGAGATCGAAGGCTTTCGTCTGGTCGAGGCCAACTCGAAGACCCTGGTATTCCTGCACCTGCCGACCGGCCAGCGCATGCCGCTGCGCATGATCAAAACCTCCTAAGAAGAACATGCCCGCTCCGACGCCCCGCCCCTGCTGCCACGCCTTGACGCACCCGGCAATGAGCGCCCGGCCGCGCGCGCCGCGCGCCGCGCACCGGCGCATCACCGTCGCGATCGCACACCTGTTCGCCGCGGCGGCGCTCGCCGCCTGCGCCAGCTCGCCGATCTCGCAAAGCCATGACCTGTGGGCCCAGGGCCGGGTCGACGATGCCGTGCTGCTGCTGCAGCAGGCCTCGGCCAAGGATCCCGGCGACCGGCCGCTGAAGGCGGCCTACCAGCGCCAGCGCGACCAGGCGCTGCAGCAGATCTATGTTGCCGCCGAGAACGCCCTGACCGCCCGCCGGCCGGACGAAGCCCAGGCCTTGTTCCAGCGCGCGCTGCGCCTCGACCCTGAGGCGGCGCGGGCCAGGGACGGCCTCGAGCGCGTGGCCATCGCCCGCCGGCTCGATGGCGAATTCGCCGAGGCCACGCAATCGGCCGAACAGGGCCGCGTCGCCGAGGCCCAGGAGCGCCTGCGCCACATCATCGCCACCGACCCGAACCACCGCCAGGCCCGGCGCCTGCTGCAGGCGCTGCGCGAACGCCAGCGCGAGCCCGGTGGTTCGTCCGCCGCGCTCAAGTCGGCCCTGGCCACGCCGGTGAGCGTCGAGTTTCGCGAAACGCCGCTGCGCAACGTCTTCGAGGTGCTGTCGCGCGCCGCCGGGCTGAACTTCGTCTTCGACCACGACGTGCGCACGGACGGCAAGATCACGATCTTCATCCGCAACAACCCGATCGAGGACGTGCTCAAGGTGCTGCTCAACACCAACGCGCTCGAGCGCAAGGTCCTCAACGACAACACCCTGCTCATCTATCCGAACAGCGCGGCCAAGAACAAGGAATACCAGGAGCTGGCCGTGCGCACCTTCTACCTGGCCAACACCGACGCCAAGCAGGCCGAGGTGCTGCTCAAGAACCTGGTGCACATCAAGGACGTGTATGTCGACGAGAAGATCAACACGGTGGTGGTGCGCGACACGGCCGATGCGATCCGCCTGGCCGAACGCCTGATCCAGGCGATCGACATTCCCGATGCCGAGGTGATGCTCGAGCTCGAGGTCATCGAGCTGAGCCATACGCGGGCGCTCGACCTGGGCATCCAGCTGCCCGGCACCATCACGCGAGGCAGCAGCGCGCCGGTCGGCAGTGCCGCCGCGACCACCGCCGGCACCGGCACGCCGGCCTCGAATACGGTCGGCCAGATCGCCACCAGCAACCTCAGCAGCCTGATCACCACGTTTCCCAACCCGCTGCTCGTCGCCAACCTGACGATGACCGACCTCGACACCAACCTGCTGGCCAATCCGCGGATCCGGGTGCGCAATCGCGAGAAGGCCAAGATCCTGATCGGCGAGAAGCTGCCGGTGATCACCAGTACCGCGGTGCAGAACGCCGGGGTCGCCTCCTCGGTGAGCTACATCGACGTCGGTTTGAAGCTCGAGGTCGAGCCGCAGGTCTACCTGAACGACGAAGTCGGCATCAAGGTGCAGCTCGAGGTCAATTCGAACCTGGGCGCGATCACGCTGGGCAGCTCGAGCACCGGGCAGACCACCGCCTACAACGTCGGCACGCGCACCGCGCAGACCCACCTGCGGCTGCACGACGGCGAAACCCAGGTGCTGGCCGGCCTGATCAACGACAACGAGAGCGAAAGCTGGAACAAGATCCCCGGCCTTAGCGACCTGCCGGTACTGGGCCGGCTGTTCAGCAACGACAACTCCAACCACGAGAAGAGCGAGATCGTGCTGCTCATCACGCCGCGCATCGTGCGCAACCTGGGCACGCCCGACGGCGATCCGCTGCTCATCCCGGCCGGCACCGAGACCTCGGTCGGCGTGCTGCCGCTGACCATCGGGCCGACCGCACCGGAGTCGATGTCCATGCAGGCCGGCGACAGCAATCCGAAGCCGGCCGCTGGCCGCCGCGCCGAACCGGCCAATGCGGCGGCGGCAGGCGGCGCCGCGGCACCGGCCAGCACCGGCACGGAACCGCCTCCGGAACCGGCGCCGGTTGTGGTTTTGCCGGCGGCCCCGGCGGCGGCGGCCCCGGCAGCGGCCGCGGCGCCGCCCGCCTCGGCGGCACCCGGACCGGCCGCGGAACCGAGCGCTCCGGCCGTATTGCCGGCCTCCGGTGGCAGCGCCCCCCAGGCGACCTTCCCGCCGGCGCCGGGCAGCACGTCGATCGCTCCGGACAAGAAGTGAGGGCGCAAGATGGCCGCCGGTCTGCCGATCCGCACGCCGTCGCCGACGAATCCGGTGGCGGCGGCGCGCGCCGCCGGCTTCACGCTGCTTGAGATCGTCATCGCGGTGGCCATCCTTTCGATCCTGGTGGTCATGGCGGTACCGGTGGTCAAGCTCGAATTGCAGCGCCAGAAGGAGACCGAACTGCGCCAGGACCTGCGCGAGATCCGCAGCGCCATCGACGCGTACAAGCGCGCCACCGAAGACGGGCGCATCGCCCGCAAGGCCGACGCCTCGGGCTATCCGCCGACCCTGCAGGACCTGCTGCGCGGCGTGGCCAACGCCAAGGACCCGAAGGGCGCGAGCAACCTGTATTTCCTGCGCCGGATCCCGCGCGATCCCTTCGCCACCGATCGTTCGCTCGATCCGGCCGACACCTGGGGCCTGCGCAGCTATGCCAGCCCGCCGGACGCTCCGGCGCCCGGCAACGACGTGTTCGACGTGTATTCCCTGGCCGAGGGCGTCGGCATCAACGGCGTGCCGTACCGACTATGGTGATCGAAGCGCTGCAGCGGCACCAGGCGATCGGGTGGCGAGGCGCACGCGCCTGGCTGGCCGACGCTCGCCGGCGCAGCGCCAGGCTGGCGGGGTTCCAACGCGACGGCCGCACGGACGCAGGCTTGGCGCGCGCCGGCGGAGCGGCGGCCGGCGTGACGCGCACTGGCGGTGCGATCGCTGGCTTGGGGCGCACCGGCGGCGCGCGCGCCGGCTTCACGCTCATCGAGCTGCTGGTCGTGCTGGCGATCCTCGCCCTGCTGATGACCATCGCCGCGCCGCGCTACATCCACCAGGTCGAGCGGGCGCGCGAGGCCACCCTGCGCTCCTCGCTCAAGGTCATGCGCGAGGCGATCGACAAGTTCTACGGCGACCAGGGCCGCTTGCCGCAGGACCTTGACGAGCTCGTGGCGCGCAACTACCTCAAGGCCATCCCGCTCGATCCGGTGACCGACAAGCGCGACACGTGGATCGCCCTGTCCGAGGCCGAAGTGCTGGCCAATCCGGCCGAGGCCGACAAGTCGCGCACCACGCTGTTCGTGCCGGCCGGGGGCAACCGCACGGCACCGATCCAGGCCCCGCCCAGCACCGGCTTGGCCGACGTGCGCAGCGGCGCGCCGGGCAACGGCAACGATGGCACGCCGTACTTGGACTGGTGAACGGCGGCCGGCCCGCTTCGGGCGGAACGAGTACCATCGCGACGCTGGGAATCGGCGGTCCGCCGGCGGCGCCAGGAACCCGCTGGCATCGCACCGGGCGGATTCAACCATCGTGATCGCAATCTAGGAGCTTGCCATGACCATCCGGAACAACTTTTCGACGCGCACCCTGGCGCCGCTCGCCTGGCCTGGGCTGCTGCTGGGCGCGCTGGCGGCCGGCCCGGCGCTGGCCGACCAGGACGTCCAGTCCAGCGATGGCCAATGGAAACTGCATGCCAAGGTGGCCGACACGATGGCGGTCGGCAGCATGGGCGATGCCATGGTCGACGCCAGTGCCGCTTCGGGCAAGGGCTGTCCGACCGTCGCCAGCGTGGTCTTCGAGATGCCCTCGCATGGCCACGGCGGCAAGGTCGACCCCAAGGTCAGCAGCTCCGATGGCTGCCACTTCCACGTGACCGACCTCAGCCCATCGATGGGCGGCGCCTGGCGGCTGCGCCTCGTGCTCAAGAGCGGCGACAAGACCAGCAACGCCGACTTCGCGGTCAACGCGAAGTAATCCGCGCGGCGGCGCCGGGTGCGGCGCCGCAGAACGCGTTCCTTAGTGTGGGGCTTCGGCCGCAGCGAGCAAGGCGGCCACCACGATCACCGCCGCGCCCAGTGCGGCCTCGAAAGCGAGCGAGCGGCACAGCCCGGCGCGCTCGTTGGACACCTGCGCCGTGGCGCCCGCGGCGGCGGCCCGCTCGAGCGCCGGCGTGTACCGGTTGCGATTGCGCAACGCCGCAATGCCCATCAGGCCGACCAGCGTGACCTTGCCCAGCAACAAGCGGCCATAGTCGCTCGTCGCCAGCGCCGCGAAGCTGCCCAGGCGCCACCAGGCACTGGCGGCGCCGGTGGCCAGCACCAGCGCCACGAGACCCAGGCCGAGCGCCGAGAAGCGGTGCAGGCCGCGGGCAAGTTCAGCGGCATCGAGCGTGCGTGCAGCGCACCAGAGTATCGGCAGGGCGCCGACCCAGGCCCCGGCGGCCAGCAGGTGCAGCGCCAGGATGGCTTCTTCAATCCCGCCCAGCGCGCCGGGCACTCCCGCTGCATGGCCCAGCAGGCCCAGGCTGGCGAGCGCGCCGCCCAGCGCCGCGATGGCCGCCCGGTGCGCAACCGGACCGGCGCCACGCGAGCAGGCCAGGCCAAGAACGATCAGGCCGATGCGCGCCAGCCAGACCCGGCCGAAATGGGTCTGGCCCAGCACCGTGCCCAGGCTGGGGAGGTCCAGCGCGGCGGCGCCGTCGTCGAACACGACGGCGGTCTGCAGCGGCACCCAGGCCAGCGCACTGGCCAATGCGAGGGCGCCCGCCCAACTGCCGGCCGCGGCGCCGGCCCGGAACGACCGCAGGCCCGCAATCTGTTGCAGCAGCGGGGCGGCACCCCAGAACATGAGCGCACCGACGTGCACCGCCATGCAAAGCGCCAGGGCATCGGTCAAGCTCACCCGCTCAACCCGGAAATCGGCGCACCTGGAACGCCTTGGTGCACACGGCAAACCGGCAAACGAAGCCCGACTCGGCCGCCCTGCGCACCCGCCGCCCGCCTGGCGCAATGCAAGAAGAATCGCCACCTACGCCAGCAATCGACTCCCCTCTCCCGCGCGCGGGAGAGGGGCCGGGGGTGAGGGTGCGCGCGGCAAACCACGAACCGCGCCCGCACCCGCCCTCAGCGCGAAACGACAAAGGAATAGTCGCCCTTCATGCGATGGCCGTCCGCGGCGACGACCGCCCAGCGCAGCTTGTACGAGCCCGGCGGCAGCTTCTCGAACAGCCGCAGCACCAGCACCTTGGGGTCGGCCGGATCGGGCTTCGCCTCGGGCTCGACGACCTTGCGGTCTTCGCGGTCCTCGACCTGGATGGTCGACAGCTTGGGTTCGATCGCTTCGCTGAAGGCCAGGCGGACCTCGGCAACCTCGGCGTTCTTGCTGTTGGCGGCCGGCTGCGCCGACTCGAGGTGCGCATGGGCCATGGCGGGCGCCGACGCCGCGAGCAGCGCGGCACCGAAAACCAGGGCCGGAACCAGCAAGGTGGGCAGGTGCCTCATGCGCGATCCGATCGGCGTGGGTGTGGAAGTGGAAAGTGTAATACTTGGGGCTTGCACGGCAGGAGGCCAGCCCGATGAGCGCGGTACCCGTTTCGACGATCGTCCTGCATCCCCGCCCCGCGGCGCCGGCGCCGGCGCCGGCGCCGGAACCGGCGTCGCCAGCCGCGGGCGGCGCCCGCGACGCCTGGAGCGTCGACGCGGTCCAGGCCCTGTTCGAGCTGCCTTTCGCCGACCTGCTGTTGCGCGCCCAGCTCGTGCATCGCGAGCATTTCGACCCCAACGCCATGCAGCTCTCCACGCTGCTGTCGATCAAGACCGGCGGCTGCAGCGAAGACTGCGCGTATTGTTCGCAATCGAGCCACCACGAGACCGAGCTCAAGGCCGGCAAGCTGCTCGAGGTCGAGGCGGTCGTCGACGCGGCCCGCGCGGCCAAGGACGCTGGCGCCGGGCGCTTTTGCATGGGAGCGGCCTGGCGCAGTCCGCAGGCGCGGCACATGGAGCCGCTGCTGCGCATGGTGCGCGAAGTCAAGGCGCTCGGCCTGGAGACCTGCATGACCCTGGGCATGCTCGATGCGCAGCAGGCGCGGGCGCTGCAGGCCGCGGGCCTCGACTACTACAACCACAATCTCGATACCGATCCGGACTACTACGGCGCCGTGATCACCACCCGCACCTACCAGGACCGCCTCGATACGCTGGAGCACGTGCGCGCGGCCGGGGTCAAGGTGTGCTGCGGCGGCATCCTGGGCATGGGCGAGTCGCGCCGCCACCGCGCCGGCCTGGTCGCCCAGCTCGCCAATCTCGATCCCTATCCGGAGTCGGTGCCGATCAACCAGCTCGTGCCGATCGAGGGCACGCCGCTCGCCGGCACGCCGCCGCTCGATCCGATCGAGTTCGTCCGGACCGTCGCTGTGGCGCGCATCACCATGCCGCGCGCCGTCGTGCGCCTGTCCGCCGGGCGCCAGCAGCTGGGTGATGCGGCGCAGGCCCTGGCCTTCCTGGCCGGCGCCAACTCGATGTTCTATGGTGACCGCCTGCTGACCACCGGCAACGCCGAGGTCGATCGCGACCGCGACCTGCTGCAAAGACTGGGCATGCACGCCAACCCGCCTGGCGAACCTGGCACGAACAGCCGAAACCCGGCGACGGCGGGCTGAGCCGCAACCCGGATCGAGCCGGGCCGCGCCCGGGCCGACGCGGCGCCGGTGGGCCGCCGGCGGACCGCCGCGCGGCCATCGCGACAACGAGAATTCCCTGATCCGTCATCGTCGCGCAACGACGGCGCGGCCAGACTAGAAGGTTGCGTCGAACGCCGTATTGACGATCGAGTCCGCGCCCGCATCGAAGCCCGCATCGAAACGGGCGCCGAAGCGCGCGTCGAAACGTGCGTCGAAGCGCGCGTCGAAATCCCCCGTAGTAGATCGCGTCGAAGATTTCGCCTGTCCCGATTCCCATCGTGAACCCCGAAGAACTGCTGCGGCGCGCCCGCGAACATCAGGCCGACGGCCGGCATGGCGCCGCGCTCGATTGCCTCGACCATGCCCTGGGCCTGCTGGCGCCCGGGTCGGCGCAAGCCGCTGCGTCGCTTGCGCCGGCTCCCCCGCAACACGCCGCGCCGCCGCCCTCGCGACGCGCCGCGCAACATGCCACGCAACATCCCGCCCGACAGGCCTCGCCGGATGCCGCGCAGCACGCCGCACAGCACGCCGCACCGCACGCCGCACAGCGCAATGCACTGCGCGCCGCCCTGCACGCCGAGCGTGCCGATGCCCTGCGCGCCATGGGCCGCCACGACGAGGCCCTCGAATCCGCCGCCAGCGCCGCGCGGCTGCTGCCGGCAAACCCGGTCACCCAGTTCAATCTCGGCGTGGCGCTGGCCACCGTGGAGCGTCACGCCGAGGCCCTGGCCTGCTACGACCGCGCCCTGCCCGCGCTGGACGCGGAGGGCCTGGTGCACGCCGCGCGCGGGCGCAGCCTCAAGGCGCTGCGCGCCTACGATGCGGCGCTGGCCGCCTTCGACCGCGCGCTCGAACGCCGTGGCGCCGGCGCCGAATTGCATCTGGCGCGCGGCACCGTGCTGGGCGCCTTGCAGCGACTGCCGGATGCGCTGGCGGCCTACGAACGGGCCGCCGCGCTCGATCCGGCCTCGGCACTGATCGGCAATGCGCGGGCCGGCGTGCTGTTCCAGCTCGGCCGCCACGCCGAGGCCCTGGCGGCCTACCGCGGCGTGCTGGAGCATCACCCGGACTATGTGCCGACCCTGTGCAACATCGCCGTGACGCTGGCCGCCCTGCGCCACTTCGACGAGGCCGAGGCAGGTTTCGGCCGGGCGCTGCGTCGCGCTCCCGATGACGCCAATACGCGCTTCAACCTGGGCCTGGTGCGGCTGCTGCGCGGCGATTTTGACGGCGGCCTGCCGCTGTTCGAGGCGCGCTGGAGCGTGCCGCTGTACGAGAGGCGCCGCCACGCGGCGATCGCGCCCCTGGCGCAGGCCGCCCAGGCTGCCGGCCGGCGCGTGTTGCTCTGGTCGGAACAGGGCCTGGGCGACGCCATCCAGTACGCGCGCTACGCGCCCCTGCTGGCGGCGCGCGGCGCGCAGGTCGAACTCGAGGTCGATGCGCCACTGGTGGCCTTGCTGCGCACCTTGCCGGGCGCCGTGCCGGTGCACGGGCGCGGCACGGCCTTGCCGGGTTTCGACCTGCAGGCACCGCTCATGAGCCTGCCGGGCCTGTTCGGCACCCGGCTGGACAGCGTGCCAGCCGACGTGCCCTACCTGCGCGCCGACCCCTTGCGCGTGGCCGCCTGGCGCGCCCGCGTCGGCGCACCCGCCGGCCGCCTGCGGATCGGCCTCGCCGTGTCGGGCAGTGCGCACCATGCCAATGACGTCAACCGCTCGATTCCGCTGCACCGGATGCGGCCGCTGTACGGCCTGGCCGATTGGTACCTGCTGCAAAAGGAGCTGCGCCCTTCGGACGAGATCGAACTGGCCCGGTCGCCGCTGCGCGACCTGCGCAGCGAGCTGCTCGATTTCGGTGAGACCGCGGCGGCGATCGCCAGCCTGGACCTGGTCATCAGTGTCGATACGGCGCTGGTTCACCTGGCGGGCGCGCTCGGCCGGCCGGTGTGGATCCTGCTGCCCTACCTGCCCGACTGGCGCTGGCTGCTCGAGCGCAGCGACAGTCCCTGGTACCCGAGTGCGCGATTGTTCCGCGCGCCGGCGCCCGGCGACTGGGATGCCGTGATCGGGGAACTGGCCGCGGCCTTGCGGCGTCTCGATCCAGGCGCGGTCGCCCAGGATTTCGCAGTCCTGCGATGTTCCGGGTCGCAGAACTAGGAGCGGGCGCGATGCAGGCCAAGACCGGTCGCAACGATCCCTGCCCCTGCGGCAGCGGGCGCAAGTTCAAGCATTGCTGTCTCGGCGCGCCCGCAGGCGCCGGGGGCCGTGGCGCGCCGCTCGCTGCCGGGCCCGGCGCCGCGGAGCTGTTCCAGCAGGGCCTGCAGTTGCAGGCGGCCGGCCAGCCCGCGGCGGCTGCGGAGCGCTTTCGCGCCGTGCTGCGACAGGCGCCCGACAACGTCGAGGCGCACGTCAACCTGGGCAACGCCCTCATCGACCTGGCCCAGCCCGCCGCGGCGCTGGCAAGCTACCAGCGCGCGCTGCAGCTGCGCCCGGCCATGCGCGAGCTGAACCTGAACATAGGGCTGGCCCAGGAGGCGCTCGGCCAGGACGCGGTGGCGGCCGCGACCTACGAGGCGGCGCTGGCGCACGGCCCGGCCAGCGCGCAGGTGCTCAACAACCTGGCACGGCTGCTGCGCAAGGCCGGACGGCTCGACGAATCGATCGTGCGCTGGCGCGCCGCCATCGCGCTCGAGCCCGCCGCCGCCGCGCTGCACGACGGGCTGGCCGGCGTCCTGTCGGCCCAGGGCCGGGTCGACCAGGCGGTGGACAGCCTGCGCACGGCGATCGCGCTCGATCCGAGTTCGGCCGACCTGCAGGAGAATCTGGGCCTAGTCTTGCTGCAGCTGGGCGATGTTCACGGCGCCGTGCTGGGCCTGCGGCAGGCCCTGGCCATCGACCCGCAGCGCTATGCGACCCATCAGTCGCTGCTCATGCTGCTGCTGTACCTGGACAGCTCATCGCCGGCCTCGATCGCCGCCGAGCACCGCGCCTTCGCCTCGCGCTTCACCGATGCGCTGGCGCCGCGCCATGGCGAGACGCCGCGTGCACCCGACCCCGAGCGCCCCCTGCATATCGGCTATGTCTCGGGGGATTTCCGCAGCCACTCGGTGGCGTATTTCATCGAACCCATCCTGGCGCGGCACGACCGGGCGCGCCACACGGTGACCTGCTACCACACCCTGGCGGTCGAGGACGAGGTCACGGCAAGGCTGCGCGCCCTGGCCGACCGCTGGGTAGCGTGCGCGGGGCTGGACGACGAAGCGCTCGCCGCGCGCGTCCGCGCCGACCGCATCGATATCCTGGTCGACCTGTCCGGCCATACGGCGGGCAATCGCTTGCGCGTCTTTGCCCGCCGTCCGGCACCCTTGCAGCTGAGCTGGATCGGCTACCCCGCGGCGAGCGGCCTGTGGCAGATCGATGCGCGCCTGAGCGACGACGTGGCGAGCCCGCCAGGGCCGGACGCTGCGCCGCACGCCACGCCCGGCGGCGCGTACGGCGGGCTCGACGCCGCCGACCGCATCGTGCGCCTGCCGCGCGTCTTCAGCGTCTATCGCCCGCCGCGCGACGCACCGCCAGCCGACCGCCTGCCGCCGGAGGATCCGTCGCGCATCGAGCTGGGTTCGTTCAACAACCTCGCCAAGGTGTCCAACACGACCTTGCGTCTGTGGTGTGCCGTATTGCGGCGCAATCCGGCCCTGCACCTGACCCTCAAGGACAAGCTGCTGGGCGCCGAAGCGGCCAGGGTGCGCCTGCTCGAGCGCTTTGCCGCGCACGGCATCGGCGCCGAGCGCCTCACGCTGCTGGCCCGCCTGCCGGCCGATCGCGATCACCTCGAGCGCTACCGCCAGCTCGATATCGCGCTCGATACCTACCCCTATGGCGGCGTCACCACCACATGCGAGGCGCTGTGGATGGGCCTGCCCGTGGTCAGCCTCGCCGGCGCCGGGTTCGCTGCGCGCATGGGCGCCACGCTGCTGGGCGCGATCGGTCAATCCGGATGGGTCGCGCACGACGAGGGCGAGTTCGTCGACATCGTGCTGGCCCTGGCGGCCGATCCGCAGCTGCGCGGCGCGCGCCGCGGCGCGCTGCGCGCCGCGCTGGCCGCCTCGGCGCTATGCGACGAAGCGGGCGTCACGGGCGAGCTCGAAGCGGCCTATCGCGCGCTCTGGACGGGCTGCTGCGCCGCCGCCGGGGTGCCAGCCGGGCTTGCGCCCTGAGACGATGGATCGGGCGCACCCGCCACGGGTTCGCCCTTCCAGCGCCACCAGCCGAGCACCGCCAGGACCAGGAAGACCGCGTAGAGCGCCGCCGTGGTCGGCAGCTGGCGGCTGGCGTAGAGCGGAACGTAGACCAGGTCGACGCCGATCCAGAGCAGCCAGTTCACGCGCAGCAGCCGAGCCATCCAGACCTGCGCCACCAGGCTGAGCGCCGTCAGCGTCGCGTCGAGCCAGGGCCAGGCCGCGTCGGTGTGGCGCGCCATGAATGCGCCCAGCGCGAGCGCGGCGGGCAAGGCGATGGCCAGCGGCAGGCCGATTTCCAGCGCCGCCGGCCGGCGCACCAGGGGCCGAGACGCGCGGGACGTCGCGCCTTTCGCGCCTTCGGCAGCCGGCGGCCCGGCCGGCGCCCGGCGCCAGTTCCACCACCCGTAGAGCAGCAGCACGGCATAGACGAGTTGCAGCAGCGCATCCGAGTAGAGCCGGGCGCGCTGGAAGATCCAGGCGTACAGCAGCACGGAGACGAGCCCCGAGGGCCAGCACAGCGCATTGCGCACGCTGGTCCACCAGACCGCGGCCACGCTGACCAGGGCGGCGAGGATTTCGATCGGTTCCAGGATCGCGCCGTCCGGATCAGGCGCGCCAAGGCGCGGGCGCGCCGGACAGGCCCAGTGCGTCGCTCAGGGCGCCCAGATACGCCCGGCCGTCGACGCCGGTGAACCACTGCACATGGCCCAGCAGGAACCCGGGACAGGCGCGGCGCGCGTCTTCCACGTCGCCCAGCACGCCATAAAAGTAATCGACTTCGGACAGCGCGAATTCGACGTGCGCCAGCCCGAGGAGTATCGGCAGCGCAGCCCGTTCGGCGGGCGCCAGCGGGCGCACGGCTTCGTAGCCGCCCAGCAGGGCGATGGCAAGTTCCGGCCGGCCGGCCGCGCGCCGCGCCGCAACCCGGCCCGGCGTCGCGCTGTGCGCCTCGGCGCTGGCATCCGGCGCAATATCCAGCCAGGCCACCGTGTTGCGCTCCAGGGCGGTGGCCAGATCGGCAACCGCCCAGCCCAGGTTGCACAGGCCGAAGTCGATCGCGCAGCAAACCTCGGCCTGCGGCCCATCGTCGGTCCAGAAGGCGTTCGAGGCATGCCAGTCGTTGTGCACCCAGCTTGGCGCCAGCTGCGCGAGCAGCGGCTGCAGCGCCGCGTGCCAGGGCGCCAGCGCGTCGACGATGCGCGCCGGGGCCGGCCCGGCCTGCTCGAGAAATCGGCCCACGGCCGGCCGCAGCGCCACGAATCGGTCGAGCCCAGCCGCCAAATCGTGTGCGCCGACGATATCGCAGCTCGGGATGAGCGGCCGCACGGCGCGCGGCGCGGCGCGGTAGTCGGCCGCGGCGACATGCAGCCGGGCGAGCGCCGCGCCCAGTGCGCGGGCGTGCGCCGCACTGCGCACCGGCGTCCAGGAATGCGCTGCGCCGTAGGCGTCGCAGCCCGGCGCGGGCGCGTGGATCTCGTAGGTCCAGGTTCCGGTTTCGAGCGCCGTGCTGCCGGCGAGCCGCGCACCGTCGCGCGCAAAGGCAAGCAGCCGCGGCACCGCGAGGCCGCGCGCGCCCAGTTGCTCGATGAAGCGGTGTTCCTCGAGCAGGGCCGCGGCGTCGCGCACCCGGCGGTCGTGCCGCTTGACGAACAGCGGCCCGCGCGCGGTCTGCACCCGAACCGCGCAACTGAATGGGCGCGGACTATGCCACAGGATGCGCAATGGGCGCGCCAGGGCCGGAGCCTGCGCCACGAGGCCTTCGAGGTCGGCCGCGCTGATGCGCGGCCAGGCCGCGGCGGCGTCGCGCCCGTCCATCGCATGGACGCCGGTGTCGACAGCCGGATCCTGCGCCGCGGGCGGCGCGGCGGGCCCGGAAGGTTGCCGCATTGAAATCGAAGCCATGTCCCGTTCAAAGGCGCCACTCGCGCACCTGTTGATGCACCGCAATCGCCGCGGCGCTCGTTGCGCTACTTTACAGGCAGCCCGGATCGCGGCCGCGGCGCCTCGCCGGCCCGCGAACGCTGCGCCACATCATGAAATTCGACGCGTTCACCGGCGAGACCCGCCTGGCCTTCAAGCTGCTGGTCAACGACCGCACGAAGTTCGCCGCGCTGCTCCTGGGCATCACCTTCGCGGTCTTCCTGATCCTGATGATGATGTCGATGTTCGCCGGGGTCCTGCAGCGTTCGTCCTCGGCGGTGATCAATATCGGCGCGCGGCTCTGGGTCATGGACCCCGCCGTGACCACCCCGGCGCAGAGCATCCCGATTCCCGATTACGTGCAGGACGCGGTGCGCAGCATGCCGGGCGTGCGCTTCGCCGTGCCGCTCTATTCCGGGGCCGGCCAGGTGAAGCTACGCGACGGCAGCTTCCAGGCGGCGAGCATCGTCGGCCTGGACGATACCAGCCTGTTCGGCCGCCCCACCCTGCTGCAGGGGAAGATCGAGGACATCTACGCCGAGAACGGCTTCATCGTCGTGCGCGATGCCGACTACATCAAGCTGCAGGATCCGGGACTGGGCGCCGAATTCGAGATCAACAACCATCGCGCCGTCATCGTTGGCGTGGCCAAGGTGACGATCGGCGGCCTGTTCGGCATTCCCACCCTGTACACGACGTATAGCCGCGCCATCCAGTACCTGCCGCAGACCCAGTTCACCACATCCTACGTGCTGGTCGAGCCCAAGGGCGCCGCCGACATCCCGCACATCCAGGACGAGGTGCGGCGACTGGGCTACCGCGCGCTCACGGAGCAGGAATTCATCGACCAGACCGCCAACTGGTACGAGTTCCACACCGGCCTGGGCATGAACATCCTCATCATGACCATCGTCAGCTTCATCGTCGGGCTGTCGATCTCCGGCCAGACCTTCTACACCTTCATCATCGAGAACCTCGAGCGCTTCGGTGCGCTCAAGGCCATCGGCGCGCGCGGCAGCGAGCTGGTGGCGATGATCCTGTTCCAGTCGACCTTCACCGCGCTCACCGGCTACGGTTTGGGCGTCGGCTTGTGCGCCGGCCTGATCGCACTGGCCAAGGCGCGCCTGCCGGACTACGCCGCCGTCGTCACCTTCGGCAGCCTGGGCATCGCCCTGGTCATGGTCCTGCTGATCGTCGCGATCTCGAGCTACATCGGCGTGCGCCGCGTGCTGCGCATCGAGCCCTTCGACATCTTCCGCAGCTGAGCCGTGAACGCGACCGCTCCCCTCCCGCCGTCCGCCGGCCCCGCCGCCGAAGCCGGCTGCGCCATCGTCGCGCGCGACATCGACAAGTTCTTCGGAGTGGGCCCGGCGCGCACCCATGCCCTGTGCAAGGTCAGCTTCGAAGCGCACTTCGGCGAAATGCTGTACATCGTCGGCCCGTCGGGCAGCGGCAAGACGACGCTGCTCAGCGTGGTCTCGGGCATCCTGCGGCCCGATGGCGGCACGGTATCGGTGCATGGCCGGCAGATCTGGTCCATGGGGGCCGACGAGATCTGCTCGTTCCGGCTGCACACGATCGGCTTCGTGTTCCAGGACTACCACCTCTTCCCGCGCCTGACGACGGCCGAGAACGTGGCGATCCCGCTCATCCTGCAGAAGCGTCCCTGGGACGAGGCGCTAGGCGAGGCGCAGCGCTACCTGGAGGTGGTCGGGCTGGCGGATCGCGCCCAGTTGCCGCCGGTGAAGCTGTCCGGCGGCGAGCAGCAGCGCGTGGCGATCGCCCGCGCCATCGTCAGCCAGCCCGACGTGCTGATCCTCGACGAACCGACCGCCTCGCTGGACGGCGATACCGGGCGCTCGATCGTCCACTTCGTGCGCCACGAAGTGCTCAACGAGCGGCGCTGCATCGTCATCGTGACCCACGACGCGCGCATCGATGAATTCGCCCATCGCATCCTGCGCATGGAAGACGGTCAATTGAAAGGCGTGGAAGATGGCCACTCGACGATCGGCGACTGAAGGCGGCGGCGCCGGCCTGCTGCGGCGCGCCGCCGGGCAATTCTCGGGCACGCGGCTGCTCTTCGCGCTGGCCGCGCTGGGCGTCGTCGCCGGGCTGGCCGCCGCGATCGCATCCAACCGCAAGGAGGCGCCGCAGGCGCCGGTCTTCGATCCGGCGTCCAACCCGTACGCCGACGGCATCTATGCCAACGGCATCCTGGAAAGCGACCAGGAACACGGCTCGAACGTCGCCATCTATCCGGAGGTTGCCGGCACCGTGGTCGAGGTCCCGGTGCACGCCGGCCAGGCGGTCCGGCGCGGCGATCCGCTGGTCCGGATCGACGATCGCGTGCAGCGCGCGGCGACCGAACAGCTCGAGGCGCAGGCGCAGGCGGCGCGCGCGACCCTCGCCGAGCTGCGCGCCCAGCCGCGGCCCGAGACCCTGGTCGTGGCGCAGGCCCAGCTGGCGGCGGCCGAAGCCGCGGCGCAGCAGGCCCGCGACAGCTACGACAAGCAGCAGCACGCCTACGACATCGACGCCCGCACGGTCAGCCGCGACGTGCTCGACACGGCGCGCAACGCCTGGCGGGTCGCCGAGGCCAACCGGGTGACCGCCCAGCGCAGCCTCGAGCTGACGCGCGCCGGCGCATGGATCTACGACGTGCGCAACCAGGAGGCCAATGCGCTGGCCCTGGCCAAGTCGGCCGAATCGGCGCGCGCGCTGCTGGGCCGGTACGCCCTGCGCGCGCCGGCCGACGGCACCGTGCTCGCGGTCAATGTCGACGCCGGCATGTACGTCGCGCCGCAGGGCGTCTACAACAGCCACACCCAGGCGAGCAACGACCCGCTGCTGGTCTTCGGCCGCAACGCCGGCACCCTCGCCGTGCGCTGCTACATCGACGAGATCCTCATCCCGCGGCTGGCCGCGCCGGCCGCCATCCGGGCCCAGATGGTGATCCGCGGCACGCGCACCCCGGTGGCGCTGCAGTTCGTCCGCATCGAACCTTATGTCACGCCGAAGATCGCGCTGTCGGACGAGCGCCAGGAGCGTGTCGACCTGCGGGTCCTGCCGGTGATCTTCCGCTTTCGCGCCGGCGACGCGCCGCCGGCCTACCCCGGG
>Ga0209698_10001511_pt1 | contig 26777 bp, 23 predicted proteins | sample LitLauG_LLR_2012_FD_187203 | JGI IMG/M metagenome (GOLD analysis project Ga0209698, IMG submission 187203) | Freshwater sediment microbial communities from Pennsylvania, USA - Little Laurel Run_MetaG_LLR_2012 (SPAdes) (version 2) | ecosystem: Environmental > Aquatic > Freshwater > Creek >... | reverse complement strand
GCCCAGCTGTGCCCGCCCGAGCGCACCGCGATCTTCATGCCCTGCTCTCGCGCCATGCGAACCGCCGCGAGCACGTCTTCCTCCTCGCGCGGGCGCACGATCGTGTCCGGGAAGAGTGCGGGCGTGCGCGCGTTCCACAGCGTGGCCCCGCGTGCCGCCTCGTAGCCCTCGTCCTCGCGCCGCAGCACGCTGCCCCGCATGTCAGCCCCCGTTCCTAAGAGAGATCTCGGGGCGCAGAGGATGTCGCATGCGCGCAGGGCATGCGCGCCGGTCCACCCGGTCCAGACCGGTACCGTATGGGGATGGCTGCTCCCATCCCGGCATCGAAGCGTGGATGGACGCGGCCGTGCAGCTCCAGGTCGTACCTCAGGCGCGCGGCGGCTGCCCGATCGGATCGCTCGCCGGAGACGCTGCGGGCCGCGCTCGACGCCGCACTGAAGCTGCTACGCGGCGACGCAGATGCCAGCAGGGGCGGCGCACGTTGAGCGAGAGCCGCGGAAGTGTGCGTGTCGAGCACGGCAGCAAGCGCGTGCGCACCTATCTGGCCGGCGAGCTGGTCGCCGAGACGACCCGTCCGCTGCTGGTGTGGGAGGTCCCTTACTACCCCACGTACTACTTCCCCGCAGGCGACGTCCGCGCGGAGCTCGTCGAGGAAGCCGGAGAGCTCGCGCACTCGCCGAGCCGCGGCGACGCCAAGACGTTCGCGGTCAGGGCCGGCGGCGCGCGCGCGCCGCGCGCGGCGCTGCGCTACGAGGACTCGCCGATCGAGGAGCTGCGCGGCGCGGTACGCATCGCCTGGGACTCCATGGAAGCGTGGTTCGAGGAGGACGAGGAGGTCTACACCCACGTGCGCGACCCCTACACGCGCGTGGACATTCTCGCGAGCTCGAGGCATGTGCGGGTGCACGTCGAGGGCGTCACGGTAGCCGACTCGCACAGCCCGCACCTGCTGTTCGAGACGGGACTGCCCGCGCGCTACTACCTGCCCCGCACGCACGTGCGCATGGATCTGCTGGAGGCCTCCGAGACGGTCACGCACTGCCCGTACAAGGGACGCGCGCACACCTGGAGCGTGCACGCGGGCGACGTGCTGCACCGCGACCTCGCCTGGAGCTACCCGGCTCCGCTGCCGGAGAGCCAGAAGATCGCCGGCATGATCGCCTTCTACAACGAGAAGACCGACCTCGAGGTCGACGGGGTCGCGCAGCAGCGACCGCACACGAAGTTCAGCTAGCTGCGGCGTGAGCCGGCGAGCGACGCGAACATCGAGACGGTCCTGGCCCTTCGCGCAGGCGAGGGTGCCGAGCTCCTCCGAGGAGCTCGGTCTTCACGATCCTCGCCGACCCGCGCGCGGCGCGAACGCCGCCAGGTGCCTGCGTGCGCGCGCGCCGGCGAGGTCGTGGCGCTTAGGTGGCGTCGAGGTCGAGCGCCGCGGAGTTGATGCAGAAGCGCTGCCCGTTGGGGCCCGGGCCGTCGTCGAAGACGTGGCCCAGGTGCGACTCGCAGCGACGGCAGATGACCTCGGTGCGGCGCATGAACAGGCCGTTGTCGGGGCGCAGCTCGACCGCCTCGGCGAGCGCCGGCTCGGTGAAGCTCGGCCAGCCCGTGCCGGACTCGAACTTTGCCTCTGAGCTGAACAGCGGGTTGGCGCACGCCGCGCAGCGGTACATCCCGTCCTGCTTGGAGAACGCGTACTCGCCGCTGAACGCGGGTTCGGTGCCTTTGCGGCGCAGGATCTCGTACTGGTGGGGCGTGAGCTCCTCGCGCCACTCCTGCTCGCTCTTCCTGATCTTCGTGTCCATGCTGATCCTCCGATCGACTTGTGGGGTGGTGCTCAGGACGCCTCGCGCAGCGTGACCGCGCACGCCGCGCGCCCTGACTTCTCGAAGTAGCGCTGGTGGTACTCCTCGGCGCGGTAGAACGCCGAGGCGGGCACGATCTGCGTGACGATCTGCCTTCGCTGCCTGGCCTGCTCGCGGTCGCGCGAGGTGAGCGCCGCGGCCTGCTGCTCGGGCGTGTGGGTGAAGATCGCCGAGCGGTACTGGTCGCCGATGTCAAGGCCCTGGCGGTTGCGGGTGGTGGGGTTGTGGATGCGCCAGAAGATCTCGAGCAGCTCCTCGTAGCTCACCATCGCCGGGTCGAACCACACCTCCACCGCCTCCGCGTGGCCGGTGCCGTGGCTGCACACCTGCTCGTATGTCGGCGCGGCGCTGTGGCCGCCGGTGTAGCCCACGGATGTCTGCACCACACCGTCGATCTCGCGGAACGCGGCCTCGATGCCCCAGAAGCAGCCCGCCGCGAAAGTCGCGCGCTCCGAGCCCTCCGGAGCGTCGCCGGGGAACGGCTCGGGCAGCTCCCGCACGGCCGCGTCGGCGGGGTCGGGGGTCTTGTCCCTGCTTCTGAAGATCATGTTCTTCCTTTCGATTCGGCTCCGCCGTGACCGGCCTCTGCCCGGCCCGGCCTGCTGATATTCAGTCTCGGCCGCACGCTTTCCGTTACAGCCGCGGGGAGCGCGCAGCGGGTGGCGAAGGACCTAGGCGGTGGCGCCATCGGGGAGCGACGCCGCCCCGCTGCAGAGCGCACGGTCGGCGGCCGTGAGCACCGGCATCGCCGCCGTCGGCAGGCGCTGCCTCTCCGCGTCGGCGTCGGCCGTGGGCATACCCCTGCGCAGCAGCGCGAGGCCGGTCGCCGGGAAGATCACGACCGAGAGCAGGCCCGCGGCGATCAGCGCGGCGGCACTCGCGTGCGAGACGACCCCGATCTGCACGCCGATCTGCGTGGCGGCTACGATGAACGGCAGCGAGGTCGCCTGCAGGATGCCGGCGATCACCGCCTTGCGGCGGCCGATCAGGCCGCCGTAGAGCAGCGCCGGCACGCCGCGTGCGAGCAGCAGCGCGAGCAGGAACAGGGGTATGCGCACGACCGTCGAGACGCTCGCGAACAGCGCGTTCAGGTCGAAGCGCAGCCCGGTGGTCACGAAGAAGACGGGGATGAAGATCCCGAAGCCCGCCGCCTCGAGCTTCACCCGGAACTCTGTGTGGGTCATCATCTCGTCGCGGTCGATCAGCGACAGCAGGCCGCCCGCGGCGAAGGCGCCGAGGATCGTCTCGAGCCCCACCTTGTCGGCCAGCGCGACGAAGCCGAGCAGCAGCACGAACGCGCCGCGAACGCGGATCTGCGCGGTGGTGTCCTGCAGGCGGATCAGCACGCGGGAGAGCGCGCCGAAGCGCTGCACCCCCGCGATCGTGAGTCCCACCAGCGCCACCAGCGCCGCGAAGACTCCGAGCAGGATCGCCGTGCCCGACGTGCTCGTCGAGCTCTTGCCGGAGAAGAACAGTGAGAGCATGATGATCGCTCCGAAGTCCGCTATCGATGCGGCCGCGATCACGAGCTGCCCGAAGTCCGAGGCGATGTTGTCGGAGTCCTTCAGCACCGGGACGATCACGCCGAGCGAGGTGGAAACGAGGATGATCGCGACGAACAGCGGCGACTTCACGAAGTCGCCGGCGTGCAGGGCGACGCCGAGAGCGATGGCGACCACGAACGAGAGCACGAATCCCGCAGCGGTCAGCCGCAGCGTGCGGCCGCGGATCCTGCGGACGTCGATCTCCAGGCCCGCGAGGAACAGCAGGAAGGAGAGCCCGATCAGCGACAGGATCGACACCGGGATGTCGGCCTTCACCCAGCCGAGCACCGACGGGCCGATGATGATGCCGAGCAGGATCTCGAGCACGATCGCGGGCAGGCGCACCCGCGGGAAGAACCCGAGCGCAAGGTTCGCCCCGAAGGCCGCCGCCACGACGATCAGCAGGTTGGTGAAATGAACGACGAGCACGGTTCGGTGAGCGCCGGCCTACGCCGCCGCTGATGCCGCGCGCGCCTGGTCGATGTGCCAGGCGGCGTTGATCAGCCCGATGTGGCTGAAGGCCTGGGGGAAGTTGCCGAGCAGCTCACCGCGGGCGGTGTCGACCTCCTCGGCGAGCAGGCCCAGATCGTTGCAGTAGCCGACGAGCTGATCGAACAGCGTCTGCGCGCGCTCGAGCTCGCCGGCCTGGGCCAGACAGGAGACCAGCCAGAAGGAGCAGATCACGAACGTGCCCTCCTCGCCGGTGAGGCCGTCGGCGTTGAGTCCCTCCTCGTTGGCGTAGCGCAGCACCAGTCCGCCCTCCGTGAGGTCGGCCGCGATCGCGTCGATCGTCGAGCGCATCCGCGGATCGCTCGCCGGCAGGAAGCCCACGAGCGGCATAAGCAACACGCCCGCATCGAGCTCGTCGGAGTCAAATGACTGCGCGTATGCCTGTCGCTTCTCGCTCCAGCCGCGCGTGAGGATCGCCTCGCGCACCTGGTCGCGCTGCTCTGTCCAGACCTCGGTGTGCGCGTAGGAGCCGAGCTGGGGCGCGAGCTTCACGGCGCGGTCGAGCGCCGTCCAGCACTGCACCTTGGAGGAGAGGTGGTGGCGCGGCTCTCCGCGCATCTCCCACATGCCCGCATCGCGCTCGCTCCAGCGCCGCGCGGCGGAATCCGCGAGCACCGACACGAAGCGCTGGATCTCCGGGTGCAGCTCGCCGAGCTGCTCGCGGTAGAGGTGAAGCGCGCCGAGCAGCTCGCCGTAGACGTCGAGCTGGGTCTGATTCCACGCGCCGTTGCCGACACGCACCGGCGCCGAGTCGCGCCAACCGCGCAGATGCGGCAGCTCGCGCTCGGACAGGTCGTGCTCGCCGGCGATCCCGTACATGATCTGCAGCGAGTCCCCGCCGCCGGCCGAGCTCGTCATGAAGGAGATGAACTCGCCCGCCTCGTCAGAGCACGCCCCGATATACAGCGCCTCGATGGTCAGGCTCGCGTCGCGGATCCACGAGTAGCGGTAGTCCCAGTTGCGCTCGCCGCCGACCGTCTCGGGCAGCGAGGTCGTGGGGGCCGCCACGATCGCACCGGTCGGCCTGTAGGTGAGACCCTTCAGGACTCGCGAGCTGAGACTCACGAGCTCACGGTTGGGACCCTCGTAGATGTCGTGCTCGGCCTCCCAGGAGCGCCATCCCTCCGCGGTGTCCGCGATCCGCCGAGCGACCTCATCGGCGGCGGCCGGCGAGCCGCCCTCGCCCTCGGGCTCAAGCCAGCGCAGCGCGAAGCCGGTGCTCTCCCCCTCGCCGAGCTCGAACGCGGCACGGATGTCGGACCCCTCGAGCTCCACCGGGACGCCGGCGCACAGCGCGATCTGGTTGGGGCCGCCGAAGCTCCGCGCGCCGTACTCGGTGCGCCGCAGCAGCGGGCGCACGAGCCCGTACTCAGGGCGCGGCGCGAGCTCCATCGCGAGCGCCACATGGCCGCTCACGCACTCGACGTGGCGCAGCAGTTCGTGCGGCGTGCCGCGACCGAGCTCGTGGCCACGCTGGCCGTCGGCGAACACCAGGGCGTCGCTCAGCCGCACGACGCCCTGCTCGCTCTCGAAGGTCGTCTCGAGCACCAGTGTGCCCGGCAGGTAGCGCCGCGTGGTCGTGAAGCTCCCGGTCGGCCGGATCGACCAGTGCCCCGCGTCGGGGTCCAGCAGGCGCGCGAACACGGCGGGGCTGTCGTAGCGAGGCAGGCACAGCCAGTCGATCGAGCCATCTCGATCGGCGAGCGCCGCGGTGTTGCAGTCGGCGAGCAGCCCGTAGGCGTCGATCGGCTGCGATGCGCCAGCGATGTGGGCGCCCGCGGGGCCTCGCTCGGTGGTCGGTCGTGATGGTGGGTCTATGGCGCTCATGCCGGTGCTCCTCGGGGTCGCGTAGGACTCGGGCGAAGCTCAGACTCGCCGGCGGCGCGATCCGTTACACGCACCCTGCGGACCGTCGGCGCGATCCTACTCATGAAGGCCTGCCCGCAGAGGTCTCGAGGCGCCCGCCGCGCCGCGGCGCGCGCGGCGGGCGGCCAGCCGTGGCTGCAGCGACAGCCGCCCCGGCCCGAAGAGCAGCAGCGCGAGCATCACGATCAGCATCGCGGGAGCGAGGGTCAGGCTGACCGTCTCTCCGTGCAGGATGCCCGAGAGGATGATCGCGGCGATCATGTCGCCCGCCAGCGCGAGCGCGGCAGGACCCGTGAGCAGGCCGAGCGCCAGCAGCACGCCGCCGAGCAGCTCGAGCACGCCGATCGCGCCCGTGAATAGGCCCGGCCACGGCAGGCCGTAGCCACGGAAGGAGCTCGTCTCCGAGGCATGGTTGACGAACTTGCCCACGCCGAATGAGATGAACACGGCGGCGCTCGCCCACCTCGCGCAGCTGAGCGCCCAACCGGCGGGCCCACCGGCGAAGGGGGCCGGCGCGCCCACACGGCTGAGGATGCGGTTCATGCACCTCAGTCTCCCGGCACGCGCATCGTGTTACACGGTGGCGCCTGTAACAGCCCGCCGCGGTCGGGAGACTCAGTGGTCGTGACACGAGACGAGCAAGCGCAGCGACTCGACCCGGGCCCACCGGGCGCCTTCATCACCCACGACCCCCGCTTCGAGGCAGTGCTCGGGGACTCCCCCGGCCTGCACCGCGTGCTCGACACCGACGCGCACGAGGGCCCGGTCTACGTGGCCGCCGAGGACGCGCTGTATTTCACGACGCTGCCGCGACCCGACGCGCACGGGGCGCTTGACTTCCCCGCGGTCTCGATCAAGCGCGTCGCGCTGGACGGCGAGCGCTTTCCGCTCGAGCCCGACCGCGTGTCGGTTCTTCAGACGGGCGTGCGCACCGCCAACGGCATGGCGGGCGACGACAGCGGCGGTCTGGTCGTCTGCCAGCAGGGGACCCCCTCCGAGCGCGCGGCGCTCATCCGCGTCGAGACCGCGAGCGGAGCGGCCGAGACGCTCGTGGACGGTCTCAGGGGAGCGCCGCTGAACTCTCCCAACGACGTCGTGCTCAGGAGCGACGGCACGATCTGGTTCACCGATCCGAGCTACGGGCACCTGCAGGGCTTCAGGCCGCCGCCGCAGCTCGGCGACTACGTCTACCGCTGGAACCCCGCGAGCGACCGTCTGACCGTCGTCGCGGACGACTTCGACAAGCCCAACGGGCTGGCCTTCTCCGCCGACGAGCAGACGCTGTACGTGACCGACAGCGGAGCCAACCAGGCCCCCGGCAGCTTCGACGCCACCCGCCCTCACCACATCCGCGCCTTCGACGTGCTCGACGGCCGGCGGCTGGGCCCCGGCCGGCTCTTCGCGGTGACCCTGCCGGGCTTCCCCGACGGGATCAAGGTCGACAGCGAGGAGCGCGTGTACGCATCCTGCTTCGACGGCGTGCAGGTGTTCGCGCCCGACGGCGAGCTGATCGGGGAGATCGCGCTGCCGGGAGCAGTCAACTTCACCTTCGGAGGCAGGCACCGGAACATCCTCTTCATCACCCGCGACACGGCGGTCTGGGCCGCCATCCTTCAAGCGACCGGGCCCGGGCTCCCGGTGGGCACTCAAGTGAGAGGTGCATGACCATGGCCAATGTTCGCAAGCGACACGTCATCGACGAGGCCGGCGCGGAGAGCGTCATCCAGGCGGCGCAGGCACACGCGCTCGAGCACGGATACAGGGTGGTGATCGCGGTCGTCGATCCCTCCGGAGAGCTGATCGCGCTGCGACGCACCGTGGGGGCGCAGGTCGCCAGCTCACGGGTCGCCGTCGACAAGGCCCGCACGGCGGCGATCTTCGTGCGGCCGAGCCGCGAGATCGAGCAGCAGGTCAGCGACGGGCGCCTCGGCGCCCTGGCGCTTCACGGCGCCTCCGCGCTGACCGGCGGGATTCCGCTGAAGCTCGACGGCGAGGTCGTCGGGGCGGTCGGCACGAGCGGCGAGACCCCCGACGAGGACGAGGCGGTGTCGATCGCGGCGGCAGCCGCGGACTTCTCCACCACCGAGGTGGGCGCGCTCACCTACCAGGGGGCCAGAGCGGTCGCCGAGGCCGCCGATGCGATCGCTGCGCCGCGCGGGGTCGCACCCGTGATTGCCGTGGTGGACGCGGGCGGCGACCTGATCTACCTGCTGAGGCCCGATGCGGCGCAGGTGGCGAGCGCCAACGTATCGGTCGACAAGGCGCGCACGGCCGCCATCTACCGCCGCCCGAGCAAGGACTTCGAGGACCAGGCCGCCGGCGGGCGTCCGTCCGCGCTGCACCTCGCACGCGCGGTCCCGCTGCAGGGCGGCATGCCGATCCTGCATGAAGGCGAGGTCATCGGAGCCGTCGGCGTGAGCGGCGCATCCTCCGCCGCGGAGGACCAGGAGCTCGCCGCCGCGGCCGCCGCGGCGCTGGGCAGCGCCTCCGAGGCACCGGCCGCGCGCGCGTCAGCCCGCGCGGGGAGCTAGCGATGGCAGAGCACGCCCAATCAGCAGCGCGCCTGCCTGGCCCCCCCGAGCTGCTGCCGGGCCGGCCGGACGCGATCGTGGACCTGCAGAGCGAGGAAGGCCTCGCGCTCGTGGATGGACACTGGCGCTACTGCGACGCGCGGGTGTCGGAGATCGACTTCGTGGCGGTCGGCGCGCCCGAGGACCCGCTCGGGCCCGGCGGCGCGCCCAACCGCACCTACGACGTGGAGCCACACGCGCAGGGCGCCGACTACGACGACTCGCAATGGAGGGCGCTGTCGGGGCCGGAGACCCGGCTGCGCCTCGCGAACGGGCGCGTGTGCTTCAGCTGGTACAGGTTGGCCGTCAGGATCCCCGAGCGGATCGGAGAGCTCGACCCGACCGGCTGCACGGTCGTGTTCGAGGTCGTCATCGACGACTACGCCGAGGTGTGGGTCAACGGCGAGATGCCCACCGCGCTGGGCGTCACCGGAGGCCAGGTCGTGGCGGGCTTCAACGCGCCCAACCGCGTGCTGCTGACGAGCGACGCCCGCGTCGGCGAGGAGTTCCAGATAGCGGTGTTCGCCATCAACGGCCCGATCTCAGCCTCGCCGCAGAACTACATCTGGATGCGCACCGCCACGCTCGACCTGTACGCGCCGGAGCGCGCCCGGGTGGGCGAGCCGGCGCAGCTGCGCCTGGAGCGCACCGATGCGCGCCTTGACAGCGTCCTGGCGAGCGATGCGCGCCTGGAGCGGATCGCCGCCGGCTTCGAGTTCACGGAGGGCCCCGTGTGGGCCGGCTCGGAGGGTGCGCTGCTGTTCAGCTCGCCCAACACGAACGCGATCTACCGCTGGTCTGCGCAGGGCACAGTGACGGTGTTCCGCTCCAAGAGCGGATACACGGGCGTGGACATCGGCCGCTATCACCAGCCCGGCTCCAACGGGCTCACGTTCGACCCGCTCGGCGGGCGCCTGACGATGTGCCAGCACGGGAACCGCCGCATCGTGCGCGTTGAGCCCCACGGCAACATCACCGTGCTCGCGGACTCCTACGAGGGCCGGCGCCTGAACTCCCCCAACGACCTCGTCTACCGCTCCGACGGCACCCTCTACTTCACCGACCCGCCCTTCGGGCTGCCGGGGGTGTTCGAGGACCCCGGCAAGGAGCTCCCCTTCAGCGGCGTCTTCCGGGTCCTGAAGGACGGAACGATCGCGCTGGAGAGCGAGGACATGTCGGGCCCCAACGGCCTTGCGTTCTCGCCCGACGAGCAGCACCTCTACGTAGGCAACTGGGACATGGAGAGCAAGGTGATCATGCGCTACGACGTGGCGCCCGACGGCTCGCTCTCGGGCGCAACGGTGTTCTACGACATGACCTCCGCGCCCGGCGAGGACGCCCTCGACGGGCTCAAGGTGGACGAGGCCGGCAACCTCTACGCCTGCGGCCCCGGCGGCGTCTGGGTCATCTCCCCAGAGGGGGAGAAGCTCGGCCTGCTCGGGCTCCCCGAGGACCCGCACAACCTCGCCTGGGGCGACGAGGACGGGCGCACGCTCTACATCACCGCCCTCACGAGCGTCTATCGGATCCGCTGCCTGACACCAGGGATCCGGCCCCGCTCATGAGCACCGTGGCGCGGGGCTCGACCAGCATCCACTCGCTGAGCGACCGGCTCAGCGGCCTGACTACCTAAAGGAGACACGAGATGAGCAAGGGCCTTGAGGTCGGAGTGGTACTGCCGGATTTCGAGCTCCCCGACGACGAGGGCAACCGGCACCGCCTGTCCGCGCTGCAGGGCGAGGACATGATGGTGCTGCAACTCGGCCGTGGTGAGCACTGCCCGCGCGAGCGCCAACAGCACCGCGAGCTCGTGCAGTTCCACCAGTGGTGCGCGGTCGCCTTCACGCAGCTGGTCACGATCCTCCCCAACGACGCGCACGAGACCAACAAGCTGAAGATCACGACGGGCGCGTACTGGACCTTCCTCTGCGACGAGCAGCTCGAGGTCCAGGAGGCGCTCGACATCAAGGAGTACACCGACACGCACCATCCCGCGACCGTGCCGCACACGCTGGTGCTCGGGCCGGGCCTCACGATCGAGAAGGTGTACGTGGGCTACTGGTTCTGGGGCAGGCCCTCGATCCACCAGCTGTGGGCCGACCTGCAGGAGCTGACCAAGCGCGTCAAGGAGGACTACGACCCCACCAGGCCCGAGGTCCGCGCGGCCTGGGAAAGCGCGCAGCGCGCCTCGTAGGGGCGCGCATGCGGCGGCGAGGGCCGCAGCGGCGTCCGCGAGCAGGCCGAGCGCCTCAGAGGGCCGAGCGCCTCAGAGGGCCGAGCGCCTCAGAGGGCCGAGCGCCTCAGAGGGCCGAGCGCCTCAGAGCCTCGCGCCGCTCACCTGCGGAAGGTCATCGGCGCACGGTATCCGCGCGGCCGCCTCATCGCGCAGGCTCCGCCTCAGCGAGACGAAGGCGAGCCCGCCCAGCGCGGCCGGGGTCAGGAGCAGCACCGCGCGGTAGAGGATGACCCCCACCGTCGCCGCGGCAACGGGCGTGCCGTACAGCACGAGCGCGCCGACCAGCCCTGCTTCGACGCCCCCGATGCCGCCGGGCACCGGGATCAGCGAGCCGAGCTGCCCGAGAAGGTACGCGAGCAGCAGCGCCGCGAGCGGTGGTGCCGCGCCGAACGCGCGGAAGCTCGCCCAGAACACGCCGATGTCGAACGCCAGGTAGCCGATCGCGCCCCCGAGCAGCCTCGCATCTCTCGCGCGCAGCAGCGCGACCGCCTCGCCGACGCCGTCTGCGATGGCCTGAAGCGCGCGCGCGACGGTCCTGGCGAGCGTCGCGCGACCGTCGCTGGAGAAACGCCCCACCAGACGGCGCGCCAGGCGCGGAACGGCCAGCACGAGCAGGACGACGGCGAGCGCGAGCGCCGCCGGACCGACCGTGATCAGCAACCGGTGCGGTCCCGGCACGATCCGCAGCGCGAGCGCCGCGGCGGTCAGGATGACCGCGCCGACGTTGACCGCGCTGGTGATCGCGAAGAAGGCCACCGTGCGGCGAGCGATCCGCTCGACCGGCAGGCCGCCACGTCGCAGAGCCCACGCGCCGAGCGCCAGCCCGCCGGCTCCACCCACGGGGAGCAGCGCCGCGGCGCCCAGCGATGACATCCCGATCCTGTAGCTCATCCTCCACGTCATCCGCGCGCAGAACGCCGCACGGAAGGCGACCACGTACGCCACGCAGGAGAGCAGCTCGAGGGTGATCGCGGGCGCAAGCCACGCGACCGACGCGCGAGCCAGACGGTGGCGCACCTCAGCCAGCCCCGGCACGAGCATCAGCAGCACCCCCAGCGCCACCACGAGCGCCACCAGCTGAAGCAGCCGGCGGCGTACCCGGTGCATCTCCAGGCCGGGCGGCATGTCATCGACGACCAACCCCGCGGGGGGTCGCGCGAGTGCTGCGTCCGCGCTCATGTCGGCAACCGCGCCGCGGCCCGACTCAGTCAGGGGCGCCGCGGTCCAGCAGCTCGTACGCGAAGCCCGTCGCGAGCGTGTAGACGGCGTGGTGGAAGATGTCTATGGCGATCTCCTGCGGTGCCCAGAACACGACCGGCGGAGCGACCTCAAGCGCTGGGAGCATCACCTGCGCGCTTGCCCAGATGGCCGCGCCATGCGCCGCGGTGGCCCTGTCGGCGGGCATCCCCGTGGCGGCCAGCAGCCCGCGGACCACGCCCCAGCCGGTGCCGTAGCCCCAGTGCGAGAGGTCGTTGAAGCGCGCCGCCGCGAGGTCGTCCTCGAAGGCCGCGATGCCGAGCGCCTTCGCGGTCGCGCGTGCCGGGGCGGTGCTGGGTTTCCTGCCGCGCAGGCGCGCCTCGATCGTGCTCGAGACGGTCATCGCCGCGGTGCCCGCGAAGCCCGCGAGGAGCCCCTTTCCGAGATTCTGCGCGAGCGTCCTCGCGAACCTCATGACGATGCCTCCGACGCGCCCGCGCCGTCGGGGGCGGAGCGCGCAGGCGCGGTCGCGCCGAGGCGCTGCAGGATGTGATCGCCGACCCTCAGCGAGTTCGCCATCGCGGTGAGCGCCGGGTTGACAGCACTGGAGGATGGGAAAAAGCTGGTATCGACGACGTACAGGTTGTCCAGATCGTGGGCCCTGCAGTGGACGTCCAGCACCGAGGTCGCCGGGTCGGTCCCGAAGCGCGCGGTCCCGCACGCGTGGGCGATCCCGGCGAGGGGGATCTGCTGGTCGAGCACCGAGAAGCGGGGAATCGCCCGCTCCTGGCAGCCGAGCGGCCCGAGCAGGTCCTTGAGCTTGCCCAGCAGGCGCCTGTGCGCCTCGTGGTTCACGTAGGTCTTGGCCAGGTGGATGGCGCCGGCGCGGTCGACCGTCACGCGGTTCTCGGGCTGCGGCAGATCCTCGCTGGTCAGCCAGAAGTCGATCGCGTGGCGCGCCATGTAGTCCAGCGCCAGCCCCGGCGCGAACCAGGGCGCGCCCGCTCTCAGGATGTTGCGATCGGACTTCGCCAGCATCTGTATATGGCCCAACGGCAGCTCGGAGTCGGGGGCGCCCCAGTAGTAGTCGTTGACGCCCAGCGTCTTCTGGAAGGTGGTCGGGTTCACCGTCTGGGAGATCGCCACGACACCGGAGTTGATGTGCGCCATGTAGTTGCGCCCGAGCTGATCCGAGGAGTTCGCCAGACCATTGGGATGGCGCTCGCAGGCCGAGCGCAGCAGCAGGGCCGCCGAGTTGATCGCGCCGGCGGAGCTGACCACGATGTCGGCGCTGTACTCCTCCTGCGCCCCCCTGCGGTCCACGATCACCTTCGTGACCAAGCGCCCCGAGGCGTCCGTCTGCAAGCGCTGCACGTGGGCGTGCGTCAGCAGCGTGAGGTTCTCGTGCGCCTTCAGCGCGGGGCGCACGCAGCACACGTGCGCGTCGGCCTTGCCGTCGGTCAGGCAGGGGAAGCCGTCGAAGCGCTCGCAGCGAATGCAGCGCCCCCCCTCCGGGTCGTGCTCATCGAGGTCGATGCCGAGCGGCAGGTGAAAGGGGTGGTGACCGGCGCGCTCGAAGTCCTCCGCGAGCTGCTGGATGCGCGGCTCATGCGAGACGGGCGGGTGCGGGTACGGACCGGAGCGCGGCGGCTCGATGGGATCCTCTCCGGCCTGCCCGTGCACGAGGTAGACGCGCTCGGCCTCCGCGTAGTAGGGCTCGAGATCCTGATAGGAGAGCGGCCACGCCGGTGAGATGCCGCCGTAGTGGCGCACCTCCCCGAAGTCGCGCTCGCGCAGGCGGAACAGCACCGCGCCGTAAGCCTTGGTGTTGCCGCCCACGAAGTACTGCGCGTGCGGCTCGAACGGTTCGCCGTTCTTGTCGATCCACCTCTCCCCCGAGAGGTAGCGGCCCTTGCCGAACACCTCCTTGGAGTCCCAGTTCTGAGGCTCGCGCGGCAGATAGCCGCCGCGCTCGAGCAGCAGGATCCGCTTGCCGCTCGGCGCGAGCCTGTGTGCCAGCGTGCCGCCGCCGGCGCCGCTGCCGATGATGATGACGTCGTAGTGCTCGCTCAACTGTCGTTCACTCTCCTTCACACAAGGGCTATGGGCGAGGTCCACGCGCCGCTGGCGCCGCGCAGCTTCGGGTGGGTCAGGATCAGCGCGAAGCATCCCCGGCCGTCGCTTGCCAGCTCGGTGGTGTCCAGGTTCTCGACGATGAACACGCCGTGGCGCACGTTCAGGATCTGCGGTACCTCGAAGGGCCGGTCGGGGTCCTCGGCGGGCACGGGGCCGTAGCTCCACGTGTCAGCGCCCGTCAGCGCCACGCCGTGGGACACCAGCCAGTCCGCGACCTCGTAGCCGGGGCCCGGCTCGCCCTCGAGATAGGCCTCCTGCTCATCCCAATGCGAGCTCCAACCGGTGTGGAACAGCACCGCGTCGCCGGGCTCGACGTCGATGCCCGCGCGCTCCAGGTCCCGCACGGTGATCACCTCGCCCTTGCCCAGTCGCTCCACGCCGCGCAACGCGGGCACGTCGACGAGCCAGCCCCGCGTGAGGATCTGCGGGATCGTCTCGGCGCCCAGCCGGCTCACGCCGGCCGGCCCCGCGAGCTCTGCGACGCTCCAGCCGTTGTAGCCGCGCTCGCCTATCTGCAGATGGCTCAACGCGTCGATGTGGGTGCCGAGCTGCATCGTGGCCGCGACCTGCTCGGTGATCCAGTTGACGTGGTTCTCGCCGAGGCCGGCGCCCATGTTGTAGTGGTGCGCGCTCGTCACGAGCGTCTGGCGGAAGTAGCGCCCGGGGAACACCGGCACGGTCTCGTCGAGCGTGTGCCCGAGGTCGTACAGCCGGCCCTCGCGCACGAGCGCGAGCGCCTGCATGCGCTTGGCCTCGTCGACGTGGTTGAGCATCCCGAGCTGGTCCTCGGCGCCGAACGGTGACGGCCACCAGGGCGCGTCCGTCGCAGGCTCCTGTGATGCCGCGCTCACTCCGAGGACCACGGCTCGCGGAAGCTCGGGAACAGCGTCAGCCCGCCGTCGACGAAGATCGTCTGTCCCGTTATGTAGGCCGCATCGTCGCTGGCCAGGAAGCACGCCACGCCGCCCATCTCATCGGCCGTGCCCGCGCGTGCCATCGGGATGTGGCTCTCGACCTGCTCGCGCTTGACCGGGTCGTCGATCCACGCGCTGTTGATCGGGGTGATGGTCGCGCCCGGACCGATCCCGTTGACGCGTATGCCGCGGCCGGCGTACTCCAGCGCGAGTGTGCGGGTGAGGTTCTGCATGCCGCCCTTGCTCACCGAGTAGCCCAGGTAGTCGGGCTTGGGGATCAGCTGATGGACGCTCGAGACGTTGATGATCACGCCCGGCCTGCCGACCGCCAGGAAGTGCTTGATCGCCTCGCGCGCACACAGGAACGAGCCACGCAGGTTCACGGCCAGCACCTTGTCGAAGTCTGCGCTCGAGAGCTCCTCGCTGGGGCGCGAGATCTGGATGCCGGCGTTGTTGATGAGCACGTCGAGCCCGTCGAGCTCCGAGACGGCGCTCGCGACCATCGCGACCACGTCGTCCTCCTTGGAGACGTCGCCCTGCACGAGCACGTCGCGCACGCCCTCCTCCTTGACGCGGCTCGCGCACGCCTGCACCTGCTGCTCGGTCTCGCTCGCCTCGCCGGGCTGGCGCAGGTAGTTGATCGCGACGTTCGCGCCGTACTGCGCGAAGCGCACCGCGATCGCCTGCCCGATGCCTGAGGTGCCGCCGGTCACGAGCACGTTCTTGCCCCGCAGACCGCGCATGCCCTCGGCGCGGGAATCGGCGGCAACTGTGTCTGGCATGGTTGGACCTCCTGTTGGTCGCGGTTGTGCCCGCCCGAGGGCGGCCTGTACGTCTATGTCTCCCGGCGAGCGCCGGTGTTACATCAGCGCGCGGGATCGGCACGGGATCGGCGCGGGAGCGGTGCGTGACGGCGCGCCACCCATCCGCGCGCGCCAGCGCGCCGCTGGCCCTCAGCGGTACTCCGGGTTGGGGTGCTCTGCCTGCTCGAGGTTCCAGTCGTGCGTGGAGTTGCCATACGCGGGGAAGCCGCCTGCGTCCTTGAGCATGCGCGCGAGCGCCAGCATGTTCCAGGTCATGAAAACCGTGTTGCGCGTCGTCCACGCGTTGTGCTGCCCGCCGCCCACCTCGTCGAGGTAGGACGGGCCGGGACCCGCCTCGCCGACCCAGTAGCTGTCCGACTGCGGCGGGATCGCCAGGCCGATGTGCTGCAGCGCGTAGAGGACCTGGGCGCTGACGTGCTTGCCGCCGTCCTCGTTGCCCGTGGTGAGCACGCCGCCGACCTTGCCGTAGTAGGCCCACTGGCCGCGGTCGTTGATCTCGCTCGAGTACGCGTACAGACGCTCGATGATCACGCGCGTCTGCGAGCTCTGGTCGCCGAGCCAGATCGGGCCCGCCAGCAGGATCATGTCGGCCGGCGCCACCAGCGAGCGGTAGATGTCGGGGAAGTCGTCCGCGTCATAGCCGTGCTCGCGCATGTCCGGCCAGAGCCCCGGCGGGATCGTGCGATCGACCGTGCGCACCTCCTCGCAGTGCACGCCGAGCTTGGAGAAGATCCGCTTGGGGATCGCGAGCAGGCCGTCGGTGTGGCTCTGCTCGGGGGAGCGCTTGGTGGTGCCGTTGAAGACGACCACGCGCAGGTCCGCGAAGGAGGTCGGCGAACGCTCGGCCTGGGCGTCGATGAAAGCGGAGATCGAGTCGGGGATCGGCATGTGCTTGGTGGTCCTTTCGGTAGCGGTCAGACGAGCTCGGGGTCCGTGATCACCTCGACGAGCGCCGGGCCTTCGTGGGCGATCGCCGCTGCGATCGCGCCGTCGAGCTCTGCTCGCGTGCTCACGCGCACGCCGAACGCGCCGCAGATGTTGGCGTACTGCGCGAAGTCGGGGTTGTGCAGCGAGGTCTGCCACACCTCCCAGTCGCCCGCGCGCTGCTCCTTCGCGATCTTGCCGAGCTGGCCGTTGTTCAGCAGCACGTGCGTGATGTTCATGCCGTGCTTGACCGCCGTCAGCAGCTCGGCCATGTACTGCGCGAAGCCGCCGTCGCCCGTGACCGCGAAGATCGACCGCTCGGGCGCCGCCGCCCAGGCGCCGATCGCGGCGGGGTAGCCGAAGCCGATCGAGCCGAGGTATCCCGACATCAGGACCGTCTGACCGCGCTTGCACTCGAAGTAGCGCCCGAAGGAGTACGCGTTGTTGCCGACGTCCACCGCGATGACCGCGTGCTCGGGCACGTGCTGCGCGAGCGACGCGAAGACCGCCGCCGAGTTGACGCCGCGGCCGCGATCATCCGCTGCGCGGCTGGCCTTCTCCGCGCGCCAGATCGACCAGCGCTCGGCCAGCTCGGGGCGCTGGTCCACGCGCTCGGTCGCAGCCGGCGGCAGGCCCTCGCGAAGCAGCTTCACCGTCGCCCCGATCTCGCCCCACACCGGCACCGTGACCGGGTGGAACCTGCCGAGTGCGAGCGCGTCGAAGTCGACCTGCACGATCGGCTTGCCGGGATAGATGCCCGTGTGGTTGGAGAAGGAGGCGCCGAGCACCAGCAGCGCGTCGCTCTCGTTCATGAACCAGCTCGCGATCGGCGTGCCGCTGCGCCCGAGCACGCCGCACGCGAGCGAATGCTCATCCGGGATCTGCCCCTTCGCCTTGAATGTCGTGATCACCGGCGCGCCGATGTGCTCCGCCAGCGCGATGATCGCCTCCATGTCAAAGCGCGCGCCGTGCCCCACGATGATCACCGGGCGCCTCGCGTGCACCAGCAGGTCGATCGCCGCGAGCAGCGACTCCTGCGGAGGCGTGATCTGCTGGGGCGTGAGGCGACCCTGCGGCCCTGTCGCGCGCTGCTCGCCCGCGGGGAGCGTCTGGACCTCGTCGGGGAAGATGAGGTGGGCCACGTCGCGGCGCAGGATCGCGTTCTTGGCGGCGAGGCTCGCGAGCTCAGCGTGGCGGGAGCCCGGCAGCACCGTCTGGCTGAATGCCGCCACCGCGTCGTAGGCAGCGCGCAGGTCCACCTCCTGGAAGGCGCCCGGCCCGAGCACCTGCGTGTCGACCTGCCCCGTGAGCGCGATCACCGGCGAGCGGTCGACCTTCGCATCCCACAGGCCCGTCAGCAGGTTCGTCGCGCCCGGGCCCGCGATCGTCAGGCACGCCGCCGGCCTGCCCGTGAGCTTGCCGTACGCAGATGCCGCGAACGCCGCCGCGCCCTCGTGGCGGATGCCGATGTAGCTCAGGTTGCCCTCGCGCTCCTGCCTGCGCAGCGCGTCTGCGAGCCCGAGGTTCGAGTGACCCACCATGCCGAAGACGTGGCGCACGCCCCAGTTGACGAGCGTCTGCGTGATCACGTCGCTGACCGTCGCCGCATGGGGCGCGTCGGCGAGGACGCCCACGTAGATGCCGTCCTCGCGCTGCTCCACCGCGAACGTCGCCACCGAGTCGCCGAACGCGGACTCACCCGTCAGCGGGCAGTAGTCATATCCGTGCCACGGGCAGCGCAGCATGCCCTTCTCGATGGTCCCCTCGCCGAGCGGGCCGCCCTGGTGGGGGCAGCGGTTGGACAGCGCCGCGTACTTGCCTTCGAAGTGCGTGAGCGCGAAGGTGTGCCGCCCCGCGCTGACCGTCTTCACACGGCCCTCCGGCAACTCCTCCGCGGCTGCGACGCGATGCCAGATGAGCGCGTCAGGGCCTTGAGGTGAATCGGTGGAGTCGGGCATCACTGGTTAGGTCACCTCGGGCGGGCGGACGTTACAGCAAGGGCTGTCCTGTTCCCGCGTCGCGACCGGCGAGCGGTGTCGGCGGTCTGGGTGCTTCGGCCGACGCGCGTGCGCGTCAGCCGGAGCGTTCGATCGTCGTCGCCTTACCTACGTCGCGACTACGCGTGAATGGCGGCCCGGCGGCCCGCATCTGGGCACACGAAGACCCCGCGTTGCGCGAGGTCCTGTGCAATCGGGGCGCCCGGATTCGAACCGGGGACCTCACCGACCCGAACGGTGCGCGCTACCAGGCTGCGCCACGCCCCGAGATCTGCGGAGCTCAGTATCCCACACCCCGTGGCGCTATCTTCGCTGTCGGTGGCCGCGTCGATCTCCCAGGTGCTCGAGGAGGCCGAGCGCATCCTCGAGCCGGAGCGCTTCGAGGACTACTGCCACAACGGACTGCAGGTGCCCGGCTCGGACCAGGTCAGCACGATCGCGAGCGGGGTCTCCGCGAGCCTCGAGCTGTTCGAGCGCGCGCTGCAGGAGCGCGCCGAGCTGGTGATCGTCCACCACGGGCTCTTCTGGGGCGCCGGCGTGAACCGGCTCGACGTGGCGCTGAAGTCCCGTCTGAAGATCCTCCTGGACGCCGACATCGCGCTCGCCGCCTACCACCTGCCGCTCGACGCGCATCCGCAGCTGGGCAACAACGCGCTGCTCGCACGCGCTCTGCACGGCGAGCCGCACGAGCCCTTCGCGCTGCATCGCGGCGAGACGATCGGCTTCATCGCGAGCATGGGCGGCGAGGGAACCGAGCTGGCGGAGATCGCCGCGCGGCTGCACCATCTGACCGCGCGCGAGCCGCTCGTGCTCGCATGCTCCGCGCCAGCGCGGGTCAAGCGGCTCGCGATCGTCTCGGGCGCCGGCGCGGAGTACATCGAGGAGGCCGCGCAGCGCGGCGCCCAGGCGCTGCTCACCGGCGAGCTGCCAGAGCGCTCGATGGCACAGGCGCGCGAGGCGGGGCTGCATCTGATCGCGGCCGGCCATTACGCGACGGAGACCTTCGGCGTGAGGCGGCTCGGCGAGCAGCTCGCCGAGCGCTTCGGCGTGCGCCACGTCTTCCTCGACGTGCCGAACCCCCTGTGAGCGCCGGCCGCGCCGCGCGCCGCCTCAGCACCCATCGGCACCGCCGGGCTCCCCGCGGCGCGGCGGGGCTAACATTGCGCCCTCAGCAATTTCGTTGTTTCCCAGAGGAGGGAGAGTCCTGATGGAGGCCACCGGCGCCACCTCGGCGAAGGGTTCACAGACGATCGCCGAACTAGTTCCGCGCGCCGCGGCGCAGAACGCCGAGCAGATCGCAGTGCGCTACAAGCGCGACGGCACGTGGCACGAGCTCACCTACGCGCAGCTCGCGGAGATCGTCGATGAGGTCGGCCTCGGCCTGATCGACCTCGGCATCGAGCCCGGCGAGCGCGTGTGCATCCTCGCCAACACGCGCCCCGAGTGGTCCTACGCGGACATGGGCGCGACCTCAGCGGGGGCGGTCGTGGTGCCCATCTACCAGACCAACTCACCCGAGGAGTGCCTGTGGGTGATCTCCGACTCGGGCGCGTGCGCGATCGTCTGCGAGAACGACGAGCAGCTCGCGAAGATCGTCGCGATCCGTGAGCAGGTGCCCAACATCAGGACGGTGATCGTGATGGACGGCGGCTCGGGCGCCGGCGTGGGCACGAATGGCAGCACACCGTCTGTGAACGGCTCCGGCGAGCAGCGCCCGCTCGGCGCGATCACGCTCGATGAAGTCCGCGAGCGCGGCCGCAGCCGCTCCGCGCAGGAGCTCCAGCAGCGCCGCGCCGGCGTGCGTCCCGAGGACGCCTTCACGTTCATCTACACCTCCGGCACGACCGGGCCACCGAAGGGCTGCGTGCTGACCCACGGCAATTACAGCGCGATGATCGCGATGGTCCGCGAGGGAGGCGGGGTCAAAGAGGGTGAGGTCGTCTACCTGTACCTTCCCCTCGCCCACTCATACGCGCTGCTGATCCAGCTGCTCACCTTCGAGCTGGGCGGCACGCTCGCCTACTTCGGCGGGGACACCAAGCAGATCGTGCCCGAGCTGATGGAGGTCCAGCCCACCTACCTGCCCTCGGTGCCACGCGTGTTCGAGAAGATCTACACGCTCGCGCACGGCGCGATCGAGGGCAAACCCGCCGAGGAGCGCGCGCGCGCTGAACAGGCCATCCAACTGGGCCTGAGGGTGCGCGAGATGATGGCGCGCGGCGAAGCGGTGCCCGATGAGCTGCGTGTGCCGTTCGAGGCGGCCGACGAGGAGCTGTTCAAGAACGTTCGCGGGATCTTCGGCGGACGCGTGCGCCAGGCGACGAGCGGCGCCGCGCCGATCGCCCGCGAGATCCTCGAGTTCTTCTTCGCCTGCGGAGTCCCCGTGCTCGAGGGCTACGGCATGACAGAGACGTCGACAGCCGCGACCTTCTCGACCCCCGAGAACCACCGCTTCGGCACCGTCGGTCGCGCACTGCCGGGCGTGCAGCTGAGGATCGCCGAGGATGGCGAGATCCTGATCAAGGGCGCGAACATCTTCCACGGCTACCACAACCGCGCCGACACGAGCTTCGGCGCCGTCGAGGACGGCTGGCTGCACACGGGCGACCTCGGCTCGATCGACGAGGACGGCTATCTGTCGATCACGGGGCGCAAGAAGGACATCATCATCACCGCGGGTGGCAAGAACCTCACGCCCGCGAACATCGAGAACGAACTCAAGCAGTCGCGCTGGATCTCACAGGCCGTGATGCACGGCGACCAGCGACCGTACCCGGTCGTGCTGATCACGCTCGACGAGGAGGAGATCCCGCAGTACGCCCGCGAGCACGGGCTGCCCGAGGACGTTGCGACGCTCTCGCGCGAGCCCGCCGTCCACGAGCTGATCCAGCGCGAGGTGGACCGCGTGAACGCGAAATACGCGCAGGTCGAGCAGGTCAAGAAGTTCGCGATCCTCGACCATGACCTCTCGCAGCCGACCGGCGAGCTGACACCCACCCTGAAGGTCAAGCGCAACGTGGTCAACGAGAAGTACGCGGAGATCTTCGACTCGCTCTACAGCGGCTGAGCGGCTGCCCGCACGCCAGCTGCCAACATAGGGATCATGCGCACCGACCCCACGGAAAACGGCGGCCTCTTCGTAGGGCGCCGGCCCGGCACAGCACCCGTTCGCTTCCGCAGCCTGCCCAAGCGCGGCAGCGAGGTACGCCAGCGTTTCGACGGCTCGCTCGCGAGCCTGCTGCTCCTCGCGATGACGCTGCTGTGCCTGCTCTGCTGGGGGCCGATCCCGCTGGCGTGCCTGTGGCTTGGCTCGCAGGCAAACTACCTCACCGGCAGCGTCAGCGTGGGCATCCTCACCTCGTTCGCAGCGCTGTTCACGCTGCTGTTCGGCACGCTCATGCTGCTCAAGCGCCTCGATGGCATGTGGATCCTCGTACGCCGCGCCGCCGGGCACGACCAGCGCAGCGGAGCGCTCGGCAGGATCTTCGCCGCCACCGCGGTGGTCTGCGCGCTCGCCTTCGGGCTGTGGTTCCTGGTGATCCACGGGCCCGGCAACACGCTCACGCGCGGGGGCTCATAGCGGCGCTTGCCGTGTGCTGCGCCCGCGCGCGGGCGCAGCACACGCCCGCGGACACCTGGACGAGTCTGGCCGGGCGCTGCTAGAACGGGCTTCAAGCCGTGGGCATTCTGGACTACTACCGCCAGTTCGAAGGGATGTCCGACGAGGAGATCAAAAGCGAGCTGCTCGAGCGCGCCGCCGAGCGCAAGCGCAAGGAGCTCGCGCGCGTGGAGCCGCTGGACCTCTCGCAGACCACCTGGCACGAGCTGCCCCACCCCCGTGTGGTGAACGCGATCACCTTCTTCGCGCGGCGCGGCCTGCACCGCTACCCGCATGTGAGCGGCTCCCAGCTGCGCGACGCGCTGGCCGAGCGACATGGCGTGAGTCCCGGCCGTCTGATCCTCGGCAACGGCGCAGCGGAGCTGCTGAGCGCGGCCACGAGGGCGCTGATCGAGCCCACCCAGAAGCTGCTCACGCCGTGGCCCTCCTACCCGCTCTACCCGCTGATGGCAAGGCGCGCACACGGGCACGCAGAACGCGTGCGCGGCGGCGTCGATCAGCTGCTCGCCGCCGCGCAGGACCCGCTCGTGCGCGTGATCGCGCTGGCGAGCCCGAACGACCCGACCGGCGAGCTCACGCCCGTCGCAGAGCTCAGGCGCCTGCTCGAGGGGCTGCCGCGCGGCGTGGCGTTGCTGCTCGACGAGGCGCTCGTGGAGTACGCCGACGCACAGGACCACAAAGCCTCGCTCGAGCTGCTCGAGCACCACCCCGGCCTGCTCGTGTTCCGCACCTTCTCCAAGGCGTGGGGGCTTGCTGGGCTGCGCATCGGCTACGCGATCGGCGCACCCGGCTCTGAGGATCTGCTGGCTGAGCTAGATCCCGATCTCGGCGTCTCCGAGCTCTCCCAGGCCGGTGCGCTGGAGGCGCTGAACAGCTGCACCGAGCTGATCGAGTCTCGTACGCGCGCACTCTGCGAGGAGCGCCCGCGCTTCATCGCCGCGCTGCGCGCGCGTGGGCTGGAGGTCTCAGACAGCCAGGCCAACTTCGTGTGGGCCTCCCACCCCTCCCTCAGCGGCACCGAGCTCGCGGCGCGCCTTGCGAGGTCAAGCGTGCTCGTGGCCGCGGGCGCCGCGCTCGGCGAGCCGCGTCATGTGCGCATCACGATGCCGCCGCGCGCGAGCGCGGCGCGCGTGATCGACGCGATCGAGAAAGCGCTAGCCGGATGAGCCGGCCTGGCCGAGCAGCGCCGCCGTGGTCCCCTCGAGGATCTTGCGCCACGCGCTGACGCGCTCGGCTTCCTCGTCGAAGTGCTCGACGACCTGGCGCACGCGCTTCGCGGAGATCTGGAAGCCGTGCCTTTCGGCGATCGCCTGGTAGCGGTCGTATTCGCCGGCGATCTGCTTGGTGACCGACTCGAAGCCGTGACGCCCGATCTCCACGCGCGAGGTGAAGCTCATCATCGAGGTCTGGAACATCAGCTCATCGTGCGGTTCGGGCTCGATCAGCACGATGTCGACCCCCGGGTAGCGCTCCTCCCAGCCCTTGGCGAGTTCGTGCAGACGCTGGTGGGCCACGAGCTTGAACACCTGGTAGCCGATCTGAGCGAAGCCCATGTCGGAGATGCGCCTCGGGCGCGGGCCGCGCAGCGTGCCCACGGTCGATGAGAAGTCGTTGAGGAACGGCACGATCGGGTTGATCACGACGACCAGCTTCGCGCCCGCCTGGATCGCGAGGTCGAGGTTGGTGGTCGACACGATGCCGCCGTCGATCAGGTCCCTGTCGTCGACGCGCACTGGCGCGTAGACCATCGGCAGCGCGCCCGATGCGCGCACCGCGGTCGAGATCGGGACGCCCTCCGAGCCGGCCACGCCCTGCACGCCGAAGACCACCCGCTCGCAGGTGTCGAGGTCGGTCGCCGTGAGGTAGAGCTCGCAGCCGAGCTCGCGGAAGTCATCGGTGCGCCCGGGCTCGCTGAGGACCTTGTGCAGGTAGCTCTCGATGCCCGAGCCGTTGTAGATCCCGGAGGGCAGCCCGTCGGCGAGCCCCACCATCACGTCCATGAACGACGTCCCACCCGGCTGCGCGAGCAGCTGGCGCGCGAGCGCGACCGCACGCAGCGGCATCCTCGCGCCCGTGCGCATGTAGTCGCCGAAGTTGGGACGCAGCAGGTCGCCGAGCGTCACATCCTTGAAGGGGAGTTTGCCCTGGCGCGTGACGACCCGCATCATCTCCTCGGGCGTCACGCCATTGGCGCACAGGGACGCGATGAAGGCGCCCGCGGAGGTGCCCACGTAGACGTCGAAGTTGTTGACGGTGCTGTTGATCGCGAGCAGGTCGAGCGCGCGCAGCGCGCCGATCTCGTACACGCCGCCGGTGAAGCCCCCGCCACCGAGCACCAGAGCGGTCTTGTCGCGCCGGGGGCGGCGGCGGCGCTCGGCCGAGGCGGGTCGTCCGACGCCGCGGGCTGCGAGCGGCTGAACAGGGCGTCGGGGTCGGCGCTTTGCAGTCGGTTCCAGCTTGACAACCTTCCCCATCGCACGACATTCTACGGCGCGCGTGCACCTTTGCGTGAGGCTGCGACACATAACGTTGCTCGGCGCAGCCTCGCTTGCAGCGCTCGTTGCGCCAACCGGAGCGCTTGGCGCGGTCACACTGGCAGCGCTGCAGCGGCACATAAGCCACCAGCTCTCGCTCGCGGGCGCTCACGACGGCGCCTACGTCTATGACATAACCGCCCGCAGGGCGCTCTTCTCCGAGCGCGCCGAAACGATGCGCGCGCCTGCGTCCGTCGAGAAGCTCTACACCGCCACGGCCGCCCTCGAGCGGCTCGGCGCCGCCTACCGCCTCACCACCTCCGTGCTCGGCGTCGGCCACATGGCCCCCGGCGGCGTCTGGGAAGGCAGCCTCTACCTGCACGGCGGCGGGGACCCCACGTTCGGCAGCAGCGCGTTCATCGGCGCGCACTACGGCGGGATCGGCACCAGCGTCTCCGCGCTCGCACAGCAGCTCGCGAAGGTCGACTCGATCCACCGCGTCACCGGCGCGATCGAGGGCGATGAGTCCTATTTCGACTCGTTGCGGGGGGAGCCTTCGAGCGACTACGCCGCGGACCCCTTCCTTGAAGGCACGCTCAGCGCGCTCGCCTTCGACCGCGGCGAGGTCGGGCACGAGCGGGGTGCGCACGCGCCGGCCGCGTTCGCCGCGCGCAAGCTCGCCGCGGCGCTGAAGGTCGACCACGTCACCGTCCAGGGGCCGATCGGCGCGGCGAGTGCACCGCCGGGCGCGGTGCAGCTGGCCGCGGCCCCGTCGCCGACGCTCGCGCAGCTGCTCGGCCTGATGCTGCCGCCGTCTGACAACTTCTTCGCTGAGACGCTCCTGAAGGTGCTGGGCGCGAGCTTCGCGGGCTCCGGCACGAGTGCCGCCGGCGCGGCCGTGGTCGGCGAAACGATCGCCTCGCTGCTCGGCATCCACCCCAGGATCGTGGACGGCTCAGGACTCTCCGAAGCCGACCACACCTCTCCGTATCAGGTGGCCGACCTGCTGGTCGCGCTGTACCCGACCGAGGTCGGGCACGTGCTGCGCGAACACATGGCGGTCGCGGGCCGCAGCGGGACGCTGGAACTAAGGATGCGCGCGAGCGCCGCGGCGGGCCGTTGCGTGGGCAAGACCGGCACGCTCACCGGCGTCTCGAACCTCGTGGGCTACTGCCCCTCACTCGACGGGCACGTGCTCGCCTTCGCGGTGTTCACCGACCGCATGCCGCTCGGCGCAGCGCACACCTTGCAGGACAACATCGCCATCACGCTCGCGGGCGCGCGCGCGAGCTCGCTCTAGCGGAGCTCACGCGCTCGCGCCCAGCAGCGCGAGCAGGCCGGCTTCGTCGAGCACCGCAACGCCCAGCCGCTCGGCCTTCTCGAGCTTCGATCCCGGGCTCTCGCCCGCGAGCAGGTAATCGGTCTTGCCCGACACCGAGCCCGTCACGCGCCCGCCGGCGGCGAGGATCCGCGCGGTTGCCTGCTCGCGCGAGAGCGACGGCAGGGTGCCGGTCAGCACCAGCACCTTGCCCGCGAGCGGACCCTGCGTAGGCGCGGGCCCCTCTTCGGCGAAGCGCAGGCCGATCTCGCGCAGATCCGCGATCAGCGCACGCATGCGCTCGTCCTGAAGCTGCGCGTGGATCGAGTCGGCCATCTTCTCCCCCACGCCGGGGACCTCCGCGAGCTCCCCGGGCGAGGCAGCGAGCAGCGCATCGATGTCGCGCAGCTGCGTCACGAGGTTGCGCGCCGTGACCTCGCCCACCTCCTCGATCCCGAGCGCGAACAGCACGCGCGCGAAGGGCCGCTGCTTGGAGGCCTCGATCGCGGCGAGCGCGTTGCGCGCGGAGATCTCGGCGAAGCCGTCGAGCTCGGTGAGCTGCTGCTCGGTCAGCCGGTACAGGTCGGCGGCGCTGCGCAGCAGTCCGCGCTCCTGCAGCAGCGCCACCTGCTTCTCGCCGAGCCCCTCCACGTCCATCGCAGCGCGCGAGACGAAGTGCTTGAGCAGCTGCCACGTGCGCCCGGCGCAGTCGCGGTTGGGGCACTTGGTGAAGACGCCGCCGGCCGGCTTGACGGTCGGCGTGTCACAGAAGGGGCAGCGCTTGGG
>Ga0209698_10001510_pt1 | contig 26777 bp, 19 predicted proteins | sample LitLauG_LLR_2012_FD_187203 | JGI IMG/M metagenome (GOLD analysis project Ga0209698, IMG submission 187203) | Freshwater sediment microbial communities from Pennsylvania, USA - Little Laurel Run_MetaG_LLR_2012 (SPAdes) (version 2) | ecosystem: Environmental > Aquatic > Freshwater > Creek >... | reverse complement strand
GCTGGCCACGCTGGCCGCCTCGCCATGGCGGATCAGGTAGAACAGCAGCAGCACGGCGCCGACCGAAAGCGCCAGCACGAGCCACAGCAGGGCCAGGATGAAGTCGCGGCTCCAGTCGACCTGCATCGATTCGGTGCCCAGCGCGAGCACTCCGAAGACCGCGCAGCACGCCAGGTACTGGACGACGGTTCCGGTGACCAGGTTGGTCCGCGGACAGTAGCGCTTCTGGTAGAGCGTGCCGACCGTGATGCCCAGAAGGGCGAGGACCACCGGCAGCAGCCGCAGCAGATCCGCACTGCCGACGCCCAGCGTGCGCCAGACGACCAGCACGACGCCGGCCAGTCCGAACGACAGACCCAGCCACTGTCGCGGGCTCACGGCTTCGCCCAGCCAGCGGCGCGACAGGGCCGCGGTCAGCAGCGGCTGCAGGCCGGCGACCAGCGCCGCCAGTCCGGCCGGAACACCCCGCGCGATGCCGCTGAACACCCCGCCCAGGTACAGCCCGTGGACCAGCAGGCCGACCACGACGATGTGGCCGGTCTCGGCCATCGACGAGGGCCAGGCCTGCCGAAAGACCCGGGCCGCGCCGGCCAGCAGCAGGCTGGTGGCGGCCAGCCGGATGAGCAGGAAGGTGAACGGTTCGGCGTGCGGCAGGCCGAACTTGGCGCCGACGAAGCCGCTGCCCCAGAGCACGACGAAAAGCGGCGGCGCGAGGCGCGCCAGGAGCGTGTGAGGCATCGTGCCGGCCGGGACTCAGGCCGCCGGACCGGAGCGGACCGGCGCCGCGGATGCGGCCGGCGCACCGATCGGCGGCGTGTCATCGACATGCAGTTCGGGCGGCGGCCGCCGGAAGCCCCCGGTGAGCCACGCGAGGTAGGCGATGCCCAGCGTCAGCCAGCTCAGGCCGAGGATCAGCGCCTTGTGGTCCAGGCTCACCATCAGCGCGAAGTCGGCCACCATGCCGAATCCCGGGATGAGCAGGAAGAACAGCACGGCGCGCGCGCCGCGCCGCCGCAAGGCGTGCCAGTAGTGGAAGATCACGGACAGGTTGACCAGGATGAAGGTGAGGAAGGCGCCGAAATTGATGAACGACGTCGAGGTCTGCACGTCGAGCCGCAGCCCGGCGAGGGCGATCGCCGCGCTCAGTCCGATGGCCGGGACCGGCGTGCCGAAGCGCGCCGACAGGCGGCCGAAGAAGGAGCGCGACAGCACGCCGTCGCGGCCCAGCGCGTACAGCAGGCGCGAGACGCTGGTCTGCGCGGCGATGCCCGAGGCGAACTGGCCGATCACCAGCCCGAGCAGGAAGACCAGGACGAAGGCGTCGCCGCCGATGTTGCGCGCGATCTCGGTGGACGCGGCATCGGCGTCGGCGAAGTCGAACGAAGGATGGGCCAGCTGCACGAAATACGAGGTGCCGATGAAGAGCAGTCCGCCGACCAGCGTGACCAGGATGATGGCCGGCGGCACGGTGCGCACCGGGTCGCGCGTCTCCTCGGTGAGCGTGCTCACCGCGTCGAAGCCGAGGTAGGAGTAGCAGGCGATCGCCGCGCCGCTCAGCACCAGCTGCGGGACCGGCGCGCCATGCGCCGCGGCGGCGAAGATCGGCCGCGTCGCGTCGCCCAGCGCGTAATGCGCGCACAGCACGACGAAGGCGGCCAGCACGAGGGTCTGCAGGATCACCAGGAGCATGTTGAACCCGGCCGCCAGCTTGAGCCCGATCACGTTGATCGCCGTGGTGACGGCGATGAACAGCAGCATCCAGACCGGCTCGGGCACCGACGGGACGATGGAGTGCAGGTAGGCCGTGCCGATCAGCCAGACCGCCAGCGGCATGAACAGGTAGTCGAGCAGGATCGCCCAGCCGGTCAGGAAGCCCAGGCTGGAATTGACCGCCTTGCGCACGTAGGAGTAGGACGAACCGGCGACCGGGTAGGCGCGCGCCATGAGGGCATAGCTGATCGCCGTCGGCAGCATCGCGGCCAGGGCCACGATGTAGGCCAGCGGCACCTCGCCGCGGCTGGTCTGCGCCAGGATGCCGAAGGTTCCGAGCACGATGATCGGCGCCATCAGTCCGACGCCGAACACGACCAGCGTCCACAGGCCCAGCTGGTGGCGGGCGGGCAGCGCGGCGGGGACAGCGAGGGGTTGCGCGTTCATGGCGATTCCGTCGGATCGGTGCGGCCGCCGCGGCGCGGCGGCCAGCCCGGGGGCAAGGCGGCGATCAGGCGGCGCGGGGGATCAGCAGGCGGCGCTGCACCCCGTCCTCCTGCACCGTGCCGGACAGCCGCAGCCGCCGTTGCCCGAGGTAGTCGTAATGGCTGCGTGCCGCCGCGAGCCGCGCCGGATCGAGGGCCGCGCCCAGGGTGGCCGGATCGCGGCCGGCCTCGAGGACGAATCCGCCCATCGGGTCGACCAGCGCGCTGCCGCCGGCGAAGACGAAGTCGCGCCCGGTGCCGACCCGGTTGGCCATCACGGCGTAGGCCTGGTTCTCGAGGGCGCGCGCGGCGATGCAGGTCCGGTGCACGGGACCGTAGGGATCCATGTTGCCGTTGGTGACCACCAGCAGCTGTGCGCCCAGCTGGGCCAGCGCGCGCGCCGTCTCGGGAAACTCGATGTCATAGCAGATCAGCAGCCCGACGCGCAGGCCCTGCCACAGCGTCGTGACCAGTTCGTCGCCGGGCGCGAACACGCCCTGCTCGGCGCCGAAGAGATGGGTCTTGCGATAGCGCAGGAGCAGATCGCCGTCGGCGCCGATCAGCACCGTGGTGTTGTAGTAGCGCCCGACGTCGACCTCGGTGCCGCCGATCGCCACCGCAATGCCCCGGCGGCGCGCCGCGGCGCGCACCGCCGAGTAGCCCGGCCCGTCGATCGGCTCGGCGAGCGCGGCGACGTCGCGCCGCGTCGGAAAGCCGCTGAGGAACAGTTCGGGCAGCACGAGCAGCTGCGTCGCCGCCGCGGCCCCGGCGATGGCCTGCTCGGCGCGCGCCAGGTTGTACGCCTTGTCGCCGTCGACGCAGGCGAGCTGGGCGATCTCGATGTGCATGGCGCCTTCCGGTCTTCCGCGCGGGAGCCGCGCGCCGGCCCGCTGGCCGGCGCCCTCCGCTCAGAAATGGTAGCTGAGGTCGACGCCCGCGGTCAGCGGCTGGTTGGTCGCCACCCGGTTGAAGGAGGAATTGGCCAGGGTCAGCTGCACCGCGTTCTCCAGGTAGGCCTTCTTGTTGAAGAGGTTGTTGGCGAACAGCGTAGCGCTCCAGCCGGCATCGCTGTTCAGGCCGATACGCAGGTTGGTGATGTCGTAGCTGGGCAGCGGGGTCTGCGTGTCGGGGAAACCGCCGGGAAAGGTGAGGTCGACCCGATTCCCGGTGTAGACGTTCTCGGCTCGCGCGAAAAGATCCAGGCGGTCGTTGATCGGCGTGTGGTAGTTCAGGCCGATCGTCGCGGTGACCGGCGGCACGGAGGGCAGGCGGTCGCCCTGATGGAAGCCATGGGCGTTCTCGCCCAGCAGCGCGTGGGTATAGCCGGCCGCGGCGGACAGCACGAAGCTCGTTCCCAGGATCGCCTTGACCTCGAGCTCGCCGCCGTAGATGTGCGCGGTGTTCGCATTGTCGAAGACCGGGTAGTTGCAGGGCAGCTCCTCGAGCTGGATGTCCTTCCAGTTCTCGAAGAAGCCGCTGACATTGAGCCGGACCTTGCCGCCCAGCAGCCTGCCCTTGTAGCCGCCCTCGTAGCTCCAGAGCGTGTCCGGTCCGTAGCTGGTCGGCGGCGAGCCGCTCGGGTAGCCGATGGCCATCAGCTGGTTCGAGATGCAGGGGATGTTGGGCAGGGGCTGGTTCGCGCCGCCCGGCCGGAAGCCCTTGGCCGCGGTGGCATAGAGCAGCGTGTCCTTGTCGGCATCGTAGGAGATGCCGACCTTCGGATTGAAGCCGCTGTCGGCCTGCACCACGTGCTGCAGCGTCGGCGTATTCGTGCCGCCGGGCGAGAAGAAACCGGCGAAGCTCATGTCGGTGGTGTTGGAGTACTTGTAGTAGCGCAGGCCCAGCGTGCCCTTGAGCTTGGCGGTGAAGGCATAGGTGCCTTCGCCAAAGAGCGCCGACTGGACGATATGGGTCGGCTGGTCGAGGTTCCACACCGCGGCGATCGTCGAACCGAAGGCCGGCGGGTTGGGGAAGTCGGTGACCAGCTGCCAGTCGGAGGCGAATTCGCTGTGGAAGGCGCCCACCACCCACTGCAGCGCACTGTCGCCGGTCGAGGCGGCGCGCAGCTCCTGGGTGAACTGGTTGGACGGGTCCATCTCCAGCCCGAAGATCGGCCCGGTGCCCATGGTTCCGTAGAACCCGTTGGGCGGGGAAACGGCCGCGCCATCGAGCGGATTCTGGAAGTTCTCGCTGCCGTCCTGGGTCTGCGACGACAGCCGGTGCCACTTGGACGTGACCGAGGTGACGTCGAAATCGTCGAGCTTGTAGTTGATCGTCAGGTTGGTGACGGTGATCGAGTCGGCATAGGGTTCCGCGATGTCGAACGGCTGGTAGTGCGCCAGGGTGCCGGGATTGCTGTCGAAGGTGCTGGGCGCGTCCTGCGTGATGCGCTGGTAGAACACCGAGGGCGTGATGGTCAGCCGGTCGTTCGGCTTCCAGGTGAGCGCGATGCGGCCGCCGTTGAGGTGCTCGTCGTTGCTGTGCTTGTAGTCGTGCTGCACCGGCGCGGCGGCGACGTCGCCGCGCGTCACGCCGCCGTTGGTCGGCGGGGGGAAGCTGCCGGGCGCGGCCACGATGCGGTCGATCCAGCCGCTCGTGTAGGCTTGCGAGGCGACGATGCGCAGCGCCAGCTCGTCCTTGATGAGCGGCGTGTTGATCATGGCGTTCTCGGCCTGGTTCATGCCGCCGCCCTTGGTCCCCGAGACGATGGCCTGCACGCTGGCCTCGAAGTTCTCGAGATTGGGCTGGTTGGTGATGAGACGTATCGTGCCGCCCATCGATCCGGAACCGTACAGCGTGCCCTGCGGCCCGCGCAGCACCTCGACCCGGCTCAGGTCGTAGAGCGAGGGATCGATGACCACCTTGCCGTTTTGCGCCGCGGCGGGCGCGGTGAGCGGGACGTCGTCCAGGTAGAAGCCGACGGTCGGCGAATTGCCGCCGCTCGAGGTCATGCCGCGCATCTCGAATTCGGTCTGGCCGCCCGGTCCGTTGGACTTGAACGAGATGCCCGGCGTGGTCGCGGCCAGCGCGGCGAACCCCGTGACGCCGCGGTTCTGCAGGTCCTCGCCGGTGACCGCGGTGATGCTGATCGGCGTCTTGTCGACCGTGCTGGCGCGCTTTTGCGCGGTGACGACGACCTCCTCGAGCTGGTCCGACGGGCCCTTGGACTCGGCGCCCGCCGCGGCGACCTGCTGTCCCAGGACCGGGGCGGCTGCGGCCCCGACGGCGATGATGGCCGCGCCGCGACACGCGAGCGCCGCCTTGCGCAACAGGATCTTCTTCATGGTCGGGGACTCCCTCCGTTGGATGGCATGGCGGCCTGCGGACGTCTGGCGCGTCCTGCCGGGCGGTCTCCGAGCATAGCCGCCCGGAACCGGAGGCCGAAGATCGGGATGGCGCATTCGCCGCGTTTGCCCGACCGCTGTTGCGCGAAACACGACGCAGTCTATGGGCCGCCACGCACCGCGCGGACCCGCGCCTGGCGCCGGGGTGAATAAACTTTCCGCCGCACGGCACCGCCGCGGTGCGGCCATGCCCGCCGGCGCCGCCGCGCGCGCGGCCGCGGTGCGCCATCGGCCCTGGCCGGCGCCCGGCTTCAGTACGTCGGCGGCGACACGGCGCTGATGATCTCGGCCCGTGTCCGGCCGACGTTGCGGAAGCGGTGCGGCTGCCGGCTGTCGAAGTAGTAGCCATCGCCGCGGCGCAGGACGCGCGTCGCTTCGCCGACCGTGAGCTCGATCTCGCCGAGCAGCACGAAGCCGGCTTCCTGGGACGTATGCGAAAAGGCGGCGCCGGTGTCCGCACCGATCTCGTAGACCTCGTGCAGCATGAGGATGTGGCGATTGGGATGGTTGACGCCCAGCATGCGGTAGGAGATCGAGCGCGTGGCGCCGATCTCGACCAGTTCATCGGCGCCATAGAAGGGCGAACTGGGCGCCGACTGCTGGATGTCGGCGAAGAAGCCCACGAGGGTGGTGCCCAGCGAATCCGTGATCGCCGACAGCGTGTCGATGCTCGGGCTGGTGCGGTCGCGTTCGATGAGCGAGATGGTGGCGTGCGAGATCCCGGAGCGCGCCGCGAGCTCGCGCACCGTCAGCTTGCGCCGCCGGCGCAGGTCCTTGATGTGGGTTCCGATGCGGGGCATGGGTCGGCTTCTGGTGATTATTCTAACCAGCGCGCGGCGCCGTCGCCGTGGTGTCGCGCGCCCTCCCTAGACTCGGTCTTCCTGCATCGCTGGCGCTTCGCGCCCGGCCCAGACCATGAAACCGCTTGCTGAACGCGTCGAATTCCTCAAGGCCCCCGCACCGGCACCGGCCACGGATCCGGGCGAAGTCGAGGCGGTGGTGCGCCGCGTGCTGAGCGCGGTACGGGAGCGCGGCGACGCCGCGGTGCGCGAATTCTCGCGCGCCTTCGACCGCTACGACGGCGAGGCGCTGGAGATCAGCGCCGCCGAACGCGCGGCCGCGGTGGCCGGGCTCGACTCGCAGACCCGCGCCGACACCGAGTTCGCGATCGCGCGCGTGCGCGCCTTCGCGCAGGCCCAGCTGGCCACCATGCTGCCGCTCGAGGTCGAAGAGATCGCCGGCGTCCACCTGGGCCACCGCATCATTCCGATCCAGCGCATCGGCGCCTACGTGCCCGGCGGCCGCTACCCCATCCTGTCGGCGCCAATCATGACCCTGGTGCCGGCCAAGGTCGCGGGCTGCGACGAGGTGATCGCCTGCCTGCCGCCGAACGCCCATCCGGCCATGATCGCGGGCTGCGAGCTCTCCGGAGCGGACCGCGTCTTCCGGGTCGGCGGCGCGCAGGCCATCGCGGCGATGGCCTACGGCACCGGGACCATCGCCGCGGTCGACAAGATCGTCGGCCCCGGCAACGCCTACGTCAACGAGGCGAAGCGCCAGGTGTTCGGCGAGGTCGGCATCGACCAGCTGGCCGGACCGAGCGAGATCTTCATCGTCGCCGACCAGAGCGCCGATCCGCGCATGCTGGCCACCGACCTGCTGGCGCAGGCCGAGCACGACGTGCACACGCGGGTCGGTCTGATCACGACCGATCGCGCGCTCGGCGTGGCGACCCTGCACGAGGTCGAGCGCCAGCTGCAGGACCTGCCGACGGCGCCGGTGGCCGCCGCCGCGTGGCAGGAGGCCGGCCAGATCGTCCTGTGCCCCGACGAGGCGACCATGATCGCGTTCTCGGACTTCATCGCCGCCGAGCACCTGCAGGTCCACACGCGCGATCCGCATGCCACCGCCGCCCGGCTGCGCAACTACGGCTCGCTCTTCATCGGACAGCGGGCCAGCGTGGTGTACTCGGACAAGTGCTGCGGCACCAACCACACGCTGCCGACCATGCGCGCGGCACGCTACACCGGTGGATTGTGGGTCGGCTCGTACGTCAAGGTGTGCACCCACCAGTGGCTCGACCCGGCGGGCGTCGAGGCGGTCGCGCCGCCCGCCGTGCGGCAGAGCGCCACCGAAGGCATGGAAGGGCATCGTCGCGCCGCCGCGCTGCGCCTGCAAAACCGGCCGGCGCCGCTGGCCTAGGAGGACGTGCCGGCCTGCGACTTGAGGATGGAAGCCAGGCGCGCCCGGTCGGTGACGAAATCGTTGGTGCGCGCCTCGGCGGCCAGGTAGCGGTCCAGGTCCGGGTGCTGGGACTGCAGGTCCGGGATCATCTTCAGGAATTCGTCGGTCAGCCCGGGATCGAACTGCGTCGCGCGCAGCGCGGTGATCTCGCGCAGCGCCTGGTCGACCGACCAGGCCTCCTTGTAGCAGCGCCGATGGGTCAGGGCATCGAACACGTCGGCCAGCGCGGTGATGCGCGCGGCCAGCGGGATCATGTGCCCGGCGCGCCGGTTCGGATACCCCGTGCCGTCCCAGCGTTCGTGGTGGTTCAGGGCGATCTCCTGGGCCAGGAAGAGCTCGGGAACGCGGCTCTCGGCGATGATCTCCCAGCCGCGGACGCAGTGGTTCTGCATGAGCACGCGTTCGTCCGGATTGAGCCGGCCCGGCTTCATGAGGATCGAGTCGGGCACGGCGATCTTGCCGATATCGTGCAGGCGCGCCGAAAGGTCGATGAGATTGGCCATCTGCTCGTCCATGCCGATGCGGCGCGCCAGCTCGCGGGCCAGCGCGCCCATGCGGTAGCAGTGCTCGCCGGTATCGTCGTCGTGCAGCTCGGCGGCGACCGTGTTCTTTTCCAGGACCAGCATCGATTCGCGCAGCGCGTCCATCGACGTGCGCTTCTCGGACAGGTTGAATCGCTGTTCCTCGAGGACCGCGGCGGCGCGATCGTCGAAGCCTTCGCGCAGGTCGGCAAGATGCAGGTGGTGGTACTGGATGACCCGGCGCAGCTGCTGGTCGCGATTGAGCTGGGCGATCTCGTGCAGATAGACCAGGGCCGCATTGGGCCGGCCGCCGATCTCGAAGGCCCGCACGATGACGGTCAGGGCATCGCGCAGGGCGCTCTGGCTGCCCTTGCGGCTGCGGTCGACGCAGCGCTGCAGGCGCGACAGGCCGATATCGCGCGTCGCCGGATCGTGCACCTCGACGAAACCCTGGGCCGATTCGGCGGACATCGCGGCCAGTTCGCCGCCCTCGGCGGCAAACTGGCGCGCCAGCGCGACGCGCTCGCGCGCGCCGGCGAGGTCGCCGATGGCCAGCAGCGCGCGGGCGTAGTAGCCCTCGACCATGGCGCGCACGTGCCGCTCGTGCGGGTTCTGCGGTTCGTCAAGCGTATCGACCGCAAGCTTGGCCGCGGCGATGCTCTTCCAGTGGTCGTTCAGGAGCAGGTGCGCCAGGGCGATGTTGGCCAGCGCCGCGCCGCGGCCGGTGCCGCGCAAGCCGGCGGCCTGCGCCACCGCCAGCGCGCGCTCGTGGCAGTTGAGGGCGTAGCCGAAGTGCGACGCGTATTGATGGGCGACGCCCAGGTTGGTCAGGATCTGCACTTCCAGCGCGCGATCCCCGGAGGCGATCGCGGCCTCGAGCGCGGCGACCATGGTGCTCACCGTATCGGGATAGGTGCCGGCCTCGAGGTAGATGCCGCCCAGGACGACCAGCGCCTTGGCGCGCAGCGCCTCGTCGCCGATGCGTCGCGCCAGGGCGACCGCCTGGCGCGCGGTCTGCAGTCCGGCGGCCGGATTGGCCGAGTAGTAGTAGCCCCGGCTCAGATACACCAGGCACATCACGTGATCGGTGTTGAGGAAATCGCTGGGCAGCGAAGTCAGGGGGCCGACCAGCCCGTCGAACGCGGCGATCGTCTGGGCCGACATCGGCGCGTTGCGCATGGTCTGCGACAGGCGCGCCAGCCGTTCGGCCAGTTCTTCGCCCTGTCCCAGCGGCAGGACCGAATCGAGTTCGAGTACCGGGGCCTGCGGCGGGCTCATCTGCGCTCCCAGTAGATCCTTGCGCCGGCCGGCCGGCACCTGCCGCGGCCGCATGCGCGACCAACGACCGAATGCAGCGCGCAAGCGCTCGGCAGCCCTAAAGTTTCCGCATGGCCGACCGATTACCTGCGAGGGCAGGGGATCGTCGCGACCTTCCCTGCGCCCGGTGCCGTCTTCCCCCGGCACGTCCTCCCCATCATACCGAACAGGAGTCTCAACATGGAACAGCTTGTTTCGAGCGATAGCCCCGAGATCGAAGGCGTGAAGTCCGATGAAGTCTCGATGATGGAACTGCCTGCTTCGGCGCTCGAGCTGGTCGGCGGCGGCGTCCTGGCTTTCGATTTCTAAGTACCGCAAAGTTCCTTTCCCGCCCGGCCCCACCGCGCGCGCGGTGGGGCTTTTCATTTCCGGAACAAGTATTTCGCTGGCATGAAAACATTGCCGTCGGCAGGGATGAATTCGAGCCGCGCTGCAGCGACTGCGGACGACCATCAGCCGACGCTTTCGTGGCGGACGCTTTCCACCCTACGCGGCCGGCGCCATCGCGGTGCCCCGGCAGGCCGATCCGCCGAGCGCGGCGGCCCCATGCCGTCGATCGCTCAGTGGGCCATGTGCAGATCACCGGGGGTCAGGCGCTGATGGAAATCGGCCACTCCGCCGCGCTCGTTGCCCTGCGGACCCGCTTCGAGTGAGGTATCGACGTCGACCGGCAGTTCGATCGGCTGCGCGTCCAACCGCGCCGCATCGGGCCCGGGCACATGGTGCATTGCGGTCGTCCAGGCCTCGGTGATCGCCTGGCGCAGATCGCTGCGCCGGTCGCGCATGTGCGAGCCGGTCGCCGGTTCGGCGGCGAGCGCGGCGCTCGGCAAGGACAGGATCTCGAGTTCGGCGCTCGACGCGTGGAAGGCGATCTGCGCCGCATCGGCCGGCAGCCGCAGCGACCTGGGCGGCAGGTTCTGCCTCACCTGGCGCCCGGCCACGGCGCGCAAGGTGCAGGCATAGCCCAGTTCATAGAGCGAGTACCGCTCCTGCGGGTCGATGCCGCCCTGGCGGCAGATTTCGCCCGCCCGCTCGTAGCTTTGCCCCACTCCCTGGCCCAGGCCGGTGAGCGCCGCCGTCTCGAGCACCGCGTTGCGATCGCCCAGTTCCGCGGCGCGCGCGTAGTACTTCGCGGCCGCGGCGTGGTCGATCGGCACGCACACGCCCTCGTCGAGCATGCGGGCGCCCCAGAATATGGCCTGGCCATCGCCGATATCGACGCCACGATTGACCGAGTCCACCGCGACCTTGCAATCGCCCCGCATGACCGCGGCGACGATCTGCGGCCGCGGGTCGGCGGCGGCGGCGTCGATCGGCCGCACGGACGGGAGGATGACGAGGACCAGGGCGCCAGCGGCGAGCCGGGCAAGGGATCGCAGATTCATGGCGGCTCCTCGGTCCGGGCCGGTGAATAGAAGTTCGGTGCTGGACGCCGGCGGGTACGACACGGTGCCCGGCGGTCTGCGCAATCGCCCGGAAGCGGAATCGACGCGCCGAACGGCGCAGCGATCCTGTTCCGGCACGCTGATCGGCGCGCACGCTATCACCCTGGAGTCGTGCGGGCGGCGCGGGGCACGGCGCCGGCGCGGCCGGCCGCGCCGCAGTGCCTGCACCTCGTCCGTCGAGTCGTCGCTCGATTCATGCCGCGCCCCAGGCCGGCCGGGCCGAACCGATGCGGCGCAGCCGATGCCGCCGCGGCATCGCATGGCGGTCAAGTCCGTGCAGCCCGGGCACGGTCAGCGCGACCGTGCCCGGCGAGAGGCTGCAACACACGCCGCGCGACCAGCGTGCATTCCCGGGGCTGGCGTCTCGCGCGCATCGCGTGCCACGGTACGAAGACGATATATCCGGATGCGCGGTCCGCAAAACGTGCAGTGAAGCGCCGGCAGCCCGTGCGGCCGGTGGTTCATGCCGGGTTGCCCCAGCTCAGGCGCCCATAGGCGTCGAGCGTGGCGGTTTGTCCTTCGCGCTTCAGGATGACCTGGTCGCGATTGGCAAAGACCGGCAGCGCGCCGCGGCGCAGCAGGTCCTCCAGGTTGTACTTCGCGACGGGCGTCTGCGGTTCGAAGCGCTCCAGGCTCACGGGACGCTGCACCGGCTTGTCACCACGCCGCGCGGTGCGACGATGGGCCGTCTGGTTCGGGTCATAAAGCATCGTTGCCTCCTTCGGGTGGTGCCGGCGCGCCATTGCGCTCCGGCGGTTGCTACGGGTGATCCGGTCGCGCCGGTCGCGCGGCCGGCGCGACCAGGAAAATCCGCCGGCCCATCCGACGGCACATCCGCCCGGGCTAGCGCCGGGGTATGGGCCGGCTCAGAGCCGGGCCTCGGCACGCAGCCGGTAGGGGATGCGCTGCGCTGCCGCTGCCGGTTCGCGGACGAACGTGCCCTCGTCGAGCGCCTTGCGGATGTAGCGCATGAAGACCAGCGCCTTGTCGACCGGCAGCAGCGTCGCGTCGCCGACATCGGCGAGCGGGACGGGAAACGAATAGGTCGCCCCGGCGGCCGGCACGTCCACGGTGTAGTAGGCGTGTCCCTGGCGATAGCGGGAAAAGTGCACCACGTTGTTCTTGACGATCTGCTTGATGTCCATGCGCGCTCCTCCAGGTTGCTTGCGGCGTATGCGTGGTAAGAGAACAGCTGCGCGCGACGCCTCGGTGCGCCGCCCGGCGCACCGCCGCGGCAACGCGGCACAAACAAAAAGGCCCGGGGGCTTGCGCTCACCGGGCCTTGGCGGAAATCCGCTTGGGTTCAGGACATCTACGGTCCTTCGCCCCGGCCAGGTGGGCAATCGGTCTGATTTTCGGAGCGACGGAACAGCCAACCCGACGGCCGCGACATCGCGCTGCCGACCATGACCGGCCGAATCGCGCGCGCGCGCACGCACGGGCTCACGTGGGCCCAATGCGCAGCGGGGGTTCGGGTGGAACGGCTCGGTTTCATGGTCTGGAATTGGAACGCTACAACACGACGGTAAGCCTATGCTAAATGATTATTTAGCAATGTCAAGCCCTTTTCACCGACGCCGCAACGCGCAAGCCGGCCGTCGCGCGCGACTTGCCGCCGCCGGCCAGCTCGCCGTGGACCAGGTCGAGCAGGCGCGCCTGCACCGCCGTGCGATTGGCGCGGTAGGCGGTGAGGAAGAGCGCCACGGCGAAACGCTCCTGCGCGTCGCGCGGGCCATCGCTTGCCGCGGCCGCCGCCGCCGGCGCTTCCGGCGCCGCGGCGGCATGCTGCTGGTCGAGCCAGCCGGCCGGCTTGCGGCAGCGCGATTCGAACTGCCGCGCCAGGGTCGCGCCGATCGAGCGGTGGCCGCCCTTGAGCTGGCTCCACTGCGCCGCCGAGATCTGCAGGTGTGCCGAGAAGGCCTTTTCCAGGCCGAGCAGGGGCGCGCTGCCGGGCGAGTTGGCATCCTTGAACTCGTCGAACAGGCTCAGGGTGTTGGCGATGCGGATCTTGGCGAGGTCGGGCATGGCCGTATGCTAAAGCATCCTTGCGCAGCGGGCCCTGCCGCCGCCGGCCGTACGGCGCGCACGACCGCGGCCAGCCGGTGAGGCCGCCGCCCCGGCGCCGGTGGCGCTAGGCGCGGATCGCCGCCGGCAGCGTCGCGGGCAGCGTCGCCGGCCCGCGCAGCGCCACGTGCCCGCCGTCGGCCAGCGATTGCTCGAAATACAGGCGGAACTCGTCGGCCGGCAGCGGGGTGCCGAACAAGAAGCCCTGGATCATGTGGCAGCCGCAGTCGCTCACGAAGTTCAGGTGGCGCGCCGTCTCGACGCCTTCGGCCACGACCTGCAGCTCGAGGCTGCGTCCGATGCCGATCGCCGCGCGCGTGATGGCCGCATCGGCCGGGTCGTCGGCGCATTCCTTGATGAACGAGCGATCGACCTTGAGGATGTCGACCGGCAGGTGCTTGAGCTGCGCCAGCGAGGAGTAGCCGACGCCGAAGTCGTCGATCGCGACCGCCACGCCCATGCGCCGCAGCTTGTCGAGCACGCCGATCGCCTTGCCCGGGTCGCGCATGACGGCGCTTTCGGTGATCTCGATTTCCAGCAGCGTCGGGTCCATCCCCGTATGCAGCAGGCTGGCGGCGATGTCGCCCAGCAGGTCGCCGTCGCCGAACTGCAGGGCCGACAGGTTGACCGCCATGCGCAACGGCGGCAGGCCGCCGCGCTGCCAGGCCCGGCTCTGCGCGCACGCCGCGTCCATGGCCCATTTGCCCAGCGGCAGGATCAGCCCGGTCTCCTCGGCGAGCGGTATGAACTGCGCCGGCATTAGCAGTCCCAGGGTCGGATGCTGCCAGCGCAGCAGCGCCTCGACGCCCAGGATGCGCCCCGTCGCGACGTCGAACTTGGCCTGGAAATGCAGCCGGAATTCGCGCCGCCGCAGCGCGAAGCGCAGGTCCGATTCGAGCGCGAGCTGGGCCCGGCTATGCGGGTTCATCTGCTCGTTGTAGAAGCGGTAGCCGTTCTTGCCGGATTCCTTGGCGCGGTACATGGCGATGTCCGCGTGCTTCATCAGCGTATGTTCGTCGCGGCCGTCCTCGGGAAAGACGGCGACGCCGATGCTGGCCGTGACGTGCACCGCCTGGCGCTGCAGCGAGTAGGGCTCGAGCAGCGCGTCGAGCAGCTTGCGCGCCACCTGTTCGACCGCCGCCGCGTCGGCGATGTCCTCGACCAGGACAACGAATTCGTCGCCGCCCAGGCGCGCCAGCATCTCGTCGTGCGGCGGGTCGCGGCGCATGCCTAGCCGCGAAACCACGTCGGTGCGCCGCAGGCTCAGTGCAAGGCGGCGCGACATCTCCTGCAGCAGCCGGTCGCCGGCATCGTGGCCCAGGGTGTCGTTGATGATCTTGAAGCGGTCCAGGTCGATGAACAGCACGGCGAGCCGCCGCTCGTGGCGCGCGGCGCGGGCCACCGCGTGGCCGAGCTGGCGGTTGAACAAGGCCCGGTTCGGCAGCTGGGTCAACGCGTCGTGGAAGGCTAGGTGGCGGACATGGTCCTCGACCCGCTTGCGATGCAGGAACTGGCCGATCTGGCGTCCCAGCGCGCGCGCGCTCTCCAGCAGGTCCTGGTCGACATCCTGCACGTGATCGTCGAAGAGCTCGATCACGCCGGCCAGGCGTTCGCCGGCGAAGATCGGGAAGGCGAACGCCGCATGCACGCCGGCCGCCGCGGCCGCGGCGCGCCGGTCTTCGAAGCGCGGATCGGCCGCCACGTCGCCGATCCAGATCGGCACGCCCAGCCGCGCGGCGCGCGCGATCAGATCCTCGGAGCCGTCGAGGTGCAGGCGCGTGCCCGAATGCAGATGGAAGCGCGCATGGCGCGCCGGCGGCAGCGGCCAGGTCGCGCGACGCCACAGCGCATCGGGGGCGCCCGACGCCGGGTCGTCGCGCGCGCCGCCTGCGGGCGCGGCCGGCAGGCCGGGCGCATCGCCCTGGGCGGCGCCGTCGCGTTGCGGCGCGCCGTCGTCGCCCTGGCCGGCCTCCGCGAGGCTGGCGGCAAGGGCCTCGTTTTCGCCCTTGTCGTACTCCCAGTAGGCGGCGCACGCCCAGCCCAGCGCGCCGCAGATCGTCTCGAGGATGTGCGGGATCGCATCGAGCGGCGATTCGGCGTCGGCCAGCAGCTGCGCCACCGTATGTTCGACGCTCTGCCGCAATTCGGTCTGCTTGCGCCGCGTGATGCCCATCACGGTGCCGACCAGGCGGGGCCCGCTGCCGGGTGGCCCGGCGACGTGCTGGCCGGCGGCGTGCACCCAGCAAGGCTGTCCGCCGTGCGGCAACAGGCGCAGCTCGATGGCGAATTCGCGACCGTGTCGCATGGCGCCGGCCACGGCTTGCAGCAGCGGCCGGCGGCTGCTCTTGTGCGTGCGCCGCAGCAAGGGGCGCAGGCGCAGCGGCCGCGCCGCCGGGTCGACCCGCAACAGCCGGGCGCATTCCTCCGACCACTGGTCCGGGCCGCTGCCCAGGTCGTACGTCCAGTTGCCCAGGCCGGCAATGCGCTGCGCTTCCATCAGCTGCATATACAGCTGGCTCATCTCGCAGGACGACAGTTCCTGCGCGCGGCGCGACAGGTACTGGTCCTTTTCGGCGTCCTCGTAGGCCTGGCTGACGTGCGCCAGCAGCGCCGCCAACTGGTCCGGCGGCACGCCGCCGGCCGCCGGATCGATGTCCAGTCGCTTGAGCTGGCGCAGCAGCAGCGGATGTCGGGAAGTCATGGCGGGCGTCGGCGTCCGACGCGCCTAGGTTTCGGTCAGTGTCGTGATCGTGATGGTCTGGTTGTGCAGGTCGCAACTGCGGCCGGCGTACGGGGCGATCTCGCCATAGGAGTAGAACCCGACCTGCGCCGAGCTGCCGGCCAGTTCATCGGCCGCGGCGTCGATCTCCTCCTCGGTCCGTTCCCCCAGCACTTCGCGGCGGCCGGCGCAGCTCACGGTCAGCGCCAGCACCGGCGAGGCGTCGCTCGCGCTGCCCTGCACGGCGGCCGCGGCCGCCTCGCCCGCGCCGCCGATGAGGCGCTCGACGTCGGTGCGCATCAGGCGCGCGATGTTGCCGGTGGGCATGTCGCCGGCGAAGGTGATCGACTGGTCCATCTCGTCGACCGCGGCGATGCAGCGCACGAGCTGCTCGGCGCCGGGGGTCGGTTCGCGGATCGCCAGCGGGAAATTGAGCGCGGCGCCCGGCAGGCGGGCGGCATGTTCGCCAAGGTAGTCCTTGTAGAGCGCCAGTGCGGGCTTGTGATCGAGCTCGTACAGGACATTGCCCTGGGCGCGCGTGATGCGGCGCTCCGGGCCGAAGCCCTGCCAACCGCCGCGCAGCCCGTAGCCGATGCGCAGGCGCTCGCCGTACATGCCGACGGCGACGATGGCGCGCTGGCGCGGCCCCTGGCGGCCGGCCACCCAGGTGCCCTTGAAGCGCTCGCCGTCGCCGGCCAAGCCGCCGGTGACGACCACGCCCGGCGGCAGGCCGGCGCAGATGCCGGCCGTCAGCTCGCTGCCATTGACGTCGAGTCCTTCGGCCAGGACGAAGACGCCGCGCAGGCCCTCCGGTGCCAGCTGCCGGGCCAGGCGCAGGCCGGCCGCGCGCGAATCGCTCTCCGTGATCTCGGTGGCGGCGTAGGCCAGGCGGGTGTGGGCAAATTTCGCCACGGCGATCGCCAGGCTTTCATCCTGCACCATGCGGCCGCTGACCTCGCCGGCGGTCGAGCAGCCGATCAGGCAGGCCTGCGGAAACGCCGCGGCGAGCTCGCGCAGCGGTGCCGGATGGTCCATGAACTCGGGCGCGGCGAACACCAGCACCAGCGTCTGCGCGGAATCGAGCGCCGGGAAGCGCGTGACCGACCAGCCGCGGGCCGCGGTGTAGGTAAACGTGGACAGTTCCATGGTCGGCCACCTGCGGAATGGACGGGCGGAATTGACGGGTCGAGACGGCCGATTTTTGACCATCGCACTGGACGGGATCGGTCGAAACAGGGGGAAAAGGTCCGCCAATCCTGGCTATGCGCGCCGGCTGGGCGCGACGGCGGGGCCAGCCGCAACGCCGGGTCAGGCCGCCGCGGCGGCGTGCGCCGCGTCCTGCATGATCTGCCACAGTTCCTCGACGTGCCGCCGCTCGGTCGCGGCGGCGCCGATCGAGACGCGGACCAGCCAACGATCGTCGTAGCGCGCCGCGGTCACGTAGGCCCGGCCCGCGTCGTTGATGGCCTGCGCCCAGCGCCGGGTATGGGCGTCGAGCGCCTCGCCCAGCAGGCCCGCGGGCGCGTGGCGCACGCAGACCGTCTGCAAGGTCAGCGGCGCGACGACCTGCCAGTCGGCCGCCGCGGCGACCGCGGCGGCCAGCCAGCGCGCATGGTCCAGATCCCGCCGCAGCCGGGTCCGCAGCGCCTCGGCACCCTGGTCGCGCAGGGTGAACCAGATCTTCAGCGCGCGGAAGCGCCGGCCCAGGGCGACGCCCCAGTCGCGATAATTGCGCACCTGCGCGTCCATCGGCGTCTGCAGATAGCTCGGATTGGTCGACATTACCCGGGTGAGGTGCTGCGGGTCGCGCAAGAAGTAGAGGCTGCAGTCGAAGGCGACCTCGAGCCACTTGTGCGGGTTGACGACGACCGAATCGGCCTGCTCGACGCCGGCCCACAGGTGGCGGCATTCGGGCAGGAGCATCGCCGCCCCGCCCATCGCCGCGTCGACGTGCAGCCAGAGTCCTTCGCGCTGCGCGATTGCGGCGATCGGCGCGATCGGATCGAAGGCCGTGGTCGCGGTCGTCCCGCTGGTCGCCACCACGGCGCACGGCAGCGCGCCGGCGGCGCGATCGCGCACCACGCCCTCTTCGAACGCCGCCACGTCGAGGCGGCCGGCAACGTCGGTGGGCAAGGCACGCAGCTGGGCGCGGCCGAAGCCCGCCAGCAGCGCCGCCTTCTCGACCGAACTGTGCGCCTGCCCGGAGTAGTAGACCACCAGCGGCTGGCCCCAGCCCTGCAGGCCGCCGCGCGCGGCGGCGTAGCCGGTCGTGCGTTCGCGCGCGCAGACCAGGGCGAGGAAGGTCGCCGCCGATGCCGTATCGCCGATCACGCCGCTGAATGCCGCCGGCAGACCGAGCAGGTCGCGCATCCAGTCGGTCATCACCTGTTCGAGCTCGGTGAGCGCCGGACTGGCCTGCCAGTTGAGCCCGATCACGGCGAGCCCGGTTCCGACCATGTCGCCGAGCACCGAGGTGAGCGAACCCGCGGTGGGGAAATAGCCGAAGAAGCGCGGGTGCTGCCAGTGCGTCACGCCGGGCATCACCAGGGCCTCGAGGTCGCGCAGGATCTGCTCGAAGGGCTCCGCGGCCTGCGGCGCGGCGGCCGGCAGGCGGGCGATCAGTTCGCCGGGCCCGACCTGCGCCTGGACCGGCAAATCCCCCTCGGCCAGCCGTTCGCGATAGGCCGCGATCCATTCGACCAGGGCATGACCAGCGCGCCGGAACTCATCGGGCGTCATGGCAGACCGGCCGGGCGGGACAAGCGCAAGGGCATGCGACCGAGAATAGCGCATGGCTCGGGCCGGGCTGGCCCGCATCACCCGCGCGGCGCGCCAGGACTAGCCGACCGAGGTCAGCGGATAGTCCTCGGACAGCGGCAGCGGCACGGTGAGCTGGGCCTCGAGGAGCTCTTCGTCTAGCGGCGCCGCGCCGATCGTCGTGTCCGGCACCAGGGTCGCCATCCCGGATCCGGCCAGACCGAGCGATGGCGCGCTCGACCGCGCCGCGGCGCCGGTCGGCGTCGCCTGCGGCATGGCCGGCGCCGGCGGCGGGCTGGCCGGGCGCGAGCGCCGATCGAAGAACTTTTGCTCGAATGTTTCCAGGGACTGGATCGGCCCCAGCAGCGGGCCCTGTGCTTCGTCGCAGCCCAGGGTCTTGAGCAGCAACAGTTGTTCCTGCCGCTGCACGCCGCAGGCCACGACCCGCTTGCCCATGGCGTGCGCCAGTCCGACCAGACCTTGCACGATCGGCACCGCCTCGGCGGTCGAGGCATGGCGGGCGAGCAGCCCGACATCGACCTGCAGGTGGCCGACGCGGTGCGAGGTCAGGCCGGCGATCGGCGCGCTGCCGCCGCCGAAGTCGGCGATGGTCAGCGAGGCGCCCGCCGCGGCGATGCTGGCAAGGTTGGCCTCGACGTGACCGCCATCCTCGACCAGCAGGGCACCGCCCAGTCCGACCTGCAGGACGCCCGCGGCCAGTCTGGTTTCGGCCGCCGCCTGGCGGAACATGGCCGCGAAACCGCTACGCGCCAGCTGGCCGGACAGGAGGCGGCAGGCCACCTGCGGCACCGCCATGCCGGCCTCGCGCCAACGCTGGTGCTGGCGGCAAGCCTCCTCGATCAGCCAGGAGCCGAGCAAGGGCGCCAGTCCGATCGCCTCGGCGTCATCGAGGAAATCCGCGCCGGCCAGCAGGCCGCGCTGCGGGTGGTGCCAGGCGAGGTGGACCTCGACGCCGCACAAGCCGCCGCTCGCCAGCAGGAAGCGCGGCTCCAGGCGCAAGCGCAGCTCGTCGCGCTGCAGTGCACGGCGCAGCTCCAGATCCAGGCGCGAGCGCCGCCGACTGTCGGCGAGCATGCCGCCGGCGTAGAACACCAGGCGGCTGCGGCCCTCGGCCTTGGCGCGGTACATGGCCATCTCCGCCTTCTTGAGCAGCTGGGCGGCGTCGATCCCGTCGGCCGGGATGCGGGCGATGCCGATGCTCGCCCCGGTGTAGATGCGCTGGCCCTCGATGTCGACCGAGCGCGTCAGCGACTGGATGATCTTGCGCGCCACGGCGCCGGCCTGGCGCGACTCGGGGGCATGGGCCAGGTACACCGCGAATTGGTCGCCGCCGACCCGCGCCAGCACGTCGTGCTCGCCCAGGTGCACGGCGATGCGGTGGCGGGCCTCGACCAGGAGGCGATCGCCGGTCGCCTGGCCATAGCTGTCGTTGACCTGCTTGAAGCGATCGATGTCGACGATCAGCAGCGCCGCGCCGGGGTCGTCGGCGCCGCGTCCGGCCACGGCCTGGCGCACCGTCGACTCGAAGGTGGCGAGATTGGGCAGGCCGGTGAGCTTGTCGACGAAGGCCAGGGAATGCAGCAGCTCCTCGCGCTCGGCGCTGCGAAAGCCCGCGACCAGGCGCTGCCGCACCGGATCGAGCAGGCCGAGGAGGATGCGCGCGAAGGCGGTCGGCGCCTTGTGCGCCGAGATCAGGAAGGCCCAGGGCCGCCCGGCGCGCTGGATCGGCAGCACGAAGTAGTGCCGCACGCCGCATTCCTTGTACAGGCGGCCGGCCAGCTCTTCGGGAAAAGGCGGCCGCTCGCGCGTGGCGCAGCCGCGTGCGGTGCGCAGGTGGTGGGCAAGATCCGGATCGATCTCCAGGCGCAACGATTCCAGGCGCTTGCTGCGGCTCCTGCGCGAAAGGTAGATGGCGAGGCTGTTGTCGCCCGACGACTCGAAGTGCGCGAAGGCGAGCACCTCGGAACCGGTGACGAAGCCCAGGCACTGCAGGGCACCGCCGATCAGCGAGCGCTTGTCGGGCTTGATGAGCAGCGCCTCGTCGATCTGCGCCAGGACGCCGTCGATCGAACGGCGCAAGGCGTGGCGTTCGGCCAGGTGCTGCAGCGCGCGCGTCGTGCGGCCCAGTTCGTCGCGGCTCGCCGCGCCGATGCGGGCCGGCAATCGTTCGCGCAGCAGGTCGCGCAGCGCCGCATTCCAGGTCGAGGTCTGGCGCAGCAGGGTCCGGGCGTGCGACGCGGCAACGGCCACCGCGGCGCCGACCGCAAGCAGTGCCGCCGCGCCCAGCGCGGCCAGCATCTGCGGCGTCGCCCCGGGTTCGCGGCCCAGCCAGACCCCCAGGCCCAGGAGCGGTACCGCCGTCGCACCGGCGCTACGGATGGCCATGCTGCGGCCGGTGCGGCCCAGCGCGAGTTTCGACCGCGACATCTTCAAGATTCCTTGCCCCCAAGTTGCCTGCGGCGCCGGTCGGCGCATCCGGCGCGCCGACGGGATTCCGCCCCACGGCCCGGGGATCGGCGTCCTGCAGGAAATCTTTAGGGCGGCGGTTGCGCCGCCGCACGCTCGGTCCGGCCGGCTGCAGCGCCCGGTCCCGCGCCGGCGGGCCGACCGATTGTCCGCGGCGGCGCCAGCCCGTATTCTCGGCCGGGCGGATGGACCGCTGCGCATCGTGCGCCGCGTCCGGCCAGCCGATGCCGCCTTGCCGCCGAGGGGACGAGCCATGCCCAAGACCCTGATCGAGCCCTTTCGCATCAAGAGCATCGAACCGATCCGCATGACCACGCGGGCCGAGCGCGAACGCCTGCTCGAGGCGGCGCGGCTCAACGTGTTCCAGCTGCGCGCCGAGGATGTGCTCATCGACTGGCTGACCGACTCGGGCACCGGCGCCATGTCCTCGCGCCAGTGGGGCGCCATCATGGAGGGCGACGAAAGCTATGCCGGGGCGCGCAGCTTCTACCGGCTCGAGGCGGTGATCCGCGGCATCACCGGCATGCGCCATTTCATCCCGACCCACCAGGGCCGCGCCGCCGAGAAGGTGCTGTTCTCGGCGGCCTGCCGATCCGGCCAGCTGGTGCCGAACAACAGCCACTTCGACACGACACGGGCCAATCTCGAGTTCCTCGGCGTCGAGGCGGTCGACCTGGTGATCGCCGAAGGCCTGCAGCCGGCACTGCTGCACCCGTTCAAGGGCAATATCGACCTCGAGCGCGTCGCCGCGCTGCTCGACGCGCAGGCCGACCGGATCCCGTTCGGCATGATCACCGTGACCAACAACACCGGCGGCGGCCAGCCGGTCAGCATGGCCAACCTGCGCGCCTACGCGACGCTGCTCAAGCGCCACGGCAAGCCGCTCATCCTCGATGCCTGTCGCTTCTCGGAAAACGCGATGTTCATCAAGATGCGCGAACCGGGCTATGCCGATGCGCCGATCCGCGCCATCGTTCAGGAGATGTTCTCGCTGGCCGACGGCTGCACGATGAGCGCCAAGAAGGATGGCATGGTCAACATCGGCGGCTTCATCGTGCTGCGCAGCGACGAATGGATGGAGGCGGTGCGCAACCTGCTCATCCTGACCGAAGGCTTTCCGACCTACGGCGGACTGGCCGGGCGCGACCTCGAGGCGCTCGCCGTCGGCCTGGAAGAGGGCATGGAAGAGGACTACCTGCGCTACCGCCTGCGGACCGCGGAATACCTGGGCGAGCGCCTCGAGGCGGCGAGCATCGGCTTCGTGCGCCCGACCGGCGGCCATGCGGTGTACATCGATGCGCGGACGGTGCTGCCCGACATGCCGGTGGCCCAGTATCCGGCGTGGGCGCTGTGCAATGCGCTCTACCTGGAGGGCGGGATCCGCGGCGTCGAGATCGGCTCGGTGATGTTCGGCCGGCGCCTGGACGACGGCACCGAGACCTACCACAGCATGGAGCTGCTGCGCCTGGCGTTTCCACGGCGCATGTACACGCAGTCGCACTTCGACTACGCCGCCGAGGTGATCGCCGACGTCAAGCAGCACGCGCGCAGCATCCGCGGCGTGCGCCTGGTCCGCCAGCCCCGGCAGCTGCGGCATTTCACCTGCGAATGCGCCTGGGCCTGAAAGCGTGCCGGCATGACGCTCACCGAGGACCAGCTGCGGCGCTACGCCGTGGCGCGCTCGCTGTTCCGGCCGACGACGCTCGGGCGGGCCATCGCCCGGCTCGGCTTCGTGCAGGCCGACCCGATCCGGGCACCGGCCCGGGCCCAGGACCTCATCCTGCGCCACCGGGTCGGCGATTACCGCGCCGGCGACCTCGAGCGGCGCTACCCGCGGCTGCCGCTGGAGGAGGACTTCTTCGTCAACTACGGCTTCCTGCCGCGCACCTGCAGCGCGTGGATGCATCCGCGCACGCCGCGCAAGGCGTGGCCGGCGCGCCGGCGCAGGCAGGCCGAGGCCCTGCTGGAATTCGTGCGCCAGCATGGCGCGGTCCATCCACGCCGCGTCGAGGCGCACTTCGGCCACGGCAGGGTGACCAACTGGTTCGGCGGCGCCTCCAATTTCAGCACCCAGCTGCTCGACGAGATGCACTATCTGGGCTGGCTGCGGGTGGCCCGGCGCGAGGGCGGCACGCGGGTCTATGCGGTGCGCGAACCGTTGCCGGCGCCGCCCGACGAGGCGGCGATCGAGGCGCGGATGGATGCCCTGGTCGATCTCGTGGTCGGCCAGTACGCGCCGCTCACGGCGCGCGGCCTGGGGCGGCTGCTGAGCCTGCTCTGCGGCGGGACGCCGCAATGGGCGGCGCGCCGCGCCGCGGCCCTGGCGCGGGCCAAGCTGCGCCTGGGCCGGGCCCAGGTGGGCGAAGCCTGGTGGTACTGGCCGGAGGCGGAAAACCCCGCGGCGCGGCGCTGGCTGCCTGATGAACGCGTGCGCCTGCTCGCGCCCTTCGATCCGATCGTCCATGACCGCGAGCGCTTCGAGCGATTCTGGTCCTGGGCCTATCGCTTCGAGGCCTACACGCCGCAGCCGCGGCGCAAGCTGGGGTACTACGCCCTGCCCCTGCTCTGGCACGATCGGGTGATCGGCTGGGGCAACCTGGCGGTGGCCGACGGCACGCTACGCGCCACCTTGGGCTACTGCGCCGGCCGCGCGCCGGCCGGCCCGGCCTATCGGCGCGAGCTCGACGCCGAGCTCGCGCGCATGCGGATCTTTCTCGGGCTCGAAGGCGCGGCGGCGGGCGACCCGGAGTCGTTGACCATGGCGCCGGCTGCGCCGGCGGATGCGGCTGCCGAGCGACCGGCGGATTCGGCGGCCGACCGGCCGGCCACCGCTCAGCCGCCGGCGCCCTTGCCGGCGACGCCCAGGCGTTCGAGCAGCCCGGCGCGATAGCGCCGGCGCAGCCGCAGGCGATCGCCCGAACGCAGGACCAGGTCGTATTCGCCGTCGGCGCGCAGCTCGAGTCCCTGGACCCGCTGCAGGTTGACGATGGCCGAGCGATGCACGCGGCAAAAGCCGGCGGCCAGCAGATCGCTCTCGAGATCGGCCAGGGCACGGCGCAGCAGATGCGTGCGGCCGCCGACATGCAAGGCGGCGTAGTAGTCGGCCGCCTCGATCCAGTCGATGTCGCGCACATCGATGAAGCGCAGTTCGCCCGTGCTGCGCACGACGAGCCGCTGCGGCGGGGCCGCGACCAGCGGATCGGCCGACGCGAGCCTGGCCTTGGCACGCTGCAGGGCCCGTTCGAAGCGCGCATCATCGAAAGGCTTGAGCAGATAGTCCAGCGCGCCGACGTCGAAGGCGCGCAGGGCGTATTCGTCGTGCGCGGTGACGAAGACGACCGCCGGCGGCAGCGCGCCGCCGAGCATCTCGATCACGTCGAAGCCGTCGCACTCGGGCATCTGCACATCGAGAAACAGCAGATCGGGCGGCGCAGCGCGGATCGCGGCCAGCGCCTCGCGGCCGGAGCCGCATTCGTCGATCCGGGCGATCTGCGGGTTACGCTGCAGCAGGATGGCGAGATTGCGCCGCGCCGGCGGTTCGTCGTCGACGATGAGGACGCGGATGGCGGCCGCCACGCTGCTCCCCGGCCCGGCTAGTCCCGCGCCACGGGCAAGGTGACCAGCGCTTCGACGCCGCCCGGCGCGGCGTCGAGCAGTTCGAGGCCGCTGCGCTCGCCATACAGGATGCGCAGGCGGCCGCGCAGGTTGGCCAGCCCGATCCCGCCACCGTCCCGCGGCGGAACCTGCGCCAGCGGCGGGCCGTCGTTGTGCACGCTCAGGCGCAGCACGCCGCCGTCGCGGCAGCCGGCGATGCGGATCGAGCCGCCCTCGATGCGCCGGGCGATGCCGTGCTGGATGGCGTTCTCCACCAGCGGCTGGAGCAGGAAGCTGGGCACCAGCGTCTCCTGCAGATCGGGCGGGATGTCGATCCGCACGTGCAGGCGATCGGCAAAGCGGATCTGCTGGATGGCCAGGTAGCCGCGCAGCGCGGCGAGCTCTTCGGCCAGGGTCACCTGGGGCCGCTGCAACTCCTGCGCATTGCGCCGCAGCAGATCGCTCAGCCCGGCGATCATGGCCACCGCCGAGTCATTGCGCTGCTCGCGCACCAGGCCGCAGATCGCATTGAGCGTGTTGAACAGGAAATGCGGGTCGATCTGCTGGCGCAGGGCAGCGAGCTGGGCATGGGCCAGCTGGGCATCGAGTTCCGCGCTCCGCGCCCTTTGTCCGGCCGCGCGTTCGGCGGCCGCCATGGCGTAGACCACGATCTGGATGAAGGCGTAGACGATGAGTGCGGTCAGGGCGCCGTAGAAGAGGTCGGCCCGCATCAGGTCACCATAGGCCGGCGCGGCGCCCTGGGCCCAGGGATCGAAGGTGAATTCGAGCGCGGCGGACCAGGCCGCCGCGGTGACGCTGATCGCGGTGAACAACAGGACATGCCGGCCGATGTTGCGCGGCGCCGGCGCGCCGAAGACCGGCCAGGTCTGTCCGGCGCGCAGCAGCGCCGGCGTGGCCAGCAGCCAGGGCAGCCAGTCGAGCACCCGGACCGCGAACAGCACCGGCCAGTCGTGGTGCATGCCCTGGGCCCGCATCGGAAATACGGTCTGGCTGGCATCGACCAGTCCGACCGCGAGCCAGACCGCGGCCACCCAGGGCCAGCGTGGCGAACCGAGTTGCGTACCGGGTTGCGTAGCGGGTTGCGTACCGGGTTGCGTAGCGGGTTGCGTACCGTTTGGCGATGCGGCGTGGCCGGGAAGCGTATCGGTCATGGGCTGGCGGTGACGCGGCGATCGCTCGTGCGCGAGGTTGAGCCGCGCCTATCGTACGCGCCGCGCCGCGCGGTGCCATGGCGATGCAGCCAATGTACGGCTGCGTGCAGCCGGCGGCTTCGACGGGCGGCGCGGCGCGATCCAGACTGGCGGCGTGATCACGAAGCGGTCCGGATGCGCGTCCCCGTCCCGGGGCAGGCCAGCCGCGGCGGGGGAGTCCAGGATGAAGCGCAGAAGCCTGTTGCAACTGGGTGCGGTACTGGGCGCGGCCAGCGCCGGCGTGCGGGTGGAGGCGTCAGAGGCGGGATCGAAGCCATCCACGGCGCCGCGTGCCGCACCGGCCCAGGCGCTGCGGCCGCCGGCGGACGGCAAGATGCCGGTGGCGTTCCTGCTCTCGGACGATGCGGTGGTCATCGATTTTGCCGGGCCGTGGGAAGTGTTCGAGAACGTGCACCTTCCTGGCGGTCTCGGTCATCCTTTCGAACTTTTCACCGTGGCCGAGTCCGCCGCCCCGGTGCGCGCCGGCGGCGGCCTGACGATCCTGCCCGGCCATACGTTCGCCACGGCGCCGCCGCCGAAGATCCTGGTCATCCCGGCGCAGGGCGAACCCAGTGCGGCGTGCATCGACTGGATACGGCGCGTCGCGCCGGCGACCGATCTCACCATGTCGGTCTGCACCGGGGCCTTCGTCCTGGCCCGCACCGGACTGCTGGCCGGCAAGGAGGTCGCCACGCACCACAGGGCCTATGCGGAACTGGCCATGGCCTACCCCGACGTGTTCGTCCGCCGTGGCGCGCGCTTCGTCGAGAGCGGCAACCTGGCCAGCTCCGGTGGACTCTCGTCGGGCATCGATCTGGCGCTGCACGTGGTCGAGCGCTACTTCGGTCGCGCGGTCGCGCTGGCCACGGCGGACAACCT
>Ga0209698_10001509_pt1 | contig 26780 bp, 13 predicted proteins | sample LitLauG_LLR_2012_FD_187203 | JGI IMG/M metagenome (GOLD analysis project Ga0209698, IMG submission 187203) | Freshwater sediment microbial communities from Pennsylvania, USA - Little Laurel Run_MetaG_LLR_2012 (SPAdes) (version 2) | ecosystem: Environmental > Aquatic > Freshwater > Creek >... | reverse complement strand
TGACTGCGTTAATCGCCTGGCCCAGGTTCCACTCTGCAAGAGCCGAACCACAGGGCGCTAATCAGATGGCAGCACCGGCTGAACCGAAACGAGAACAGATTCGACTTGACTCCGACCGGGGATTTTTCACCAATTGACCGTAGCCTCGTAGCGGTCGCGGCCTTCGCCGGCTTCGCCATCGACCTCGCCTACGTCCAGATCTCCCCAAACACCCGCACAAAATTCCCGCCGATCACTTTTTCTGTTACACGCTCCGAATATCCTCGCTTGAGCAGTTGATCAGTGATTACTTCGATCCGTCGTGGCGCATTCAGGCCGACCACGTAAGTCGGGCGATCTTCCTCCGGCGCAGCCAGTCCGGACTTTTGCCGCTGCTCTTCAGACTTGTTGAACTCCGCGAGGCCCTTAGGGCTGGTGTCGAAGGGTTCGAGGCTGGCATCGCTTCCAACTCCCACGTGATCCTCTCCTATGACTTTCAGCGCGTGCTCCATATGCGCCATGTAGTCGTCTACCGTCGGCTGCTTGGGAGATGGCGCCAGAAATGGCAGGTCGTAGATGCCCAACACACCGCCCTTGTCGGCCAATGCGCGCAATTGCTCGTCGGTCTTGTTTCGCGGATGTGAATGAATCGCGGAACAGCCAGCATGCGTCATGATGACCGGCCTCTTGGAAACTGCGATTGCATCGGCCGTCGTAGCGGGATTGGCATGGCTGAGGTCAATGGCGATCCCGACTTTGTTCATGGTGTCAGCCGCCTTTCGACCAAGTTCCGTTAGCCCCCCTGCCTCGGGCGCCATCACTCCGGCTCCGAACGGCGATTTCTTGTTATAGGAAAATTGCATCACGCGAACGCCAAGATCACGGAAAATCTCGATGCGGTCCAGGTCGCCCTCCAGCATCTCGGCGCTTTCGAAAGAGAAGATGATACCCAGCTTGTTCTCGCGTTTCGCCCGCTCCAAATCTGATAGCACTCGCACCTGTATGAAGTAGTCCGGATGCACTTCACACATCCGCTGCACAAAGGCAAGCAAATCAACAGTCGAGAGGAAATCCGAATTGGTCCCGCCCAACGTCAGCTTGAGCACGTTCACGCCCGAGTGGCGCGCGAGATCGAGATCAGACTGCGGCAGCGGTACCTTGCCATTGTTTAACGGCGGCGCGCAGTTGCAATCGAGAATCATGGATCGGGCATATAGTTGTTTGGCCGCGGAGGAGATGGCAGGATTCGTTGTTGGTTCCTCGGCAGCAAGGAAGGCAGGTACCAGCGTAGACGCAGCGGTACCCGCCATGAGCATTGAAAATTGTCGTCGATTCATGCGTGATGGAAGCGCTCAACATGGAAGCGCTGACTACCAATACGTTCAACAAGTGATTTTGGTTCCGAAAACTGAGAGCTGAGAGAGGATATTTCCAGCACGTTATATCGTTCTATCCTCAGTTGGGTTGGCCTTCTCGCACTCATGGACTTCCCGAACATGAATGTCATACATTTGTCGCAACATCGCCTTGTCCGCGAGTGTGTTGCCCACAAAATTAAATCGGACAATGCGGCAAAGTGAACATCGTGCACGCAAGAAATGGTGTTCAGGTTTGGATTCCAAGATCAACTGAGGCTTATCTGACACGCATCCATAATGTCACATGGCAGACGCTAAAGCGAATGATTGGATATTCAAACAGGCCCACCGTCACCGCTGAGTGTGGCCCATTCTCAAATTCCTAAAATTTTCTTCCCGGTGGGTCCCATCCTCGGAAGAGTCCATTTCCCCGAGCGATAAGCCTAAAGTCCGGCGACCAAGTATTGGCGAGACGTTCCATGCTAGCTTGCGAACCCCGTTCCAGTGAGGAGATGAAAAAGCCGAGCGTTGCTGATTGGCTGTCGATGCATTATGAGAGAGGGGCCCGTCTGCGGAATGCGGCACCTCTCTCATAATGCATTGACCCGGATTGTGAGTGTAATCGCCTGCCTTGTGCGTGCAGTGTGGGCATGAATTCACCTTGCTGCGAGGTTGCAATACGAAACTCTGCCCGGATTGTTCCGAGGCCAGAGAAAAAGCGACCAGACGCAATGACCGCCGTAGACCGCAAAGAACGAACGGAGCGGACCAGATATCTGATCGCATGGTAATCGGCGCTTCTAGACCATGTGCGTCTCACGCACAAGGCCAATCACAGTAAAGGTCCGTGCGCAGATATTTGGCGACTTCTCGTCGCGGACGTACCTAGGCCCACTTGTCTCCGTTACACGTTCAAAACGCATTTAAACGCGAAATCGACTTGACGTTGGCCTGTGAAGCGAGCAGGCCGGATGCGATACGCGGGCAGTCCTCCCTGTTTTAGTGTTGATCGTGATCGTGGTCGTGATCACGGTCGTGGCGGTCCATATCGGGGCAATTGCGCCTCACTTGCTCTAGTTCCTCGTGCCGCTTGCGTGCCTGTTTGCTGCCTTCGCCGTGTCGCTGGATCGCGTCCCGCAGCTTATCTTCAGCCTGATGGATACGTCTTTCGCACTGTGAGTGCCTGTTGTCTCTGTCGTCCCGATCCTGCGCCCGTATTGGGAGTGACGAGCCTACTAGGCCGACGATCGTCAGCAATGCAACGCAAAGAATTCTGATGATGCGAGTCATATTTTCCCCTTGAAATGGCGATGGTTATTTTCGCCCCCATTCCCTGTTTGGAAGCAAGTTGAAATACCTTGGTTCCTCCTTAGAGCCCTAACAAAACCCGGCTTTCAGCTTTTCAGCTACGGAGTGATGTTGGGAATAAAGGTTTGGGTTCCTAGAAGTTGATGCGGGCGGTAAGCTGGATCAGCCTCGGCGAGGCATCCCCACCGAGCAGTGAGCCTAGGATGCTGGTCGGTGTGTTCACAGTCCTGATAATCTGTCCGAACAGGCTAGGGTCGTTTATATCTCGGTTTGGCTGATCGAAGTTCGGATGATTAAAGAGGTTACAGAACTGCACTCCAAGCCCCAACTCTCCTCGCTCCCAACTCGGAATGGCCGTGTTCTTCATGATCGTGAAATCGGTGTTGAAGTACCCGGGTCCATAGAACTGGTTTCGCCGCTGCGAGCCGTAGGTGACCGGCGTCTGGGTAATAGGAGAGGAGAATTGAGATTGCACGAGGCAGGCATGTTTGGGGCTGCTGCAGCTTGGGAATGACGTGCCCAGGACGTTTGCAAACACAGTGCCGCCGTAGCCGAATCCAGTCAAGAGATTCGTTGTCCCTGAATCAATCACCGTGTATGGAAGCCCGCTCCGTTTGAAGATCGTGCCGGAGACTTGCCATCCCTTCAAAAGCACTGCCGGACCCAACCGATACGGGAGTTCCCACACGTAATTGGCACTGAAGTAGTGTCGCGCGTCGTAGTCCGCGTTTCCGTAGTTGTACTTCCGCAGATTCTTACTGTCTTCCGGGCTCTGCAAGCTGTAGGCGGTGCCATTATTGAAATTGAGATTTCCGCCGTTGGAGATCTCGTCGAGCGCATGGCTCCAAGTGTAATTCGCCTGCACCAGGAAACCTCTCTGAAAGCGGTGCCGAAAAGAGGTAACTAGCCCGTTGTAGTTGGAGACTGCCCCACTGCGCAGTTCCGCTACAGTCGAAAAACGCGGATCGGGTGCAGCCGAGGGCAAGCCCGTGAAGCCCGCTGGACAGGCTGGGTTGCCGGTTGGAGTGACCGGAGGGCAGAACGCGTTGATTCCGTTGTAGGAAACGGGAATGAAGATACCGTGGTTACCCACGTAGTTAACGACAAGAGCTGTATTCAGTCCAAATCCGTGTTCGATTTCTAAGTTCCACTTCTGAAATTGCGGAGCCTTAATTTCCACTGCCGTGCTGACAGTGGGCGGGACGAAAGAGGGGTCGGCAGCTTTGATACTAGCCAACGTTCCGCCACTCGAAAACCCAGAGAGAAAAGCAGCATTGGAATTCGCCGCGTCTTTGAACAAGTTGAATGTCTCCGCGGGCGCAAGATTGTCGGGCCCCACGACGAATGAGTTGACCAAGGGCGGATTGAAGGAGAAACCCGAAGCGAGAAAACCCGGCAAGGTATCCACAAACAAGCCGATTCCGCCTCGAAGCACGGTATCTTTCAGCACAGAGGGTGTCCAACTAAAGCCCAACCGGGGCTGCCACCCAGCGTTTGTAAGCGATGGGAATGCTTGGTGCAGTCCGGTTTGGATCGTCTGGTTGTAGGGTATGCCGGGGTCATGATTCAACTGGCCAAACGGCACTGCGAACCGGGACAAACAATTCTGCTGACACACTGGGTTCGAGTTGTGATCGACGCGCAACGAAAGAGTGAGGTGCAGGTTTTGCTTCACGCGCCAATCATCCTGCCCGTAAAAGCCTAATCCGTAAAACGCAAAGGGCCGTGCCAGCGAACTGGGAAAGTTTTGAGTCAGCGAGTCGCCCTTCGGCCCGTTGCCTCCAGCAAAGAAGTCAGCCAGAGTAAACGCGAGCTCAAGACCGCTGGTAAGGACGCCGTAATCGTAAACACTGATGTCTCGGCGTGCGAAGCTTAATCCCCACTTCAGACTGTGTTTACTTCCCACCTGCAGGGAGAAGTCGTCCAGCACCTGGTAAACGGTGAAACTGTGGCCGCTCGGTAGGTAGGCATCAATACCACCGATAGGGGTGAAAGTTCCATCTCCTAGGACAACCGTGGTAGGGAACGTCGCCAGTGCAGCCCAGAGGTCCTTCGGTCGAGTCACGAACCTTGCGTATAACGCGGAGAGGATCAACTGGTTCACCGCATGTGCGCTAAAGATATGGTTCTCGCTGATCTGTCCCTGATATATGGGCTGAATGCTTTGCCCGTTGAAGACCGGATTGATGGAATCTGTGTAACTTGCCTGGAATCCCTTGTCTTCCTGCAGGTGGAAGAAGAGCTTGTCGTTCTGACCGAGACTGAAGTCAAAGCGTCCACCCAGCAGGTACTCGTGGGTGAAGTTACCTGCGTTGGAGTGAAAACTCAGAGCGCAGGGTACGGTCGTACCAAGCCCGCCCGGCCCGGTAAAACCGTTGCATCCCGTGGGATCGCCGGTCTGTGGGTCACCGGAAACAGCGCGGTTGGCTCCGGAAGCTCTGTTCCATAGGTCGAACATTTCCTGGTAGAACGGGATCGAGGCGGTGTGACCGTTCGAGGCGAGGTTGGCCACTGTGGCCATCTCGAAGTGTGGACTTGGGATCAAGGTGAGTTGGCTAGTCGGCAGGAGTACCCGGAGACCTTCATAGTTTAGATAGAAGAAGGCCTTGTTCTTCCTCATCGGCCCGCCGATCGAGGCAGCGTACTGATTGGCATTTACGAAAGGCCTTGGTGTGACCGGAGCTCCCGGAGGAACGTCTTTGTTAAACCAGTTGTTCGCATTCATTGCGCGGCCGTTCCACCAATAAATCGCGTTTCCATGAAAATCATTGGACCCTGACTTGGAAATGTAATTGACGTAGGTTCCTGCAAAACCGCCGTACTCTGCGGAGTAACCGTTACTAACAACCGCAACCTCCTGGATCTCATTGCTTCCTAGCACGAGATTAGTAGCTCCGGCATTGCTAAGGTTGAAGTAGGGATCGTTGTCATAGGTCCCATCCAAGGTGAACAGGTTGGAAGTCGATGGCAGGCCGAAAGCTGAGAAGTTTCCGAACCCGCCCTGAGTGTTCATCACGGCGCCAGGAGCGGTTTGCGCCATGTACGTCAGATCATTTCCGGGATTGGGTAGGTTGGCAACTTGCTTAGTGCTGAACGTGGTAGACACATCAGCGTTCTGGCTATTGAGCAACGGGGCTTCCGCAGTGACCTCGATCCTTGTGCTGTCTGCACCGGTCTTCAACTTGATATCGGCGGAAGCGATCTGACCGACGGCGGTCGTTACGTTTCGACTGGCCGTTGCAAAACCGGGAATGGCAGTTGACACCACATACCTTCCCGGCGCCAGAAGAGCGAACCGATATACTCCCAGCACGCCGGTCGTGGTGGTCTGAGTGAATCCCTTTTCGATGCTCTTTAGTGTAACTGCCGCATTCGGGACGACTGCGTCTGTCGCGTCGGTGACGATGCCTGTGATTTCACCCGTTGTAATTGACTGTCCCGCAACCAATGCGCTGATCAGAAGGCTGACTGAGAGGAATGCCGCGCCGCGAAGCAGGCATCTGGTTTTCATAAGAGACTCACGGAAGCGCCACGGAGCCGCTGAGAAAGATCGCTTCGGCTCTCCACTCATTCATCGGGTTCCAACCGGCCGGACGGGGGTCGCAGTTGTCGTCAAAAATTCTCCATCATCCACATGTTGGCGCTGAGGCTCCAGCTATAGATCGCCACGTGGCGACCGTCGGGGGCCGGCACGGCCCAAGGCGCAGAAGGCCCCCCATGCCTATATCGACATCCCCACCCCATGGCGCAATGCTTCCTTTCTGCTGCCAAACCACCTCGGAATTGCCCTCCCGATCGATATGAAGCAAGGCTGAGCCTTGGGGTGTTGCGGTCGAAGCGTAGAGCCCTTTTCCGTCCGATGTCCAGTTCACGGTCTGCAGCGCGACGTCACCCTTTACTGCAATATCCCGCACTGGTTTTCTGTCGAAAGATAAAACGTGGATTCGGTTCCGTGAGGTTTTGAGTACCGCCATCTGTGTACCGTCAGGGGAGAGATCCCAGTCATAGGCACCGTCGTCCGTGCTGTAGTCGAAGCGGGCAAGTTCGCGACCACGGCCGCTCACAGGATCGAAGGCGGTGAAGATGTAGTGCTTGTGGTCTTCAGCCTCCTCAGTGATTACGCACAACGCTGCCGGGGCTCTGGCGCACACGGGGTTGTTGTAGGCACCGTATTGGGGAATTCGCGCGGTTAGAACCAGCGCGGATGGGCCCCCTCTTATAGGAGCCCGCATCAACCGAGCTCCGGCGAAGGTCGCGGCTCGGTCAAGTGGAGGTGCCAGATATAAGATCCAGGTACCATCGGGACTCACGCGGGCCTCCGCCCCGAAAAGGTCCCTTGCATTGGCCACGATGGGTTCGGCTGTATCGCGATCCAAAGACTGTTTGAAGACCTTCCATTGGCCGTCGCGATAAGCGCCGAATACAACCCCTTTGCTGTCTGCTGTCCATGATGCCGGATAGTTTCGTCCTTCGCTCTTAGTGATACGCCTGGGGTTGGAGATGTGCGTACCACTGGGGTCCAAGTCGGCAACGTCCACATGGCTTTGCCAGGACCATCTTCGAAAGGCGAGTCTCGTGCCACCTGCCGAAGGACTGGGAGAGTCCACGCAGAATCCAGCAAAATCGGTCAGGCGCTTCGGCTGCTCGATGGCTTTGCCTGTTCTCGAATCGATCCGAACTGCCCAGAAATTGCAAGTCTCGCTGGCGGGACCGGGCTCTGTTATTGAATAAATCATCCGCCCGTCGGGCAACCAGGACCAGTCTTCAATGTGAAGCGCATGTGTGGCCAACGCGGTTACGGCAGGGCCGCCGTGTAGGTCGCGACTCTGTAATGAGAATTCACCGCCGTCGGGGAGTTGATGAAAATAGTTGTAGGAAAGTCGCTGTCCGTCGGGCGACCATTCCGCACCGAAGAGGTTGTCGCCCTCTGCGGCTTGAAAAAGCTTGCGCGGCTCCTGCCCATCAGACTTCATCACCCACATTTCCCGGTTATCAACCGTGAAGGCCACCTGGGAGCCGTCTCGCGAAACCGAGGAGGCGGCACCATCATCGCGAAGCTTGCGTGGTTCCCCTGTCATCGGAACTGTCCAAATGCTCGGCCGCCGTCCTGGAGTCATTGCATTTGCAATGAACCGTGTGCCATCGTGAACCCACGTTGAGACAATCGCCCAGTTCACCTGCATGCCTGTGAGGCTCTCCGGTTGAGGGACATTTTCGGTCTCACCCGTTTCGATGAGTTTGATGTGAATGCCATTCAGGTCGGAGTAGGCTAGAAATCTGCCGTCAGGAGAAATCGCGCCGGTGACCACCGCATTCTCATTGGTATTGGCGGTCAGTTGCCGCTGCCTCAACTCAGGAAGCCCAGCTTGGGAAGATGGCTGACGATTCGCAAACCATAAACTGGCGCCTGTGACCAAGACGAACGCTAAGAACCCTGCGACCGCCAGTAGCCAGCGAGTACTGGGACGCCTCGGTTCAGTTTCCCGTCTCAGCGACTCCAAATCCGCGCTCATTTGTGCCGCACTTTGGTAGCGCAGATCGCGGTCCTTTTGCAGTGCCTTGTTGATGGTCTGTTCGAGCCGGACTGGGAGTTCAGGATTAGATTCCCGAGCTGGGGCCGGCGTGCGGTTCAGGATCGCTTCGTGAAGTATCGCAGCGGTCTCGCCGCTGAACGCCTGCTGCCCTGTCGCCATTTCGTAGAGCACCAAGCCAAACGAAAACAGGTCCGTGCGCGCGTCCAGTTTCTCTCCTCGCACTTGCTCGGGTGACATATACGCCGCCGTGCCGAGCGCCACACCGGTCCGCGTGAGACTGAGATGTGTGGACAGTCCCATCGTTGCTTCCTGGTATCCCAGAGCTTCGGGGTCTCCCGTCAGTTTCGCCAAACCGAAGTCCAGAATCTTGGCCTCATTGCGATTCGTGACAAAAATGTTTGCCGGCTTGATATCGCGATGGATGATGCCCGCTTGATGAGCTGCATTCAGCCCGTCGGCAATCTGGATGCCGACCTCAAGCAGTGTGTCGGTGGGAAGAGGAGCTCCTGCCGCAATCTGGTCCCGCAGGGTTTGCCCATCTAGCAACGGCATGACCATGAAGGGTAGCCCGTCGTGCTCACCGAATTCGTAAATGGGGCAGATATTAGGATGGTCGAGTGCGGACGCCGCATGCGCTTCGCGCTCGAAGCGCTCCAAAGCCTTCGCGTCCTCCCTCAGCTCCTCCGGCAAGAACTTCAGTGCTACCCGGCGACCCAGGTTCAGATCTTCTGCTTTATAAACGATACCCATTCCGCCGCCGCCCAGAATCTCCAGCACGCGATAGTGAGAGACTCTCTTACCCGCCAGGTCTCCCAACACTGACGAATCTTGGGTTTCCGTTCGTTCCACTGGCGCGATGAAGCGATATCCCTGACGAGGCAGCGTTTCTATGAAGCGTGGCCGGTCCGCTGAATCCTCCAATACCTCTCGCAGCCGGTTCATGGCTTTGTTCAAACCATGTTCGAAATCCACAAAAGTACTAGAGGACCACAATCTCTTTCGCAGCTCCTCGCGGGAGACGAGCTGGCCTGGGCGTTCCAGTAGCGCGCTCAAGATTTGGAAAGGCTGTTCCTGAAGGCTGAACTTCTGCCCGTTACGCCAGAGTTCGCGAGTGTTTGGATCAAGCTGGAACTCTCCAAAGCGGACGCGCTGTCCGAACTCGGTGCCTGGTCCCATTGCGGGGTCTCCCCCCTTTTCGGGTTCGGGCATTTTAGCACTTGTATGTAAGCGCGTGATTGCCAACTAAGGTGAACTCTAAGTTATTGGAAGTAAGACTGCTTATCTCCGGTCACCTTCATGTCACCTTTTGGTGAGGTCGGCGCCATTGACGCCCAGACCGAAATAGGCTGAGAGTGGGCGCCTCGAAGAGCAGTCGGCACTTCCGCCCCGGCCACCATGCCGAAGCCGACGCCACGTGGGGAACATAAAATGAAATCCAGGTTCTCAACGCTCATTCCAGCAATGGCGCTGTTCACCGCGCTGGCAATTCCGGTTCGGCTCGCCGCGCAGAACAAAGCAGAGCACAACAGCAACCACAAGGTCCATCACTACCAACTCGTCGATTTGGGTACCTTCGGCGGTCCCCAGAGCTGGGCCCCTGGCGTCGGCGAGGGCCCTGGAGGCGCCTTAAGCAACGCGGGAGGCGTGATTGGCGCCGCGAATACGCCTGATTCCAACCCGAACTACTCCTACCCTTGCAATCCCTTCGGTAGTTATACCTGCCTGTACTTTGGAACCCCCGACCTCTTTGTCGAGCATGCGTCGCGGTTTGAGAACGGCGCCCTGACAGACTTGGGCGTGCTTCCAGGAGGCTACAACAGTCTTGTGGCATGGATCAGCAGGAATGGAACGTTCGTCGGGAGTTCAGAAAACGGCGTCATCGATCCGGTAAATGGTTGGCCGGAGATACACGCTGTGTTGTGGAAGGACGGTCAGATCCGAGATCTTGGGACTCTCCAAGGAGGAAATGAGAGTTTCGCGGGCGGTGTCAATAACCTGGGCCAAGTCACGGGAGCGTCATTTGATGCGGCGAACAACACTCGCGCGTTTCTATGGACCGAGGGCCATGGCTTACAGGATCTGGGCACGTTGGGCGCTTGTTGTGCCATCGCGGGAACTATTAACGAGCTTGGCCAAATATCGGGAGAGTCAGGATTGTGTGACACTTGCAATCAGGACGCCTTCTTCTGGGAACAAGGCCACATGCTCCGTATCCCCGACTTCGGAGGTCCAATTAGTTTCCACGAGGACCTTAACAACCGGGGTCAGGTTGTTGGCCAGTCGGATCTACCGGGAGGTGCCAATGCTCACGCATTCCTTTGGGACAAAAAGAATGGTGTGACGGACTTGGGTACCCTTGGAGGGTCTGGAAGCGTTGCGCGCTGGATCAACGATGCAGGCGATGTGGTCGGCGGTGGCAGCACTCCAAACGATCAAGCCTTCCATGCGACTCTCTGGAGACACAGAGATCTCAAGATCATTGACCTCGGGACCGTAGACGGCGATGCCTGCAGTGTTGCGCAGGTCATCAACTCGGAAAGTCAGGTCGTAGGTCTTTCTGACACGAAGTGTGATGGAACCGTTCTGCACGCGTTTCTATGGGAGAAGGGTGGCCCAGCGGTCGACTTGAACACTCTCGTCTCGCACGGCTCTGGTTTGCAGTTGACGTACGCGACCGACATCAATGACCGCGGGGAGATTGCGGGCGAAGCAATTACCTCCAACGGCGACAATCATGGCTTTCTGCTGATCCCGTGCGACGAGAATCACCCCGGCGTCGAGGGCTGTGACTACAGCCTGGTGGACGCGCCCGCCGCTGCTTCTCGTCCGAGTCCGGTGGCTGGAGACATATCCAGCCACACGTCGCCGCAATCCCTCATGCGCCGGATGAGCCGGCACCACTTCCCCGGTGCCGCAATCGGCCCGAAGAATTAGCCGGCTCGACAAAGAAAAAGGAGAGGAGACGCAACATGAAACCCAGATTCTTGATGTTACTTGCCGCAATCGCACTGTTCGTCGCGCTGGCAATTCCGGTTCGGCTCGCCGCGCAGAACAAACCAGAGCATAACAACAACCACCAGTTCCATCATTACAAGCTCATGGACCTAGGTACATTTGGCGGGCCGACGGGCTGGCTATGCAACGACCAAACCTTCGGTGGAGGGGCTTGCCCGGTTCTAAACAACCGGGGCACGATAGTGAGCGGGGCAGATACTACTCGTCCCAACCCCAACGCCGCAAACCCCAGCATCTTTCTTCCGCCGACGGGCTCACCACCGGGAGACCCCTTCATTCAGCACGCGTTCCAATGGCAGGGCGGCGCGCTTCAGGATCTGGGAACTCTTCCCGGCGGCTACAACAGCATCGCCTCAGCGATCAGCGAAAACGGGTTGGTCGCCGGAGTGTCGGAGACCGGCGCGATCGATCCGCTGCTTGGCGTCCCGGCAGTGGATGCTGTCTTGTGGAACAACGGAAAGATCATCGACCTGGGGCCGTTTGAGGGCGGGTATGAGAGCGCCGCAATCGCTGTCAACGACCGTGGCCAGGCAGTGGGATGGGGACTGAACACAGTCCCCGATAACTTCTGGTTCTTCTCCACACAGGCGCGCGCCTTCCTATGGCAGAACGGGGCAATGCAGGATCTTGGCGCGCTGGATACCGGCACCGATGCCTTTGCCTTTTTCATCAATGAGCACGGCCAGGTAGCGGGAGCCTCATTCACAAACACGACGGTCAACCCGGTCTTGACCACCTGCACCTTGTATCAGCTCGAGATCCCAACTCAAGATCCTTTCCTTTGGGAAAACGGTAAGATGACCGACCTTGGGACACTCGGAGGCACCTGCGGTCTTCCAAATGCCCTCAACAATCGAGGTCAGGTTGTCGGGCAATCGGATCTGGCAGGCGATGCCAGCTTTCACGCGTTTGTTTGGACCAGCCCCGGACCTATGCGCGACTTGGGCACCCTGGGCGGGTCTAGCTCAACTGCAAACTGGATCAATGATGCTGGAGACGTCGTCGGAGCGGCCGATATCCCACCCGCGTTCCATGCGTTTCTCTGGAGGCACGGCGTGATGACTGACCTCGGGACACTGGGAAGTGGTCCGTGCAGCGGAGCTCTGGGCATTAATTCCAGGAGGCAGGTGGTCGGAGGCTCGGGAGATTGTGCACTCGACCTGACCAGCCACGCGTTTCTGTGGGAGAACGGCCAGATCATCGACCTGAACATCTTTAATTATCCAGGTTCCGGCCTTCAGCAACTGATGTTTGGGTACAACATCAACGATCGGGGCGAGATTGTCGGGCTAGGGGTCCCTCCCGGTGTCAATCCAGGGGATGTGTTTACCCTCGGGCATGTATTCGTGCTGATCCCCTGCGACGGGCATCACCCAGGCGTCGAGGGCTGCGACTACAGCCTGGTCGGCACAACTTTGTTACCGCAGGCTCCCGCGCCTCCGGCCGCGTCCAGCCGATCTTCGGGCCAACCATTCAAATTGCCCCGAACACGGTTTCCATTTCGCAATCACATTCTCGGTCGCCCCCTTGTGGAGAGCGGGATCGACGGCGAAGGAGCAGCCGCGCAGCCCCAATCTCAGGGCCCCGAGAGTCCGCAAGCCCCGATCGTCATGCTTCAGCCTGCAAGCCTGGACTTCGGCACGGTGCGCTACGGCCAGACCAAGACTTTGACGACTACGCTGACCAACGTGGGAACCACGACTCTGAGGATCTCCAGCATCACGATTACGGGCACGGATACTGCCGACTTCTCTCAGACGAATACCTGCGGCGCTAAGGTTCGGGCGGGGAAGTCCTGCGGCATCACCGCGACCTTCAAACCGCTGGGCTTTTTCCAAAAAAACTTTAGTGCCGATGTCTCGGTGAGCGACAACGCCAACGGCAGTCCGCAACACGTAGCTTTGTCCGGGACCGGAGAACCGAACTGTAATTTCTCCTGCTCCCAGTGTCCCGCTCGCATTTGTCTATGCCACCAACCATTCGGCGGTTGCCAGCCGTTTGTGCTGAAGGAAAGCGCGCGCGACCTGCTGCTTGATCCGAAACCGGCGTCTGCGTGCCAGAACGCGACACAATCATTTCGCCTTGCGACTCCCAACTGAGAAGGGTCCCAGAACTCATGCCGGGCGCGGGCCCTCACAGTCCACTGAAAATGTCCGCAAGCTGCTTCGGGAGCAACTGGTCTTACCTTGCCGGGCCGCGCATCCCGCCTACAAAGAGATCGGGTATACCAAAGCTGCAAGACAGTGTCCGCAGAGCCATCCATGCCGACACCGCGCCCGGTTGCGACCGCCCGCAGTCCGATCCCACACTCGCGGGCGAACCTAGGCACAGCCGAGGATTAGCCGAAACCTGCCGATGTGATTGGAGCGTCCTGGGAGCCTTTGGTTCGGGAGATACGGGTATACGTCGAGAGGGACCAGGGCAGGTGGCGTGAGGCACCGCATCCGCGTTGACTTGCCAATATGCTCAGCATAAGATGCGCTTCTCAGTTTGACCGCTTCCCACATGATCGGCGGGGGAGTTTACGAAAATCACGCCAGATCTCGCGATATTGCTCACCTGCATCAGCCTGGTGATGAGTACGCCCTCTACCGGTCAGAGTCTTACCACGGGCGATATTGTCGGTGTTGTGACCGACGCCACGGGTGCCGTCGCCATCAAGGCAACCGTAACGCTGAAGAGCAACGAGAAGGGATTCCGCCAAACTAGCACTACCAGTGCGGAGGGAGCATACTGGTTCCCGCTCCTGGCCCCGGGGAGCTATACGGTAGCAACTACGGTGCGAGGGTTTGAGGCGACTAGTCGAGTAGTGACCGTTTCAGTAGGTCAGACTTCTTCGGTCGACATCAGACTAAAGGTCGGTTCAACAAATACGACGGTTGCGGTCACAGCAGCCGAGCCCCTGCTCCAGACCGAAAATGCCGACGGGTCTACTGTCTTCAATGCGTCGCAAATTGCTAACCTTCCCAACCCGGGCAACGACCTGACCAATGTGGCTCAAACTGCGCCCGGGGCCGTGATGAACACACAGAGCGGAACGGGAAACTTTTCGACCTACGGCCTGCCTGCAACCTCCAACCAGTTCACGTTGGATGGCATAAATGAGAACGATCCCGTCGCAAACACAAATATCGTTGGAGCTGCCGGCCTGACGCTTGGTCTCAACGAAGTCCAGGAGGCGACGGTGGTCAACAATGGATATTCTGGCCAATACGGTGGCTTTGCCGGAGCCAATGTGAACTATGTCACCAAGTCCGGTTCCAATAGCTTTCACGGCAATGCGGCTTACTGGTGGAACGGCCGGGCCCTGGACGCCAACGATTGGTTTAATAAAGATGTTCAGCCCGGGACCCCCGTCACACCTAGGCCTTTTGAAAACGCCAACCAGTACGCCGCATCGTTGGGTGGGCCGGTCAAGAAGAACAAAGCCTTCTTCTTCGTTGACTATGAAGGCCTCCGGCTGATTCTGCCAATCAGCTTCGGGACGCTTACCTTGATCCCCAGCCCCCAGTTCGAGGCAGCCACTGTGGCTAACCTGGCCTCGACCGGCCATAGCGCGTCGATTCCGTTCTATCAGCAAATGTTCAGCCTCTGGAACGGCGCTCCCGGAGCCGAGCGGGCTGTCCCCGGCAATCCGCAAGTGGGCGATTCGACCGGGTGCAACGGCTTCACCGGCCCCGGAGGTCTCGGTTCGACGACCCCGTGCGCTTTGAGTTTCCGCTCCACGGCTAACAGCTTTACTCACGAGTACCTGTTGGCCGGACGTTTTGATTTCGACCTTGGAGAGAAAGACAAATTCTTTGTGCGCCTGCGTGAAGACCGGGGCGTGCAAGCAAACTACATTGACAAGATCAATCCAATCTTCAATCGACTAAGTGACGTACCAATCTATCAAGGACAGGTCAGCCATAGCCATGTCTTTAACGCCGAAACCGTAAATCTGCTGATTCTTTCTGCGAAGTATGAAAGCTTCACGGCCCAACCAGCGGACCTTGCTTCCGCACTCGCCGCCTTTCCGACCAACCTCTTCTTTGGGGACGGGACGTTCAGTTTCTTGGGCGGATTGGACGCGTTTTCGCCTACTGGCGTGAAATTTACAAGTTATCAGATACTAGACGATTTCACCTTGAGCGCAGGCAATCACGCCCTCAAGTTCGGGTTGAATTTCAACCGAGTGGATCTGAGCAATCACGAATATGGCTTGCTGAGCGGCTTGATAACGCCATTCACTGTGGCTGACTTCTTTGCCGGCGGCAAAGGCCCGGTCGGAGACTCACTCATGCAAAACTTCACTGCCACACGAGTTGAGCCGCTCGCGCTTTACGGATTAGGGTTCTACGGGCAAGACAATTGGAGAGTAAAACGAAACCTGCATCTGACGTTTTCTTTTCGCCTGGATCACAGCTCGAACCCCGTATGCCAGAGGAACTGCTTTGCGCGTCTGGCGCGACCATTTAACGAGTTGAACCATGTCGTCAACATTCCTTACAACCAAGCTATCGTGACTGGCCTGCACCGGGCTTGGCCTTCCTTTACGGGGCTGGTTTGGCAGCCGCGGTTCGGTTTTGCCTGGACACCGAGCAGGCTCAAGAACACGGTATTCAGTGGTGGACTCGGTTTGTTCGGGGACTCGCTTGCCGTCGGCAATCTGCTGGTCAACCGTCTCACGCTAAATCCGCCAATTGTGAATTCTTTTACCATCTACGGCGACAATCTCGCGCCGACAGAACCGGCAAACCTTTTCAAGGATGCGGCGAATTCCGACGCGGCATTCCTCGCCGGTTTTTCGAGCAATGGAACGCTAGCGAGTATCACTGCCTCAGATCCTCTTTTCACGCCGCCGAACGTTATCAATACTGTGGATACCAAGAGCCCCCGTTACCAGGAATGGAATTTTCGAGTGCAACAGGGATTTGGCGTGAACACGTCCGTCTCTCTCAACTACGTGGGCAACCATGGAATTTTCATACCCATTCTTCTAGACGGCGTGAATGCCTATTGTCCTCCATCCGCCCCGCCGGGCCCTGCCTGCCCAGGAGGCTTCATCGGATTACCAGCGTCCGCGCCCGATCCGCGGTTTTCAGTAGTAACTGAAATTCACAGCGCGGGAGTCTCAACCTACAACGGACTGGTCGTTTCTTTCCAGCACCGTTTCGCTAAGGGCTTTCAAGTGCAGGCGAATTACACGTGGAGTCATGCGCTGGATGAAGTCTCGAATGGGGGACTTCTGTCGGCATTCAACAATGGTGCCGCGGGCAGTCTTCTCAGTCCGCAAGACAGCAGCAACCTTCGGAAGTACAGCTATGGGAATGCCGATTACGACACTAGGCATTACTTCAGTGCGAGTTACGTGTGGGAACTACCATATAAATCTGGGCCGGTAGCTCTCCTAAAAGGTTGGCAGGTCTCCGGCACGATCTTCGCACGAAGCGGATTTCCATACACGGTCCTCGATTCGCTTGCGACTAATATCCTTAGTGCATTCAACTATGGTGACGTGGTATACGCTAACTTCCTGGGCACCTCTTATCCAGGATGCAGCAGCCCGAAGCAAGTCTGCCTTGACGAATCTCAATTCTCGTCCCCTGCTTTACAGGTGCCGGCAGGTTTTGGTGCGCAACGGCGGGGTCAATTCTATGGACCTGGTTTCTTTGACACCGATCTCGCTATCATGAAAGAGACCAAGATTCCAGGTTGGGAAGGAACCCGATTGGGAGTGGGAGCTCTATTCTTTAACTTATTCAATCATCCCAATTTTGATCAGCCCAACCAGGATATTGGTACTCCCAGCACTTTCGGGCGGATCACAGGAACCGCAACTCCACCAACCAGCGTCCTGGGAGCGGGACTGACGGGGGACGCCGCGCCGAGGCTGATTCAACTTACCGCGCGCATAACATTTTAAGATCCAAGAAATTCGATTGTTTCACTCGGCGCGCAGTTGAGTTGGCAGCAACCGCCTTGGCTGTTAAAAGTTCTCCATCACCCACATGTTGCCACTTGTAGTCCAGCCATTGAACGCCAGATGGCGACCATCCGGAGATGGTATTGCGAGCGTTTCGCCGGAACCGCCGATACCCTCCCACAGGACATGCGCATTGCCCCGAAGATCCACATGCAAGAGTTCTCTTCCGTTATGCGTTCCAACGGTGACGAACAAGCCCTTTCCGTCCGCAGCCCAAATCAAAGACAGCAAATTGCTCGAATCCTTAACCTGAATCTGCCGCAGTACTTCTCCGCCTGAAGAGAGAATGTAGATCGGGCCTGCCGGGGTTCGAATTGCGGCAACACGGGTGCCATCGGGAGAGAGATCTACCCACCAATTATCGCCATTCGCAACCAGGGCGAACCGAAAGAGTTCAGGACCTCGACCCTTCACGAGATCGATAGCAGTGACAGTCAATTGCTTGTTGTCCTCAGTCGGCTCAACGATCACGCACAGATGGGAGGGAAACCTCGCACAGGTCATCAGGGCGCCCCTGCGGGCGGTAAATAATCGCTGCGACGGTCCGCCGGTGATGGAAACGCGCATGACTGGTTGCGGTGTTGTTGCTGGTGGCGCCCCATTTTCTGTGGGTCCAAGATAGAGAATACTCTTGCCGTCTGGAGTTACACGAGGGTTGCGGCCGTAACCTTCTGTCAAGAGAGGTTCTGCGATGTCTTGGTCCAGGGACTGTCTGTAAATCCCATAATGACCGGATCGATTGGAGACAAGAAAAATTGCTTTGCCGTCGCGTGTCCACTCCGCCGCACCTTCCGAGCTCTCACTCAAAGGAAAATGTCTTGGTCTGAGAATGCGTGTCCCGCCCTCCGCTAAATCAGCTAGGTACGAAATTTGCTTGGGGGCCCACTTCAAGAGAGCGAGGTTCTTGCCGTCCGAGGTTTCGCTCATGCCGCTCATGCAGAACCCAGACCAATTCGTGAGTTGTCTTGGTTTTTCGATGGGTTTGCCTGTGCGCCCATCGAGCCGCATCTCCCAAACGTTGCAAGAGAAAAGGGATTCGGGATCCGCCACCGAATAAAGGAGCCGTCCATCGGGCAGCCAGAAAAAATCGGTCACTTGTTTCGTTTCACCAGGGCCAAGTATGGCGGCAGGAGGCCCGTTCTTGAGGTCGCGGCTCAGGAGAGTGTCCCCAGACTGATCGCTCCTGACGTACAGAAATCGTTTTCCGTCCCCCGACCAACTGAATCCGGCAAACGAGCTCTCCTCATCGGTGTCGAGAAGCTTTCGCGCTTGGTCGCCGCTTGGTCCCATCAGCCAGATGTCACGTTCGCCCAGTCTGCCCTTGTTCGTTCCGAAACTGATCCAAGAACCATTCGGAGAAACGGAATAGGCCCTGGCGTTGTCGCGAAGCTTGCGCGGGGCTCCGCCCACGACGGAAGCCATCCAAATGCTGGACTCATGCGAGCCCCATTGGTCGGGGTCTATTCCGGATCGATGGGCATTGGCAACAAACCTGGTGCTGTCCGGGAACCAGAAGCCACATTCCCATCCTACATTCCGATCCTTGAGTTCCCCTGGCGGAGGAACGGCCCGAGTCTCGCCCGTTTCAACGAGCTTGAGGTACATCCCCTTTGTATCGCTATACGCCAAGTACTTGCCATCAGGCGAAATCCCCCCACTCGTGACCCGATTCTCGAAGGAATTCGTGGTGAGTTGGCGAAGCCTCGGCGCCGGTGGAGATTGCCTGGCGGCCGGCCGGGGTTTGGCGAACCAGAGAATTGCGCTTCCGATGATTAGTGCGGTGACGACACTGGCAGCCATCGCCCACCTTTGTGCCCCAAGCCTCGGCTCTTTCTCCTGCCTCAAGTTGCTTAAGTCGGCACGCATATCCGCCGCGGCCTGATAGCGCGCTTCACGCTCTTTCTCGAGCGCCCTGTCAATGATCTTTTCGAGCTTCGCGGGAACTTCGGGATTCAGCTTCCGTGTCGGAGTAGGCAGTTGCTTGAGGATCGCGTCATGAAGCACCGGTCCTGTATCGCCCTTGAACGCCCGTTGCCCCGTTGCCATCTCGTACAGTACGAGGCCAAAGGAAAACAGATCCGTCCGCGCGTCCAATTTTTCGCCGCGTACTTGCTCCGGCGACATGTAACCCGCCGTTCCCATCGTCATTCCGGTTCGGCTAAGCAGTGGATCGCGAGTTGTTGTTGATGGGGTCTGCCGAGGTGATCCCTCTGCGCCGCTTTCGTCGCGAGTCTCCTGTTCCAAGTCCTTGCCGGCGACCGTCACAACCGGAGCAAGCTTCGCTAAACCGAAATCCAAAATCTTGGCTTGGCCTTGTCTGGTCACGAAGATATTTGCTGGTTTGATGTCGCGATGGATAATGCCTTTCTGATGCGCCGCGTCCAATCCGTCCGCAATCTGAATGGCAAGATCAAGCAGCCTGCTAAGATTAAACGGCGCCCTCTCGGGGCACTCACCAAAGATCAGTTCCCGCAGCGTCTGTCCTTCCAACAGCTGCATCACGATAAATGGCTGTCCCTCGTGCTCTCCGAATTCGTAGATGGGGCAGATGTTGGGATGCTCCAACGCCGAGGCCGAGCGCGCTTCGCGCTCGAAGCGTCCGAGCGCCAGAGCATCGCCGGCCAATTCCTCGGGCAAGAATTTCAACGCGACCGACCGTCCTAACTTGAGGTCTTCCGCCTTGTACACCACTCCCATCCCCCCACCGCCCAGCACCTGGAGGACCCTGTAGTGAGAGACTTTCTTGCCAATCAGATTTCCTGCAGTCGCATTTTGGAGTAGGGTCTCGCTTTCGATAGTCGCAGCTTCTGCATCCGGCGGATGGGCCGTCTCCCACTGCACTGACACGATCAGCCGATACCCACGCCGGGCCACAGTCTCCACGTAGCGCGGCTCTTCCGCCGAATCCTCAAGTGCGAGGCGGAGCTTTTTGATTGCGGCGTTAATGCTCTGGTCGAACTCTACGATGGTGTCGTTTGGCCACAGAGCGCGGCGAATTTCGTCCCGGGTGACCACCTCGCCGGGATGTTCCAGCAGCATTTTGAGAACCTGGAAGGGCTGCTCTTGAAGGCGGACGCTGCGCCCGGTGTGGTGCAGTTCCCCGGCCTTGAGGTCCAGTTGGAACGGGCCGAAATAAGCGATGTCGGACGAAGGTGGAGCTCGCATAGTGTTAGCGGAGCCCTAGTGTTCAGCGGAGTTTACCAGTCCAGTATGTGGTCTTCAACCTCCACCTCCGTTTGTTCTAGGTGCCGATGATCATCAGATGCCGTTAAGTGCCTTCGGAGTGTGTTAGCAAACCCCTGTGTAGCAATGGCTTACCAGGATCATCCCGAAATCCCTCAGGAATCACTCATGGAACATTGACCCGCCAGCAGTCCGGGAGCAGAGTTCAGTTCGCAAAGCGTAATCCGTGGGGTGAATTTTGAGGGTGGATGGTGTGAGACGAAATCTAAGGGCAAGCATTGCCGTGGCCTTGTTGGCCGCGCACTGGCGTTTCCGGTTCGGCTGGCGGCACAGGAACACAAGAAAAGAACACCGTTATTAAAAACTCGTTGACATCGGTACCTTCGGGGGGCAGAGAGTTCGCGCCTGTAACTTGGATGAACCGGTATCGCTTCCCCGGCTCCGCATTCGGCCCAAGGAATTAGGCCGCACGACAAAGAGAAAAAGAGGAGGCGCAAATTGAAATCCAGATTCGTAACGCACCTCAACAGATTTGCGATCGCCGCAATCTTGGCCGGAATGATCATGTTAGCTTGGGCATGGCCTGCGGAGGCCAAGATCATCTACACACCTGCCAATGTGAGCATCGATCCCACACATCCTTACAGCTTGGACGTCAACAACGACGGGCTAGCCGACTTCACAATCCAGCAAACTAACGACGATATTCACTCGTGTAAGCAGGGCGCTGGGTATGTGGATTTGCTTACAGTGACGCCGACCCAAGGCAACGGTGAGGTCATCTCACCAACCGGATACGCATATGCAGCAGCAATGAATAAGGGGGTGCAGGTCGGTCCCCAACGGAGCTTTATTTCCGAAGCGCCAATGGCCGTGGTCAAATCGGGCTATTTCCCGATTTTGGGCAAGTGTTACTTCCTGCACTACACGCTCGGTGACTGGGTCAACGTCTCAAAGTGTTACCTCGGACTGTCGTTCCAGACGAACGGAGAGACCCACTACGGGTGGGCACGATTGAGCGTCCAAGCGGGCTATGTCTACATTACGGCCACATTGACAGGCTATGCGTATGAAACCATCCCCGGCCAATCAATTCTTGCTGGCCAGACCAAAGGCGCGGAGGACGATGCGACTGGCGCCGCAAACTCCACGATCCCTGACACTATCAGTCCCAGCGCGGCGCTGGCGATTCCGCTTCGCGTCGCTGCACAAGCCCGGACTCTCACCGTACTCTACTCGTTTACCGGCGGGGCGGACGGGGGATCTCCCCGTGGTCGGTTATTCCGGGATGCCAGCGGAAACCTTTACGGCACCGCTGAGGTGGGCGGCGACACCAGTTGCAATCCCCCCTCAGGATGCGGAGCGGTGCTCAAAGTGGACGCAACTGGGAACGAGAGCGTGCTGCACAGTTTTGTTGGCAGCCCGAACGACGGGTGGAATCCTCTTTCCGGTTTGATTGCGGATGCATCGGGCAATGTGTACGGGACCACCGTCAGCGGCGGATCGAGCAACGCCGGAACGGTTTTCCGGCTGGATACAGCTGGCAACGAGACCGTGCTCTACAACTTCACCTCCTCGAACGGGCATGGGCCCCATGCCGGCGTGGTTCGGGACGCGTCAGGCAATCTCTACGGAACGACCTTCCTTGGTGGCTCAAAATGTAACATTGCAGGTTGCGGCACGGTCTTCAGGCTGAGCGCCACCGGCAAGGAAACCAATCCTCACATTTTCCCCGCTGCTGCTGGTGACGGCCGATATCCCTCGGCTGAGTTGGTCTTAGACGCGAGCGGAAACCTCTACGGCACTACTACTCGGGGCGGTACTGCCGGCTTCGGAACGGTGTTCAAGGTAGATACCACTAACAAGGAAACCGTGCTTTACAGCTTCAGCGGGGGCGCGGACGGAGGCAATCCAAATGCCGGGTTGATCCAAGACGCAGCGGGTAACCTCTACGGCACCACGTTTAGCGGCGGTTCTTCGGGCAACGGAACCGTGTTCAAAGTGGATGCCACAGGTAAGGAGACCGTGCTCCACAGCTTCACCGGGAAGGACGGAGCGGGGCCCTTCGCAGTTCTGATGCGAGACGTGGCGGGTAACCTGTACGGCACCACGAACAGCGGCGGCGATCACTCTTTCTGCTCCGGGTTTGGCTGCGGAGTTGTGTTCAAGTTGGCCAAAACCGGCAAGGCAACGGTGCTGCATAGTTTCACAGGGACGGACGGCGCAAATCCCGCTGCTGGCCTGGTCCAGGACGCGGCTGGAAACCTGTATGGCACGACGGCGGCGGGCGGCCCTGACGGTTTTGGAGTGGTGTTCAAGCTGAGCCCGTGATGAGTGCAACAGTGGTTCGACTTAAGTAGGCCCTGGGCGTGGTTCATGGCCAGCGGAGCGTTGCTTTACCGATGAGTGGGTGCATCGGTCTTCCCCAGGAATTGTTGGTCGTCGGTGCTGATGACTTCCTCACCGGCGGGGTCAGCTTTCAAAGAAAACGAGGAGGCAAACGAGGAGACAACATGAATTCCAGATTCTTGCTGTTACTTAGTACAATCGCGCTGTTCACCGCACTGGCGCTTCCAGTTCAGCTAGTTGCGCAGGAACGGCGGCCGAACCACCACCAACCTCACTACAAACTCGTTGACCTGGGTACCCTCGGCGGCCCGCAGAGCGCCGGATTTGGGATCATGCTCAACAACCGAGGAACCGTTTCGGGCTGCGCGGATACGTCCACGCCCGACCCCAACTACCCCAACTTCAACCCATTTCTCTCCCCGTTCGGCGCCGATCCATTTATTTTTCACACCTTCAGTTCCCAGGGTGGCGCGCTGACCGATCTGAGGGCGCTTCCCGGCGTCAATAGCAGCTGTGTAAGCTTCATCACCGACGAGGGGCTGATCGCCGGAGCTTCCGAAAACGGGCTCATCGATCCGCTCACGGGATTGCCAGAGGTGGAGGGCGTCGCGTGGAGCGGCGGGAAGATCATTGACCTCAAAACATTTGGGGGAAATGGCAGCTTTGCGATCTGGGCCAATAACCACGGCCAGGTAGTTGGAGCGGCGGCAAACACGATTCCCGATCCTTACTCCGTTTTCTTTGGCTGGGGAACGCAATCGCGGGCGTTCGTCTGGAGCGAGTCGGAGGGCTTACGGGATTTGGGCACCTTGGGTGGTCCGGATGCCTTGGCGACCATGATCAATGATCGTGGGCAGATATTCGGCGCTTCCTACACCAGTGATATCCCGAACCCAATTACGCAGATTCCTCCGTACGATGCGTTTTTCTATGAGAAGGGCAAGATGCGGGATATACCCAATGCCTTCGGCGGGACTCAGACCAATCCATTCTTTGCCAACAATCGGGGACAACTGGTCGGCGACGCGAGCTTGCCGGGAGAGCAATTCTTCCACCCGTTCCTCTGGGGCAAGGGAGTGTTCACCGACCTCGGTACCTTTGGCGGCGACAACGGAGAGGCGGACTGGATCAACGATCACGGGGAGGTTGCTGGCTCGGCCGACTTTCCGGGAGACCAGATCCATCACGGGGCGTTCTGGGCGAGGAATGGAGCCATGACCGACGTTGGAACCGTGAACGGTGACCCGTGCAGCCGCGCCTTCAGCCTGAACAAAAAAGATCAGGTGGTCGGCAGTTCGACGGATTGCAGCACATATCTGCACGCATTTCTGTGGCAGAACGGACAGATCACCGACCTCAACACGTTCGTCCCACCGGGCTCCGGCCTGCAGTTAACCGTCGCGCTTGATATCAATGATGGTGGAGAGATTTCTGGCAACGCTACGCTCGCCAACGGCGACCAGCATGCTTTCCTGTTGATCCCGTGCGAGGGTGACGATGACGGCTGCCGGGGCGTGAGCCCAACCGGCGCGACTCCGGCTCACGCAGCGCTCGGCGACCGGCCCGGCGGAACGCTGGATCGGCCTCGTCCCCGATGGGGCCAGCGGCATCAACTCTCCGGCTCCGCAACCGGGCGAGCGAATTAGCCTCAGCAAGGGTATCCGAACCATGAATTAATGTCGGGGCGGATTTATGAAGTCTGCCCCATTTGTTCTTACTTACTTGAACCTATAAGAAAAACAAAAATCATTTCTTGGAACCTATCGAGAGTGAACTGCTCACCGCTGCTGGGAACGAGCTTTTGACTAGTTGGCAGATGGCAGGTTATACGCGTCTCAGCGGCTTTGTGAGCTGCCGGCGGCACACGGATAGACAAGGAAGCCGTCGCAACGTTGATGGCGAAACGCGCGACTGTCGTGAGGTGCTTCGGATTTACCCGATGACCGGCGGCTCGCGTCGGACCCAACTCATCGTTTGACCGTGACTGTCAAGGAGCGGGTCCACGCCGAAAAACTTCCGCAGAGAATCGCGCCAGCTTAAGCGTTGCGGACGAGGCTTTATGCGTTGGCCGAGCAGGACGAACAACGCAGCTTGCATGCGGCTTCGTGCACCTGGCGACAGAAGTCCAAAGTAGCGAACAGAGTGTCGGTACCAGTCCGGTACATGCGGCGCCAAAAGGCGCACAAAATCCGAGAGTTGACATCGCGTTGGGACCAAGAGTTTCGTTCTCGTGTCCTTTGCCACAAACACAACTTCCCGATCCGTTGCTTCTAAAAGGCGCCAGCTCGCGAGCGGCGGCCGGCGAACATATCGTGCTGCGTATCGTAGGAAATGTGATTTTGACGCTATCTTATCTATGAAGATGATCCACTGAGGATGTTGTTCGTACGCCTTGGTAAGAATTCTCTTAAGATCCTGCACGGCTAGATCAGACTTGAGCACCTGGGCTTCGAGAGCACCTCGGAGGTGAGTGATCACCGCGTATCGCCACATCCGCATAAGCGCGCCCTTTTGCAACTGGATCCGTGGAATCCAATAACCCTCCGACTCTGAGAGACCCCCAGCCGAGATCAGGATGTGTAGGTGAGTATTGAATTTCAGGTCGCCGCCAAAAGTGTGCGGGACGACGATGATGAGCACGCTAGCGCCATACCTCATTTTTATCCACTGCTGAATCACGTCAGCACCAAGCACTGCCAGGTCGTGGAGGAGATGGCGGTTTATTTTGAAGATGCGCCAAAGCTCTCTGGGCATCGTAAAGACGATGCCTGTATACGGGATATCTGGCAGCACTGCCTCCTGATACTCCAGCCACAGAAGCGTAGCCCGATAGCCGCAACTGGCACAGAATCGCGATTTGCATCTATGGTAGCAACGTTTTTCTGCATTATCGGAGGCGTATACTTCCCAACCTAGAGCCGGTGTCCCGCAATCAAGCACCTTGGCAAAGTTCCTACGTACTGCCGACCGAGTTTCAGGTCGATCCCAAACTTCTCGTGATGAGAGAATCTTCTTCATCAAGTGTTGATTTCCCATTTTGTTCCTCCATTAACCTTAGGGTGTGCAACGCAGTCTTGGTGAAATACGCAATATTTCCCTGCGCATCGATTTCGGCTACAAAGATCGAATCTAGCGCTGGGGACCTATTCGGAACGAAGGGCTTCAGAACATCGCCCAGACTCCACGGAACTAGTCGGGTCGGCGCCAGTCTCGCCACATGTTTCTGGATGAGTCGGCGACTTGTCTGGTTGATGCCCTTGCGGCTACGGTATTTCTCCAACTCCTTTAGCTGTTGGGGAGCCGGGAGGCTGCACCACAGGGAAGCCTTGTGGATGCTGATCTCTTCTGTTTTAGTGGCCTCCCGGATCTCGCGATCCGCAGAGTTCAGGATGGCTCGCACTTTCTCGAGAGTGCCTGCGGATACGTCTGCGTCGGCAGCGACCTTCGAACGAACATTCACAGTTTGAGCTTCTGTCAAACTTGACGAACCTTTATTCTGACCACCCCATTGTTGGTTCACACGAGCTGTTTCTTTAAGGGAGGGCTCAAGATCGAGCGCCAGGAGCGCACGATTGAAGGCGCTCTGGCCCTGAGAGGGACGATGGCGATAAAGTAGCCAACGAAGGGCTTCCTCCTCTGACAACTCGTATTCTAGACACAGCAGCGTCTCTCTTCGTTCTCGCCGAGCTAGTTCAAATCGAGCGTAGCCATCAACGATTATGCCCTTCGACGTGATAGCGATTGGCTCACAGAACGCAAGCTCGCCGATAGAAGCGAGCGCGAACAATTGTTTCGGCGAAGGTGAAATCCCAAGCCGGACGTAGCTGGCGTGTGGACGGAGTTCATCGAGACGACGCCTAACCAGTTTTGGTTGAGCTTCTAGTCCGAGTTGCCCAATTTCGGTTCCGCGAGGTGCACACTCAGGTGCATAATCGTCTGCCGAACACCCAATTTCTGCCCAACTGAGGCCACTTGAGACTGCCTTATCTGATTGATTCCGTGCAATAGGTAGGGGACGGGTTGAATTTGCTAAACCGTTATACGGGCTAACACCTGTATCGAGGGTTCGAATCCCTCCCTCTCCGCCAG
>Ga0209698_10001508_pt1 | contig 26794 bp, 29 predicted proteins | sample LitLauG_LLR_2012_FD_187203 | JGI IMG/M metagenome (GOLD analysis project Ga0209698, IMG submission 187203) | Freshwater sediment microbial communities from Pennsylvania, USA - Little Laurel Run_MetaG_LLR_2012 (SPAdes) (version 2) | ecosystem: Environmental > Aquatic > Freshwater > Creek >... | reverse complement strand
TTATCGAGCGGTTTTGTCCGGCGCGCCGATGCCGTCCGGTTTCTCAGACGACGAAAAGACTGCCTTCGAGAGGCTCCAATTCGTGTACAGCAAAGGCGTCGCCTACGGCTACCAGATGGGGTTGCGACCGCAGACGTTGTATGGAATCGCGGATTCCCCCGTCGGCCTGGCCGCCTATTTTCTGGACCACGATGCGTGGAGTTATGCGCTGATCGCGCGCGTCTTTGACGGGCAGACCGAAGGTCTCTCACGAGACGATGTCCTCGATAACGTTACGATCACCTGGCTGACGAACACGGCACTTTCCGGAGCACGGCTCTACTGGGAAAATAAATTCCCCTATTTCAGTGTCAAGGGCGTGTCTGTCCCGGTTGCCGTGAGCGCGTTCCCTGACGAACTGTATCAATGTCCGCGCAATTGGGCCGAAAGCGCGTATCCCAAACTGATCCATTACAACAAGCTCCCCAAGGGCGGGCACTTTGCGGCCTGGGAACAGCCGCAACTCTTTTCACAGGAAGTCCGTGCAGGCTTCCGGTCACTGCGGACAGGCGTGGCGAAGTCAGATGTGACCCTCGCCAAAGCTAGCTAGCTGTTTGCACAGAAGCAGGAGAGCTTCGATGGCGGAGGCTCTCCTGTTCTAGTGGGACGCGCTGCCGAGGAACTTTGCCGCGGAAGGTACCACGGCGGCATGTCCTCGAGTCGTTTTCATTCGTGTAAAGGAATTGGTGGAAGACACGGTGCATGCACGACTACGCGTTTCAGTCTGAACGCAAAGGAGACACGAACATGGCAAATGCGACATATGAAGTCCAGGCTTCGCAGTTCAACATCGACCGTACCGATCCGGGCCGGTGGACGATCACGTTCAGCAACCCGCCGATCAACATTTTTGTTCCCACAACGATCGTCGAATTGGGAGCGCTAATGACCGACCTCGAGGCGGACCCGTCCGTGAAGGTCGTAGTGTTTCAGTCGGCGAATCCGGATTTTTTCGTCGCCCATCTCGACGTAGCGAAGGCAGCGGAACGGCCGGAGGCGCTTGGCCTTTGGCGCGACTTTGTGTTGCGCCTTTCGTCCACGCCGGTCGTGAGCATCGCGAAGATTCGCGGCCGCACGCGCGGTATCGGGAACGAGTTCGTGCTGGCCTGCGACATGCGCTTCGCCAGCCGGCAAAGCGCCCTGTTCGGCCAACCCGAGATCGGGGTCGGACTGGTCCCGGGCGGCGGAGCGCTGGAATGGCTCCCGCGTTTGGTCGGCCGCTCGCGGGCACTTGAAATCGTGCTTAGCGGTGACGACTTCGACGCGGATATCGCCGAGCGCTATGGCTGGGTGAACCGCACGCTGGACGATGCCGACCTCGACTCGTTCGCCGATACTCTCGCCCGGCGTCTGGCCACGTTCGACCGTGAAGTGCTGGCCGCGGCGAAGGCCCAGGTCAATCGGTTCGGGACGCCGACAGCTACCGAGCTTCAGTCGAGCAACGACCTGTTCTTCCCACTGCTCGCCTTGCCAGGTGCGCAGCCGCGCCGTGCGAAGGTTCGTAATGTCGGTTACGGTGTTCGGAGCGACTTCGAATTGAACTTCGGCCGGTACCTCCCTTCGTTCGGCCGGGCGGACGGCGATGACACGGGACAGGAGAAGTAGACATGAAACCCTGGAAAGCAGTTTCGTTGATTCTGTTTGTTCTTGCGGTTGCAGCTGCGGGACACGGGCTGATTCTCGTGCGACGAGGCTTCAGCGCACTTGCGACACCATCAGCGATTGAGGAGTTCGCGGCCACAGCGGCACGCAAAATGGCCGTGCCATCCGCGTATCGCCAAGTTCGCAATCCCATCATGCCTTCAACGGAGAACATTCGGGCAGGCATGGAGCATTTCTCCGATCATTGCGCCACGTGCCATTCGAATGACGGATCGGGCCAGACGTTTTTCGGCAAGGGCCTCTATCCGAAACCGCCCGACATGCGTGCAGCCGGGACGCAGAACAAGAGCGATGGCGAGCTCTACTACACAATTGAAAATGGAGTTCGTTTGAGCGGCATGCCAGCCTTCAGCGAAGCGCACACTGCCGCGGAAACCTGGCGCCTGGTTTTGTTCATCCGGCACTTGCCTCAGATCACGCCCGAGGAACTCAATGAGATGAAGGGGCTGAATCCGAAGAGGCAGGCTAATCCAGCGAATTGGTGAAGGGCGGGAACCGCCCCAGAATCCTGCGGGAGAAACACACCGCCACTAAAAGAAGAAGCACCATGAAAGCACGTTAGCGAGGAGATTCGTTACATGACCGCGATAGTTTCCACACCGATAGGCGCAGGGGCGAAAAACGCACCCACGTCCGGTAGGCTGTTCTTTCTGGACCTCAGCGCCGGCCGAATACTGTCCGCAAACCCTGATGGCTCCGATTTGAAGACCATCATCAACGAAGGCCGGAAGTTGCCCGATGGCTTGGTGCTCGATGTCGCCGCTGGGCACATCTACTGGACCAATATGGGTGATCCCAAGAGGAATGATGGCTCGATCATGCGGTCGGATCTCAATGGCAAGAACATGATCACCATCGTTCCGGCTGGCGGCACGTTCACGCCGAAGCAGCTCCAGCTGGAGAAGAGGAGCGGCAAGCTTTACTGGTCGGACCGGGAAGGCATGCGGGTGATGCGGGCAAACCTGGACGGGTCGGAAATCGAAACTCTCGTGGATACGAGCTTGGGCGATTCGCGACCGGGATCGGATCCGAGGAAATGGTGTGTCGGCATTGCGGTGGACACTGACGGCGGCAAGTTCTATTGGACGCAGAAAGGTGATCACCACGCTGGTTTGGGTCGAATTTTTCGGGCCAACATCCAAGCGCCGCAAGGTCAGTCGGCCGAGCACCGCAGAGATATTGAGCTACTTTATGACAATCTTCCGGAGCCGATCGATCTGGACCTCGATCCGGTTCATCGGACGCTGTATTGGACCGACCGCGGGGACCCACCGCGTGGCAATACGGTGAACCGTGCACCGATGGATTTGGAGGCCGAAAATCGCAAGGAACCTGAAATTCTCTTTACACATTTAATGGAAGGCATCGGCCTGGCTTTGGACCTGAAGGGCGGTCGAATGTTCATTACCGACTTCGGCGGTTCGGTCTACAGCGCCAATCTCGATGGGTCGAACCGGAGGACGCTGCTGTTTGCTGAAGGAAACCTCACCGGCATTGCATACGCGGAGGTGCCGTCCGCCGACCGGGGCGGAGCTTCCCAAGGGATAGGAGTTCCTGAGGAAACAAATATGGAAGACAAGACGCTAGTGAAGTCCAGTTTTTCAGCTACGATTCACGCTCCCATTGAAGACGTGGATATTCCCACTTGGTGCTTTGGCCTGTCGGAATCGGAATACCAATCCTGCTCCCCGGCTCATGTGTCTGCCGGCGCAACTACGGCGCCGGATGGTCGGCGTATGTCCATCAACGTCGAAGTTCTCGGCGGAAGCCCCATGGTGCAGCATCACGTTGAGGAGATTGGCGAACCGCATCACTTGCGGCTGGTTTCAAGCTCAGACATCTTTACGCCAACCGGCAGGATAAAAGTGGGCGTGATCTGGGACTTGAGCGTGAAGAAGATCGACGACACAACTTGTGAGTTCACAAATGAAGTTCACAGCTCCTTCACGCCGGAGCTCTTGGACTCTCTGGCCAAACAGGGCATTCCACGCGAAGCGTTCCAATCCGCCCGCAAGCCCGTTTCCGAGGCACATAATCGGCAGGAGACACCCCTGTTCGCCAAAAGTATCGAGCGCCATGCCTTGAGGAACAATAGCTCCGCCGGTATCCCGAGTGCGGCTTAGTTTATATGGAGAACACTTGAGCGAACGGAGAAAAAACATGACAGACCTAAAGTTCGACAAAGAGATCGCGGCACTTCTCCTCATCGATCCCTACAACGACTTCATCTCCGAGGGCGGCAAACTATGGGATCGCATTAAAACCGTTGCCGAGGCGAATGACTGCATCGCTCACATGTTGCAGTTGCTGACCGCAGCGCGAACGACGGGGATGAGGGTTTTCTATGCCATGCATCATCGATACCGTCCCGGCGACTACGAGACCTGGAAGTACACCGCGCCGATTCAGAGAGCGGCTTGGTCACGAAGAACGTTTGAATCTGGAACGTGGGGCGGCGAGTTCCGCGCCGAGTTTGCCCCACAGCCGGGAGACATCGTGGCCCACGAGCATTGGTGCTCCAGTGGCTTTGCCAACACCGATCTGGATTTGCAACTCAAAAGGCATGGCATCCAGAGGCTCATTGTCGCCGGTCTTATCGCGCATACATGCGTCGAATCGACCGTACGGTTTGCCGTTGAACTCGGATACGACGTCACCGTGGTGAAGGACGCGACTGCGGATTACTCCGAGGAATTCATGCACGCCGCCCTCATCACCAATCTCCCAAACTACGCCAGTGCGATTGTGAACACCAATGAGATAGTCGCCTCGCTTTCTTCTCTCAACATGGTGACTAGTGTTGGAATAGAACCGACCGCACAAGTTGCCTGAGGATCCGGGCGGGAAAACCTGTATTTGACAGAGAGCACTGAATGTTTCACGAAATCAATCTTAGCCGCCGCCATTTCTTGCGTACAGCGCCAATGATGATTGCGGCTGCCCAGTTTGGCAGGGTCGGGCTGATGGTAGTCGGCCTCACACCTGGTCCGCGCATAGGAGGAAAGAACATGGCAAATCTGAAGCACACTATGAAACGGATCGCGTTCCCGCTGGTTGCAGTTGCAGCGGTCGCCGGCTTTGTCGCCAACTCGGCCCCCGCATCTGGAGGCGCCGATGGAGAGGCTGCCTCGATCTTCGGAATCAAGATCCCCCCCGGATACCGCGACTGGAGGTTGATCTCCGTGGCCCACGAAGAAGGCAACCTCAACGATCTTCGCGCCCTTCTCGGCAACGACGTAGCCATCCAGGCCTACCGGGAGGGGAAGCTGCCGTTCCCGGACGGCACAATCATTGCCCAGCTGGCCTGGAGTTACGTTCCGTCTGAGGCAAACAACAAAGTCTTTGGCTGTTCCCAATCTTTCGTGGCCGGGTCCGCCACGAACGTTCAGTTTATGGTCAAGGACTCAAGAAAATACGCCACGACGGGCGGTTGGGGGTTTGCTCAATTTAAAGACGGCAAACCTGCCGACGAGGCGCTGCTGAAAACCTGCTTCCCCTGCCACGAGCCAGTCAAAGCTCGCGACTTTGTCTTCACCCAATACGCCCCCTGATGCAACGGTCAATACCATCGTCTAGTTGCCTTGCCTCTACGAGCCTGGTCTGATGCGCTAGGAGAACCTCATGAACACGGATGAATCGTTTGACAATTCGACTTATGCAGACGAGATACACCTGGCTGAGCGAGAGCTAGCGTCATTCATCGGCGCGGTGACGGAGTTATTCGGTCCAGCACAGGCTCAGCTCTCTGCCGATGACTGGCTTGGCGAGTCTGAGGTAATGGATAGCCCGCCCCGATCCACCAGTCGGGATTGGCGAGCAGTCACGGTTGCAGCCGTGGCTCGATTGGCCAGCCGGCTAACTGTCGCACGAGATAGTCGGGTGGTCGCCGCGTCGACTGACGCCCAGGTATCGCTAATACCATTTCCCAATTGCTTCTTTGCTCGCTTCTGGTCTGATGCGCTCATCGCAGCCGATGCAAGCGGAAATGACGAGCGAAAGAAGAGAAACTCCCTATGACTAAGACGAAATGGTTAGGACCGCTGATTTCAGTTTTACGAAAGCACATTGAATGGAGAAACCACTATGAGACGCTTCACATTCTTGTTGGGTGCAGTTGCAACAATAGCCGGCCTTGTTACCCTCACTGCCACTGTCCCAGGCCACGCGGATGGGCAACCCGCAGCACTCTACGTCACCGAAATCCCTCACGGGTACCGCGATTGGAGGTGGATTTCCTCGGCCCATGAAGCAGGTAACCTCAACAGTTTAGGTGCTGTCTTGGGCAACGATGTGGCGATCAACGCCTATCGTGAAGGGAAGCTTCCGTACCCGGATGGCACGATCATCGCTGCTTTGCATTACCGTCACGTCCCGTCGGATGAAAACAACAAAGTCTTTGGCCAGGCTCAATCTTTCGTTCCCGGCCCCGCCACGAACATTCAGTTTATGGTCAAGGACTCAACCAAGTACGCCGCAACCGGCGGCTGGGGGTTTGGGCACTTCGGCGTAGATGGCAAACCTGGCGACGCGGCGCTTATGAAAAGCTGCTTCCCCTGTCACGAGAAGGCCAAAGCGACCGACCTTGTCTTTACTCACTACGCACCTTGATGCTGAAGACTAGAGCAGGAAGGAATCACAGCGGAGAGATTCTCTGCGTGGATGGTGCCGCTCCGGTTCGTCGTTGGTGAAAGATAAAAGGATGCTAACCACACGCTGGCCTTCGACGAGGTAGGGATGCCCCGATTGCTTTCAGTAAATGTTGGTGTTCCACGTGACGTGACATGGAACGGCAAAACGGTCCAAACGTCAGTCTGGAAATCTCCGGTTACAGGTCGGCGAATGGTGCGCAAACTCGATATCGATGGTGATGCGCAAGCCGATCTCGCTGGTCACGGAGGGGAGCACCGCGCCGTATTCGTTTACCAGATGGATTCTTACCATTACTGGGAGCGTTTTTTGGGCCGCAACGATTTTACTTACGGCCAGTTCGGAGAAAACTTCACCGTCGAGGGACTTCCTGATAACGAGGTGTGCATCGGCGATCGATACCGCATCGGTGGTGCGATATTTGAAGTAACGCAGCCACGCGTGACGTGCTACCGGGTCGGCATCCGCATGAATGAACCTCGGATGGCAGCCCTGCTCGTAGAACATCACAGACCGGGATTCTACTTTCGCGTGTTGCGGGAGGGAGAAGTTGGTGCAGGCGATGACATTGTAAAAATTGCTGATGGTCCGGAAAAGATCGCGGTGGCCGACGTTGACGCCCTCCTGTATTTGCCAGGACATTCCAGCGAGCAGTTGCAACGAGCGCTACGCATTCCTGCGCTTAGCAAGGGTTGGCAGAGTTCGTTCCAGGCAATGCTCCAACAAGAGTTGAGCTCCAAAACTGCGGCGGGGAATCCGGGACTGGCCGCTGAGGAACAAGCGCCAGCGTGGCCCGGCTTTCGACAGATCCGAGTCGCGAATATTCATAAGGAAAGCGATAGCGTAACTTCCTTCATTCTGGAGCCAATCGATGGGCAACCTATCCCTGTCTTCCAGGCAGGTCAATTTGTTGTTTTGCGCTTGCATCTCGAACCGGACAAACCGCCGGTACTTCGCAGCTATTCGGTGTCGGATCTGCCGGCAGCCGACCATTTCCGCATCAGCGTCAAAAACGAGTTGAACGGGGTCGGAGGCCAATTTCTGTGCAACCGGACGCGAGAAGGCGATCTGTTGGATGTTAGTGCGCCGCGCGGAAGCTTTACTCTGCGTCCCAGTCAGAGTCCTGTGGTTCTCCTGAGCGCTGGAGTGGGCGCAACGCCCGTGATGTCGATGCTGCACTCACTCGCCGCTGAAAGATCGCAACGAGAGATCTGGTGGATCTATGGAGCGCGCAATCGCGTCGACCATCCATTTGCAGAAGAATCGCGTTCATTACTGAGACAGCTCTCTCGCGGACGAGGATACATCGTGTACAGCGGGCCCGCTGCAATCGACCAAGTCGGGGCAGACTTCGATGCTCCCGGGCACATTGATGCAGCTTTGCTAGAGAGAATTGGCGTCTCACAGGGTAGTGACTTCTATCTGTGTGGCCCCGCTTCATTCTTGCAGAATATGCGCGATGGGCTGCGAAACTGGGGTGTGCTCGCCGAGAATGTGCACACGGAAATCTTCGGTTCTCTCGAGACTATTACCCCTGGTATGGCGCAGGTTGTTCACACTCCTCACCTACCACAAGGGCCGCCCGGATCTGGTCCCCCAGTCTCATTCGCGCGTAGCGGAATTACCGCCGCTTGGGATCCGAAGGTCGGAAGCTTGCTTGAACTGGCGGAGGCGTGCGATGTTCCGGTCAGATGGTCGTGTCGGACTGGAGTCTGTCACACGTGCATGACTGGTCTGATCGCCGGATCGATTGTTTATAACCCTGAACCGCTGGAGAGGCCCGCTCCCGGGAACGTGCTCGTATGCTGTTCCCAGCCAAACGCGGGTGTCACTCTGGATCTTTAAGAGAATATCTATGAGAGAAACGGGAGGAGTCGAGTCATGCGTTCTGATATCGTGCCCGGAGGCATTTTCCCTGACTACGAACTGCCCGATCACACGGGCAAGCTGCGCAGACTCGGCGAGCTACAGGGCGAGGATCCGCTAATCCTCACGCTTGCGCGCGGCCACTATTGCCCAAAGGAGCACCAGCAGCATTTGGAACTCGCCGCGTTCTACCCGAAGATCGCGGTGGCGTACACTCAGATCGCCACGATCGCCACCGACGATCACCATACGCTTCAGGAATTCCGTGCGTCAGTCGGAGCCGAGTGGACATTCCTTTCGGACCCCGACCGAACGGTTCAGAAGGAACTCGACATCCAGGAGTACACCGACCCCGAGCACAATCCGATGATCCCGCATACGCTCGTGCTCAAGCCGGGCCTCGTGACTTACAGCATCTATAACGGCTACTGGTTCTGGGGGCGGCCATCGGTCATCGATCTTTGGCGCGATCTGCGCGCCGTGACGAGCGAGATCCGCCCAGACTGGGATCTGAGCACCCCTGGTCTCCGTGAGGCGTGGAATGCGGGTGACCTCTCGCGTTTCCACGGGTGGAACAAGCGCGCCAGTGTGGAAGCGACCTCGATTGCACAGAAGAAATAGCGGCGTGACTGAGGAGGTGCTATGGCACGTGATTACGTTTCCCGGATGGGGTTAGACCGTCGGCGTTGGCTGAAACTGAGTGTCACTTCGTTCGTGGCGGCTTCGCTGCCAGGTGCGCTGCTGCGTGCGCAATCTTCATCGCAAGCCTGCTCTCCTCCCATCCCGCAAAACCGCGAACCGTCCAACGGCGGCGTGTGCCCGTACCCGATTCCATGGCTCGACAAAAACGGCAACCACAACCAGGCCGCAATGCCCAATGTCGAACTCTCCAGCATCTATCACTTCAAGGGAAGGCTGGCACGTTGCAGCGGTTTTCACGGAATGGGCACGGACAACAAAGGCAATCGCCTCGCCTGGGGCACTCCCACAACCGACTACAGTTACATGGCGGGTGAGTACTGGTCGGCACGCCAGCCACACCAGGGCATTTTCGCCCACACCTGACTCACCGTATTCAAGGGACCGGCGGTCCCTGCGAACCAGATCCATGATTTTCATTCTCCCATCTCGCCAGAAGGCCTCTACTGGGTTATGCCGGTGCCATCTAGCGGACTGACATTTAGTTCTGACGGCAAGACGGCTACGCTCCAGGTGAGCGATGTGCCCATCATCGACCAGCCGCGTTGGCCTGCCATGGATGCTGAAAGTACTTCGGCATTCCTGGATTTCAAGTTGGTCTTCACCGCGGCTGACGAACCGATCAAGTACGAAGACCCAGTGCGGCAATACCGATTCGAAGGCTTCAAAGCGACTGCACAACTTGAAGCAACGGTGCGCGTACCCTCGATCGATTTCACTTTCAAGACCGACCCCTTGGAAACGTCAAAATCTGATTTCGGCGTCATGGGCACTGAAGTCAACGGACGTTACTATGGGAGCTGAAAATAATGTCCGTTTGACCAATTTCCTTGGTAGTGATCATGCTTGGCAATCAGAGCGCATTAGTTGATACGTCATAAAGAAAAGGAGCGGGGCACGGCCAATTGACAGATACCGCGCAAAAGGAATTGGGACTTCGAGATTCCTCGAGTTTGTGGAGCCCTCTGCGCGTGTCGACGTTCCGCAATCTATTGATTGCGGATGTTATCTCTGATATCGGCACCTTCATGCAGAACGTTGGCGCCGCGTGGTTGATGGTTTCACTGCGCGCCGGCCCGGGTTATGTCGCGCTCATACAAACTGCTGCTTCGCTGCCTTACTTTCTACTGGCACTGCCTGCGGGTTCCGCCGGCGATATCTTCGATCGCCGCAAGCTCATTTTGTATACCGAAGCCTGGATGGTGGGGGTCGCACTGATTCTGGCCGTTCTGACCATCAGCGGCTCTATGTCGCCCTGGTTGCTGCTAGCACTGACCTTTGCCCTCTCCGCCGGAGATGCGTTTGAGACTCCAACCTGGCGCGCCATCCTTCCTGAATTGGTCCCCAAGGACGACCTGGCGGCCGCATCAGCTCTTAATGGGATCGAATTCAATGTCGCCAGAGCAGTGGGGCCCGCGATAGCGGGCATGGTGATCGCCGCCGCAGGCGTCGCGACGGCTTTTGTCGCGAACGTCGTGTCGTTTCTTGGAGTCATTCTCGTGGTTGCGAGATGGAAGAGACCGATTCGCAATCGGACAGCTCCGGCAGAAACCTTGACCGGAGCCACCATCGCGGCCATTCGCTACGTTCGCAACTCTCCTGCGATTCTCACTGTGTTGGTTCGGACTGGGATTGTCATGTTCTTTTCCAGCACGCTGTTTGCGCTACTGCCGTCGGTCGCTAGGAGCGTGAATGAGAGTGCGATGGGGTATGGGGTGTTACTGGGGTGCTTTGGGGCAGGTGCGATTGGGGGCGCTTTGATCATGCAAACGCTGCGGGCTCGTTTGTCGACGGAAATGATTGTCTCCGCGGGCGTTGCGATCCTCGGCATTGTGATCCTAACGATCTCTCGTTTGCACAGTTTGAGTGCCCTTGCTCCTGTCATCCTGGTCGGCGGCGCGGCGTGGGTTCTGTTCATATCTCTCATCAATGCTCTGGTCCAAAACCTAGCCCCGGACTGGGTACGAGCGCGCGTGCTGTCAATTTTCACGCTCGTCTATATGGGGAGTTTTGCGCTGGGAAGTGCGGCCTGGGGCGGTGTGGCTCAGCGAGAGAGTATTCGGTTAGCTCTTGTATATTCCGGACTTGGAACTCTTGGGAGTGTGATACTTACCCTTTTCGCCAGACTTCCGGATTCCACGGCAGATCTCACTCCTTGGAATCACTGGCGTATGCCAGTTATTGTCAAGGAGGTTGGCGCCGAGCTCCAAGAGGGCCCGGTGCTGGTCACAATCGAATACTCTGTCGTTTCAGGCCAGGAGGCAGAGTTTATTGAGGCGATCCGCAAATATGCCCGGACAAGGCGTCGCGATGGTGCGTATCAGTGGGGAATCTATCGCGATACCGAAGTAGCCAATCGGTTTGTGGAGATATTCCTAGTGCATTCGTGGGCAGAACATCTTCGTCAACACGAGCGCCAGACAAAAGCGGATCGTGAAGTGGAGCAACGCGTCTACAGTTACGTGGCCGGCGAGCCGAAGGTGCGACATCTTCTCTACGCGAACTCGACAAAATGATTCCTGCGAGCCCGGAAGGCAACTTCCTAGCGTCCCGATGACTGTAGATTCCGGTACAGCGTCGGATCGCAGTTTGTGTGCGTGAATCAGCGTGTTTTCCAGTGGAGGTTGGATCGGATTGGAGTCGAGGATTTTGGTACAGTCACCATGGTGAGCAAGGTATACCGAGGTTTTCCCATTACAGCAAGCGAGCGATTCTACTGTCCTTAATTTTGGATCGAGATAGTCCGCCCTACTTGACCTCTTGACCATCGCCTTGGCAAGGGCTTATCCACCGCCCCAGACACACTGAAGCTGAAAATCAATTCTTATCCTCTTATCCGCAGGGGTCCAAAAGGGCTCTCGCGCGGTGACCGCAAGTGGATGATTCGATTGGGCGGGAAATCCGAAAATGGGCTGGTCAGTCAGGTAAAGGTTTTGAAACAGTCGCTGTGACCTCGGCAATCCATGACCGAATACCCGTCATCCTTGATCCCGATGGCTACAACCTCTGGCTCGATCCGGGGATGAGGGATGTGGGTGGTGCAGCGTCCGATTTGTTGAAGCCCTACAATTCTCGGTTGATGCGGTGCTATCCGATCAGCACTCGGATCAATCGAGTGGCTAATGACGACGAAGAATGCTCCGCGCCCGTGGAACTCGCACAGACTCAAAATCAGCGATTCTCGTAGCACGATGAACAGTGACGAACGCATGCAAAAGGAGTCCAGCCTGATCGCGACCATCAGAAAGGAGCTTCCCGAATTCGCGAAAGCCTGCGCGGATGACACGGAACTGGTGTTGCTCCACCAAGACGCCTTTGCCGCCGACTACCAAGAGGACGAATACATGCTCCTCGGCATGGCGATCAAATACGCCGGCCTCCGTGGGAGGGAAGTGCGTGTGATCGGGAAGAACCGAAGCTCACTCGGTGAAGACGGCACGATCCAGTGAACGCAATCGCAATTTGCAGGTAGAGAAGACGTGAGCATTCTTGCTGGTTCGGAGGTCTAGCTCTCCAATTCCCCTAGTCGAAGCACTGGGGCTCGGCTCGGCCGCAGATGCCGTACCGATGCCAAAGCCGAAACCACGGGCTATGCGCGTTCATCTCGTCGTGCCTTCGATTCGCAGCCGAGAGGTCACTCGGGCTCAGCGGTCTGGTGTCCGGAACGGCAAAGATGCGCTCTAGCCGCTCGATTTCAGCAATGGTCTGCTCGGTGTCCATTCCGTCTCAATATCCAACATAAGCACGGCAACGGTCAAACGGGACGGCATCAATGATGTGTCTGCGAGAGCGCCCCGCACGCAGTAGAAGAGCCGCCGATCAGCCGCCGGGCTAACTCCTGTCTTTGGGTGCGCCGCCCATTGTCGCTGCGTTTGCACATGGGGTGGAGGCGTACCATTTGGGCATGAGCAGCATACATCCAGAACGCCCCGACTCAGTCGCTCCTGATCAGTCGGTGGCTGCCGATATTCTTCTTCGCCAAGAGCCGGACGAGGAAGAAGACGAAGACGACGACAAAGAAGATGATGATGACGATGATGACGATGATGACGACAACACCGACGACGGCTACTCGGAGTGAGGCTCCCCCTATTTGTTTCACTGGGTGAAGGATGAGCAGTCCTTCGCCCTCTCTTGGACACCGTGCTTACTTGATCTTCTTGGCAGTGATCGTCGTGTCGTATATCCACAGCACGTATGTGTCAACCTTACCGTCTGGTGACCTCGTAAAGGTCAGAACGCCGGGTTGATCGCGCTGGAAGAAGCTGCTTGCTGACATTGGCAAATCCGCCTCGGGCTTCGGGTCATCAGGCCCCTGTTCCATCAGGTTGTCCCCTTCGCGAGTAATCCTCACAACTTTACCCGGACTAAGCTGATACTCGCCCACATAGGCGTCCAGCAGCTCAGGAGCAACCTTTGCAGGCACTCGATTCGCGTTCGGGATTTCGCTTTCAGCGCGTGCCGTCAGGAGCCAGCGTCCATTCCGTTTCACATAAGTTTCTACAATTCTTAGCTCTTCTGTAATCTCTTGGCCCGCAAACGGCATGTGTGACGTGGTGCGATAGACCATCACGGCGGCGTCCTTGTAACCGTGCACGTGAACATCGCGTGGGTCGCTGCTAGTTTCATTGAGAGTGCGTGCCCGTTCGATCAAGGTCTTCTTGTCGTAGACCAAACCGTTGTCTGGAATCAGAACATCTTCGTCGAAAAAGGCACCATAGGCCTTCGCATCGTTCCGAGCGAGAGCCGCCCACCGTTCCCGCAAGACGTTTCTGAGTTCAGATTCCAGTTTTGTTGGTTTCGGCGACTGTGCGGTCGTTGATCCAGCAATCGCAAGGACGGTAATGATAGTCACGCACATCGTGGCTGACGTTCGCCTCATAGAGAGCCTCTCGGAGAAAGGACGGGTGCCATCGTACACTTTCCTGAGCGGCAGTTCGAGTGCGTCACAAGGCATAGGTTCTGAGCCACCTTCGCCACGACCACAAACGCGAGCCGCAGATATAATCCTGTGCGATGACCAAGAAGATTCCCGCAGCCATGATGTTTTTGCTGATGGCTGCCGCTTTTTCGCAAAACACGGCTCCCAATACACGACCTCGTGCCTCTGATTCGCTTCCGATACGGCACTAGCGTCATCCGATCGCAATCCGGAATGGTGTGCCACCGGGGACACTTGCCAAAAACCCTTCTCACAGCGCCAACCCGGAGAGTGTCCGCTTCAAAATCGAATTGCGGGCCACTCCTCGATCTTGATCCGGGTCACGAGAATCGCCTGACCCTTGCCATCCGGACCAAATATCAGCGCCTCACCATCCGCCAAACCGGACGCCAACTGTGGAAATGCACCGGCGATGTTCGGCAAGTGAGTCACGACAATGGTGTTCGTGCCAGTTGGAAAGTGTGTAACTTGCTTCTGCAGCCACGCGGCTTGAGCAGCCGTCCCGCCCTGCATGCTTTGACCGTTATCACCAAGTTCGGCGAAAGTCTGCGGGGCGCCGAATTGAGCGAGCCGCACGGTTTCGAGTGCGCGATATGTGGGGCTCGAGAGCACGTTGCCGATCGGAATCTTTAATTCGCGGAGCGCCTTGCCCATGGCAATCGCGGTGTTTCGTCCGCCTTCGTCCAATTGGCGTTCGGGCTTGCTGTTATCGGGATTCGCGGCCTGTTTGTCAGGCACCTCACGCGGTGAACTAGCGTGGCGCATCACCAGAACGTATCCGCCTTTTTGCAAGGCTTTGACGAGCGCTTCGCCGTGCAAATCCTGCGCGAGCGCAGTTCCCGCGAACCACGTCATCGCGGCCGCGAATGACCACAACGTAAGCGTACGCATCGCTCGGGTTTGAGAAGTCATGCGAAAGTCCTTTCGGTGCACGAATGCCGACGACGAGCCATAAGATTTCGCTCATTGTAATGCTCCCAGCGCTGGGGATGGAGGAGATCTGATAACACCGGTACCCAGCGGAGGGGCTGGGTGTAAGATACTTCCCACCGAGGATGCCAAGACGGAAATTCTGGTGGAGACTGGGAATTGCCCTGATCTCGGAGGGTGCCGATGGCCGATGACAAGACGTCCGTGGACCGGCGAGGGTTCTTGAAATACGCCGCTACAGGAGCCGTGGCGGCGGCTGTTCCAAATTCCATGCACGCGCAGGAACATGATCATGATCATGACCACCAGGTCGTCCCGTCCGACCCGGCGCTGCGAACCAAGGCACTAGAGTCGTTGCTGGTTGAGAAGGGACTCGTTGATCAAGCTGCGCTGGATGCCTTGATCGATACTTTCGAACATAAGGTCGGGCCGCGGAATGGCGCGAAGGTCGTGGCGCGGGCCTGGGTCTGCCCGTAAAGACCATCTCTTTAATGATGTGCAAGGGCAACGCCCCGAGGAAATGCGACATTCCTGCCGTGTTGTAGGAGATCCCCAATTTTACGGGAGTGATGGCGAAGGTCGTCTTGGGTGTGCCGATTGCGAGGTCGCGGGTCACGGCCAGGTCACAGGCCGCTCCCCAGACGCTGCTGTGAAGCATGGCGATCACTGGAACACTGCAGTTCCGAACGCGACGGAGGACTCGTTCAAATCCTGTCGTCCAAGTTACAGCGTCCTGGCCGTTGAGTGGTATTTCGCGAATGTCGTGGCCGGCAGACCAGATCTTGGTATTTGGATTCGCACCGATGATGACGACGCGGACACCCTCATTCTCAAACTTGTCGAAGACTCGAGCAGATTATTGCAAACGTCGCTGCTGAGCGAATTAACTGGCGGATTGCTGATGGTCGCGATCCCAAAAATGATTCGTCATCGTTGCTCACTCAAGATCTACACTGATTGCCCAGTCGGACCTCTCACGCTGTAGGGGCAGGGACTAAAATCCCTGGCTGGCCTGGAGAGACAACTCCTCTATGGTGCCGCGCAAGTTCGTAGTCGCATTCGAGCCGGTACCGCACCACCTCAGCGACCGTGACCATCTTGAGCGCGTACTGCTTGCAGAAGGGGACGAGATCGGGCACCCGAGCCATGTTGCATCGTCCCGTAGAATCTCGCAGATCACTCCCGAAGCGTGTAATCCAGCGAGGCGCGCAAGATCGACCGCTGCCTCTGTGTGGCCTCGGCGCTCAGGACACCGCCGGCGCGGCAACGAAGCGGGAAAACGTGCCCGGGCCGGGCAAAGTCCGCGGGATTGTCCTAGCCCGCGCTTCGGTGTAAGCACTCGGTCACATTAGCTCACCTTGCCGTACCAGCGTTGTTGTGTTCATCCCCGCGCGTCTTCCTTCCAAACCGACCGGACCGTTACACGCAGACAGTCTTTGGCGCCGCGCCGGGTGATCTCCGTCACAGACTCTGGCAGAGCGAAACGCTTAGCCTTGTGACCGTATCTTCCAGTCCCTCGATTTTCACGCGAGACAGGGCCTCACAATAGACTTCCTCAGAGGATGCGATGCTGTTTCGTTTCCATCTTCCGTTCTGCCTGGAATCGAGATTCCTCGGCAGCATCTTCGCAGAAAAGCCAAGACAGTAGGAGAGATCTTATGAAAAACCTCTTGTGTCTGTGCGTCGTCGCGGTGTTCTGCCTTTCACCAGGATCTGCTCAACAAAGCAATTCCAACCCCAACAGTACGGTGGTGCCGACGATGGTGAACGTCAGTGGCACCCTCACGGATGTGAACCACAAGCCGCTGAGCGGCATCGTCGGCGTCACTTTCTATCTGTACAAGGACGAGCAAGGCGGGTCGCCGCTGTGGATGGAGACGCAGAACGTGCAACCCGACAAGTACGGACACTACACGGTGATGCTGGGCGCGACCAAGAGCCAAGGGTTGCCGACCGATATGTTCGTGTCCGGAGAAGCTCGCTGGTTGGGCGTGCAGGCTCAAGGCCAGACGGAGCAGTCCCGCGTGTTGCTGCTCAGTGTGCCCTATGCATTGAAGGCTGGGGACGCGCAGACGGTGGGCGGACTGCCAGCTTCGGCGTTCGTGCTGGCTGCACCGGCAACTTCGAGCGGCAGCCGTCCGGCGAGTGCCAGCGAGGCTGCACAGCCCTTGGCTCCGGGCACTACCCCGGTGACCACAGCGGGGGGCACAGTCAACAAACTGGCCAAGTTCGATGCCACAGCCGACATCACCAGTTCGCAAATCTTCGACAATGGAACCAACGTCGGCATCGGCAATACTTCACCCGCCGCCAAGCTGGACGTCAGCGGCGGGGCGACAGTGCGCGGCCTGTTGTTCCTGCCGACGCAGGGGACGGCAACGGCGACCACGGCTTACAACTCGCAGCCGATCAAGCTGACGTCGTCGGTGTTCAACAGCGGGACGGGGACGGCGGTTGCCCAGAACTTCCAGTGGCAGGCTCAGCCCACGGGCAACAACACCGCTACTCCTTCCGGAACGTTGAATCTGTTGTTCGCATCGGGAACCTCCGCTCCCGCCGCCATTGGCTTCTACATCAGCAACACCGGCGGACTCCACAGCACCTATGTCGGCGTGCGCAACAACCGGAGCGCCACCGCAACCAACACTGCCATCCTGTCGCCGGGAATTGATCTGACCGGCTCGATCTGGGACGGCACCAAGAACGTGGATCGAACCTTCCGTTGGCAGGTGGATCCCGGCAGTGCGACGACTGCTGGAAAGCTCAACCTGATGTTCGGATCGGGTGGCACATTTAGTAACACCGGCTTGAACATTTCTTCGAGCGGAGCAATCACTTTCGTCCCAGGCCAGACCTTCCCGGGCACCGGCACGATTACCGGGATCACGACAGCGACGGGCAGCGGGCTGAGGGGTGGCGGAACTTCGGGCACTCTCAACCTGGGCATCGACACCAACAGGGTGCCGCTGCTGGCGGCAAACAATACCTTTACAGCGCCCCAGGTGATCCAGGTGGTGATGAGCGGAAACCAAACTGCCTTGAACGTCGTAGCCGAACCCTCAGCCACGGGCGAGTACAGTACCACCGGACTGAGCGCCCAGGGAACCTCAGTCGGTGTGTACGGTAACGGAAGGCTCGGCGACGGCTCGGTTGGCGTACTGGGGTCAGCCGGCGACATGGACTCGGTTGGCGTACTGGGATATGCAGGCGGAGCGAACCCCGAGGCTGGGGTGGAGGGCTATTCCGACGCCGGAGCCGGCGTATACGGTAAGTCCACCAATAGTTCCGCCTTCTATGGGTATAGCAGCAGCTCCAGCGTTGCGGTTATGTCCCTATACGGGGACAACACCACAAACTCCAGCGGGCACTTGTTCGATGCCACCAGCGTTGGCTTCGGAGGGTCATGCTTCATCGACGTCAAAGGCAACTTGGGCTGCTCCGGCTCAAAGTCGGCAGTTGTGCCGGTGGCTGCAGGGTCCCGGAGCGTGGCCCTCTACGCCGTCGAGTCGCCGCAGAACTGGTTCGAGGATTTTGGCTCCGGGCAACTGTCGAATGGTTCCGCAATAGTTCCCTTGGAGACGGTCTTTGCTCAGACCGTTAACTCTCAACTTGAGTATCACGTCTTCCTGACCCCCAAGGGCGATTGTAAGGGACTCTACGTCTTCAACGAGACCCCAAGCGGTTTCGAAGTGCATGAGTTGGGTGCAGGAACTTCCAACGTTGGATTCGATTATCGGATCGTCGCCCTGAGAAAGGACTACGAGAACATCCGGTTGGCGGACCGCACGCGCGACCTTGAATTGATGAAGGACAGGGTCCCGAAGAGGCATGCCGTTCCGGAGCCAAGGCAGTTGGGACGCCCCGCGATAACCGCACCGCCAGTTCCGGCGTTTGCTTTGAGGAGCGACACCAAGAAGTAATAATCAACCGGCGGCGGCCTCCATCTTCCACGCTGTCTGCGAAAGGGTGGGGCCGCAGCCCATGGGTGAACAATTGCGCGGGGCTCCTACGACCTGAAGGACTCGAGCAAGCACGAAATCGGAGTGATTGCCGAAGAAGTGGGCGCGGTGGTCCCCGAGGTCGTCAGCTTCGAGAAGAACGGCAAGGACGCTGCTGGCGTGGACTACGGCCGCCTGACGGCACTTGTGATCGAGGCGACGAAAGAACAGCAAGCGCTGATCCGCGAACAGCAAGCGCAGATTGCACGGCTCACTCGGCAAGTGAAGACAGTCCAAGCCACTCTAAAGGCTAACGGACGAAGTGGCTTCGAGGTTCGCACGGCTAAGGCAGACGGGACGACGGCTCGTCAGTAATAGCGAAAAAGGCAGAGAACATGTGGCTTAGAAGCGTTGTCGAACCATAAACGAAGCGAAACTCGGCATTCGCGGCGTTCACAGTCCATCGTGTACCCTCGACCTTGTTCTATGGCTTCCAGCATGATCGTGGAGGACTAGGCTGTTTTCCACAATCTTTCCTCGGAAGTCGAGACAGACGCCTTTGCCTCCGCCATCCCGCTAGCGAAGGTGGAGCAACACAACAATCGGTTAGATCGTTCGATGTTCCTTTCGGAACACTGGCCCCTCGCGAAGTCTATCAATCTGCGTGCGACCAGAATCATAGACAGTGCGCTCCCGTCTGGGGGCCTCACATCCAGCGGGCGGGGCCCGCAATCTACAATTGAGGAAGAGAATAAAGGAGCGAACAACCCCGTTCACAACCTCAATTAAGCCTTAGGGGCCGCGAACTCTCTCCTTGTGAAAACGCAGCCCCGCTCCCTATCACAGACACACCGGCAGTGGCCAGCAAGGGCGCGTGTAATACAAGGTTTCAACTTTCCCGGTTCCCCTAATCATCGTCCGGGGCCATCGGAGAATCGCGCCGACTCAAGAAGAAACTCTGATCGTACTCCGTAGCTATGGGCTGAAAGCTGCGCGGCGACTGCCCGTAGGTCTTGAAGTCAAAGAAATCAGCGAGCGAGTACGGGCACATCTGCGGGCTGCAACCGGGCCCGTTAGGGCCGTCTGGGGCGAAGTAGTCCGCGTAGTGGTATTGCGAATTGATCTCACCCAAAGGGGACCCATTTGTCCCGAAGACGTATTCGATGAAGTTGAGGATGCTCCCGAAATCGTGACAGTAAGGATAGGCTTGGCCACTGGGGCACGATATCGGCAAGTTGTTGGAGTCGGTAACCGGTCCGGAGACATAGCCCGCCGGTGTGTAGGCTGAAACCACCAGCACCGGCACCCGGAACCCGTAGACGTACTCCGAACCTCTACTGCCGTTTGTGCTGGGCGGGTAGCCGCTACATACTCCGGTGCCGTCGCAGTTCAGGGGCAGGACGTGGTCGTAGTAGCCGCCCCAGTCGTCCCAGGTGATCAGGATGGCGGTATCGTTCCAATAGCCGGACTTGCCGTTGGCCTGGCCGGGATCGCAGTTGGTATTTTTGCCGATTGCATCGACGATATCCCCAACCCAGGACGCCCCGTATCCCAGGTTGCCCGGGTTCTGCGTATCCCCTCCATGATCAGACCATTGGCCCTCAGGGATTACCCAGGAAACGTTCTTAAGCTCACAGTTTGAAATATCGGTGAAGATCTGCGCTGGGTTGCCGTCGAAGACCCCCCCGTTCACACCTTTGCTGTTGAAATAGTCACCAGTGCAGGCACCGTTTTGGGGCACGCAGATTTTGTCTAGCGCATTGGGAGCGGTCCACAGCCAGGTCTTGGAACCGCCGTCATAGTAGGTCCACGTGATGTTCGGGTTGCCGTTAAATGGCTGGTTCAGAAACAGGTCTGGCAGACTGCGGTGGTCATAGCAAGGAAAGCCCGGACTTGCGTTCGGCGGGTCTGGAGGGGTGTAACACGCCCGTTTTGTGCAATCCCCCGACTCGACCCCAGACCAATCGATCTGGCCGACATAGGTATCGGAGGCGGCAATACATCCGTTTACTCCATTATTGGAAGGAATGAAGGCGTTCTCGGCGGCGAACCACTCCCACCAAAGATTGTTGTTGTCGTTTGGGTCGTTGTAATAGGTCGGCGCCGAAGTCCCCGAGAATATGAACTGGTGCGCGGGGAAGCTTGGTCCTTGGTTGGTTTGAAACATGTAGTTGGCGAATCCGTAGTTGGTGGCGATGTCGAAGTAGGGTTGAGGGCTCTGACCAGGCGTTGCCGAGACGTATACGTACTCCGGGTTGGTTGGCACCTGGCACCCGCTGTAGACACTGACGCCCTCGTTGAGAGCCCCGTCCATCTGGCCGTTATCGTACATTGCCAGCCATGCCTTGTGAGTGTGGCTTGGGTTATAGCAGTCCGAAAGAGGCCGTGGCTGCAATGGGACCTGATTCGGATTCCCTTGCACTGAGCCCCAGCCTCGGAGGTTGACGCCGGGCTCGAACGTTGGATTGCTGCCAAACAGGTTGTCTGGCGCGCGATTTTCCTGGAAAATCACAATCACATGTTGAAACGGTGTGTTGTTCTTTTGGGAAGAAGGCGGGTTATTGGTTTTGGAAGAGCACGCGAAGGTCGCCCCGAGGGCCACGAGCGGCAAAACAACTTTAGAAGCGAGATTCATTCGAAATCGGCCCGTTTCTTTAATGAATGAGGTTCTGTATAGTGTAAACACGAGCTGAAGCCAAGAGTTGCAATTTTAGCTATCCTCCCAAAAGGGCGGGGCACTACAGAGGGTCAGCGAATATTGTCTGCCGCACCAGTCGTAATCCGTCTCTGACAGCCTGCAACCAAAGCCCTGATGGAAACAAAGCAAAGCCGCGTCCGAAAGGCGGCTTCGCGTCATGTTCCGAACGGCCAACAGAAATTAACAACGTTCGCGATATCAGACTTCTGGTCAACCCTAATCATCGTCCGGGGCCAATGCCGGCTCGGAATGATTGAGGAAAAAACTCGCACCGTGCTCTGTAGGTATGAACTGAAACGCGCGTGGCGACTGCCCATATGTCTTGAAGTCAAAGAAATCCGAGAGCGAGTACGGGCACACCTTAAGGCTGCAACCGAGCCCGTTAGGCCCATCTGGGGCGAAGTAGTCCGCATAGTGATATTGCGGGGAGATCTCACCCATTGAGGCCCCATTTCCCCCGAAAACATATTCGATGAAGTTGAGGATGCTCCCGAAGTCGTGACAGTAAGGATAGGCTTGCCCGATGGGGCACGAAATCGGCAAGTTGTTGGAGTTGGTAACGGGACCCGAGACGTAGCCCGGCGGGGTGTAGGCTGAAACCACCAGCAGCGGCACGCGGAACCCGTAGACGTACTCCGAACCTCTACTGCCGTTTGTGCTGGGCGGGTAGCCGCTACATACGCCGCTGGCGTTGCAGTTCAGGGGCAGGACGTGGTCGTAATAGCCGCCCCAATCGTCCCAGGTGACAAGGACGGCGGTATCGTTCCAATAGCCGGACTTGCCGTTGGTCTGGCCGGGATCGCAGTTGGTGTTTTGGCCGATTGCATCGACGATATTCCCAACCCAGGACGGCCCCGTTCCATTGTCGCCCGTGCTCCCTTGATTCCCCGCATGATCAGACCATTGGCCCTCGGGGATTACCCAGGAGACGTTCTTAAGCTCACAGTTTGAAATATCCTTGAATATCTGCGCCGGGCTGCCATCGAAGATCCCTCCGTTCACACCTTTGCCGTTGAAATAGTCGCCCGTGCAGGTTCCGTCCACGGGCACACAAATTTTGTCAATCGCATTGGGTGCGGTCCACGCCCAGGTTTTGGAACCGCCGTCGTAGTAGGTCCACGTAATGCTGGGATTCCCGTTGAAGGGTTGGTCTAGAAACAGGTCTACCAGAGTGCGGTGGTCAAAGCAGGGGAAACCGGGATTTGCGCTCGGCGGATCGGGAGGTGTGTAACACGCCGCTTTTGCGCAATTCCCTGACTCGACCCCGGACCAGCTGATGTCGGAGGCATAGGCACCGGAGACTGTAATACATCCGCTTATTCCATTGTTCATGTAGACATTTTCGGCGTCGAACCACTCCCACCAAAGATTGCCGTTGTCATTGGGTTCTTTGTAATAGGTAGGCGCCGAAGTCCCCGAGAATATGAACTGGTGCGCGGGGAAGCTTGGCCCTTGGTTGGTTTGAAACATATAGTTGGCGAATCCGTAGTTGGTGGCGATGTCGAAGTAGGGTTGAGGACTCTGGCCAGACGTTAGCGAGACGTATACGTATTCGGGATTTGGCGGGATCTGGCATGTACTGTCGTAGATACTTAAGCCCTCGTTGAGCGCCCCATCCATCTTCCCGTTGTCGTACATAGCCGCCCACGCCTTGTGGGTGTGGGAAGGGTTATAACAGTAGGCCAGCGTTTGTGGTTGCAACTGGACCGGATTCGTATTCCCTTGCACATAGCCCCAATTTCGAATGTTGACGCCAGGTTCGAAGTTGGGCTTGCTCCCAAACAGGTTGTCTGGCGTGCGGTTCTCCTGAAAAATCACGATCACATGCTGAAACGGCGTGTTGTTCGTTTGGGAAGAAGATGTTGTCGTCACCGCAAAGCTTGTCGTACTAGTCGCACTCCCGCCCGCAGTGGTGATACTGATCTTCCCTGTCAGCGCCCCCGTGGGCACAGTTGCCGTCACCGTCGTGTCGTCAATCACCGTGAAGCTCGCGCTCACGCCGCCAATGACGACTTTCGTGGTCTGAGTCAGGCTGACTCCCGTGATGGTCACGAAAGTTCCCACCCGTCCGCTGGCGGGAGCGAAGCTGGTAATCTGCGGCGTCACACGGAAGTTGTTATTGCTGGGTATCCCGCTGCTCGCGAGCGTCACTTTCACATATCCGCTGGTGGCACCGGTGGGGACCGTGGCCTGGATTTCGGTGCTCGATAGGACGGTGAACGCAGCTGTGGTTCCGCCAAAAGTGACAAGGGTCGCGCCCTTCAGATTCGTCCCCAGCATTCTGATTGTTGCTCCCACCTTGCCGTAGGTGGGTAGTGTCTCCACAAACCAGCCCAACCCCACAACCAGTTTAAAGACGGTGCCCAAACCGTGGGTCCCGCCCTGTTGCGTCGTCCCGTAGAGGGCCCCGTTGGTGGCTTGAATGAGGTCGGCGAGCGGGCCACTACCGTCGGCGCCAGTAAAGCTGTGAAGCGTGGCCAGCGTGCCGCCTGGCGTAATTGCGAAGACCGTGCCATAGCCATTGGACCCGCTGCTGCCAGTTGCTCCGTAGAAGTTCCCGTCGGTTGCCTGAACCAGTCCTGCCTGAGGGCTGGCACCGTCAGTGCAGTTTGTCTGGGCACAAATGCTGTGAAGCATCGTCAGCGTGCCGCTTGGGGTAACTTCGAAGATCGTGCCATAGCCATTGGCCCCGCCGTTGCCGGTTGTCCCGTAGAAGTTCCCGTCGGTGGCTTGAACCAACTTGTTCGGCACAGAGCCATCAGTGCAGTTAGTCTTGGAGCAAAAGCTGTAAAGCTCAGTGAACTGCCCGCGTGGGGTGATTTTAAAAACCGTGCCACCCTGTCCCTTGGCCCCGCCCCCTTGGGTTGTCCCGTAGAAGTTCCCATCGGTGGCTTGGATCAGCCCTCCCACAGGGTTGCCGCCGTCGCTGCAGTTAGTTTGACTACAAAAGCTGTAAATCGTGCTCAGCGTTCCCGATGGGGCGATTTTGAAGATCGTGCCGCCGCTGTGGGTCCCGCCCCCAGTCGTTGTTCCGTAAAAGTACCCGTCGCTGGCATGAACCAGCCCTACGCGAGGGTTGGCGCCGTCAGTGCAGTTCGTTTGAGCGCAAAAGCTGTAAAGCGTCGTCAGCTTGCCTCCTGGGGTCATGTAGAAGACCGTACCAAAGCCGTGAGCGCCGCCGTTAGTGGTTGTTCCGTAAAAGGTCCCATTGACGGATTGCACTAGGCCACCGTTGGGGACTGAGCCGGCCGGGCAGTTCATTTGCGCGCAGAAGCTGTACAGCGTAGTCAGGCCTCCCCATGGCGCGATTTTGAAGACCGTGCCTTGCCCGTAGGCACCGCCACCTGCAGTTATCCCGTAAAGGTTTCCGTCGAGGCCCTGGACGAGAGAACCACTGGGCCCGCTACCGTTGGTCCCGTTGAAATTCACGAGGGGGGTGAGCGTCTGCGCAGACGACACAATCGCGGTCGCGACGCAGAGCAGAAAGAGGGCGCAGGCCATTCTCCACCTGCTCGTTATGTTAGGGCTGCCGGCCTTCCGCCTTCGCGGCCGCGCAGAACGAAACAGCTCACAAACACCTGATGTCGTCATGGAAATCCTTCCTGATCCGCTCGGAGGAAAGGGTCAGATTGGCTTGCGGGGCTTGCGCTACTGCAGAGAGGTCAGCTTCAACTGCAGGGGTCTAGTCTCCGACGGAAACAGAAAAACATGAGGGCCCGTTCGTACCGCTCATTTCTATCGCCGCACAGCTGGCCTGTCAGTGACCTCGGTCACGCCTGTGAGCGACGACGGGATACGCGATCCCCAGTCCCACGTCGCTTCGTGAGCATCCTCAGGGTAGAGCATCTGAGCGCCGTGTAGCGGACCGCAAGCCGGACCAAGGCGCGGTTGGAACTGGCTGCGGCCCGCGGAGAAGACCACGATCCTCGAAACGGCGCTGCAGTAGCCCGATGTCAGCCGGCGAGAACTAGCCTGTCACATCAACGACCGTGCCGGTTTCACGGTTTCGGGAAGCCATCGTCTATCGGATGCTGAAACGGTAAGAGCTGAATCGCGCGATCACGCGGGTGGGGCTTCCCGCGGGTAAGGAGGGGTTCGCGTGAAGACCACCGCGTCCAGCCAACCGTGGCAGCCCGATGCCAGTTACTACTTCGTGGTGGGTTGGAGCTGGTATTACTCGATCGAAGTCCTCCACGACTTCTCGCGCTTTGTCCTGGCTAGCGATCTGAAGTCGGAAATGACCGCCCATTCGATCAGCGATGTGGTGGAACGCGCTGTGGCCTTCACCGGCGTGCGCCAGACGCCCAGCGAAGACCGCTCTAGCCAGGCAGCCAATGTCCCTTCCTCGAAGCTCAGAGATGGAGTTCCATGCAGTCCTTGGATGAACTCGATAATGGGGCCGCCTGGGTCTCCGGCAGGCATTCCATAGTCAGCTTGCCACCAGCGTCCATCATGGCATACCGACGTTTGCCCTGGTAAACTTCCATGCCGATATACTTTTCTTGACTCACAAAAGCGCTCCTTTAAAGCGTGATGCGAAGACTCGCAACGTACCGCAAAAGTGGGCGCCCTTTTAAATTCCGTGTTTTATATTCATACTCAGGATGAGCTTGGTCGTGATGTTTCGGCAACCATCTTTTCAGAATGCGACTACCCTCGGTACTATCGCTTGTGTTAAGCTGCGCCCGACAAAACTCTCCAAGGAGGAGACATGAAGATTGCTACGCTCATTCTACTGGCGCTAATGATTATGCTGCCTACTCTCCCTTCACTTTCGAACCCGCCCCAACGGGACAGCCCCGCTGAATTGGAATCAGCAAGGAAACAGTTGCAGGGCGCACGCTACAATCTGGACCGTGCCGGCAGTGACTGGGGTGGCCACAGGGCCGAAGCGTTGAAGCATGTCGACGAAGCCTTGAGAGAACTCGGAGCCGCGGAAAAGTGGGCTCGGGAACACCACGAAATTAGATAGCCTGCTGCGGAACGAATCCACGGAACCTTGTCATGTCTCTGGGGGAGGCCTGCCCCGAGGGTGAGTTCTGCACGGTGCTTAAGCTGATGACATGACGACCTCGGATTCAGCGATGGTTCAACCTGAGCGATCCGGGGGCGGAGGATGCGCTGTATGAATCGCCGGTGCTGCGGCACTTTGTGGGAATCGATCTGGGGGGCGCGCCGGTGCCGGACGAGAGCACTATCCTCGGGTTCCGTCACTTGCTGGAGAAACACGAACTGGGCGGGGCGATGCTGAACACGGTGACCCAGTATCTGGAAAGCCGGGGCATCCGCATCACCACGGGGACGATTGTGGACGCGACCATTATTCATGCGCCCTCGTCGACCAAGAACCGGAGCGGAGAGCGCGATCCGGAA